>Ga0302135_10000853_pt1 | contig 18361 bp, 15 predicted proteins | sample CBN3_surface_MG_FD_203119 | JGI IMG/M metagenome (GOLD analysis project Ga0302135, IMG submission 203119) | Marine microbial communities from Western Arctic Ocean, Canada - CBN3_32.1 | ecosystem: Environmental > Aquatic > Marine > Oceanic | place: Canada: Western Arctic Ocean | collected...
TTACGGTGTCAGCTTGTTCCGGCGGATATTCTAGGCTCATTATTGAGCCGAAAACCATAACCCCACCTACTCCAATTATCCACCACTTAAGTGAAATCCCCTTCCATTTCTTGCTCAGTAGTTCTTTCATGTGGCGATTAGCTCCTCAGTAAGACCATTGTAGACGTCATTACATCAGGTCGCGGGCCCAACGTGGAGCAATCTATTGGGGTGATTGCGCTAGGTAGTCGCGCCTTCCGTTACATAGCCTATTAGCTTGTATGCGAGCTTGGCGGCTGTGAAGGCGCAGGCCTCGGGGCCTTCCGGTGGGCTCAGTTCGGTGATGTCGAAGCCGACGATGCGGCGCGATCCTGCCACGGCCCTGAGTAGTGCGGTCAGGTCTGACCAGCCCATACCCCCCGGCTCCGGGGTGCCCACCGCAGCCATCAGCGACGGGTCCAGCACGTCCAGGTCTATGCTCACATAGACGTTCTCTGACAAGCCCTCCAGAGCCCAGTTAACGATATCATGAACGTCACCACCGGCTGCAGGCCAGTACCAGATGGGCACCGGCTTACTATCGGCGAACACGCGCTCCTCGGCGCTCATGCTGCGTACTCCCACCTCCACCAGCGGGGTCGTCTCCGCAACCCGCCTGGCGACGCAAGCATGGCTCCAGGGGCTACCCATGTACTGGTCGCGGAGGTCGGCGTGGGCATCGAAGTACAAGACCGACAAATCGGCATGCACGTCACGAAACGCCCTCACGGCACCTATGGTGACCGTGTGCTCGCCGCCCAAAACGCCCACGAGCTTGCCGGTCTCGGCCAGGGGGCGCACTACATGCTCAATACGCCTCACCATGGCCTCGGGACCGCTGACGTCGGCCTCGATTTCGGCGGCTGTGTAGATCCCGACCTCGGAGATATCGCGATCCAGCTCGATGTCATAGTCCTCGAGCTGCCTGGAGGCGGTGATGATCGCCTTCGGCCCATAGCGCGAGCCGGTGCGGTACGAGGTGGTGCTGTCGTAGGGTACGGGAAGGAGGACGACGCTGGCATCATCGAGGCTCCGGGCGTCGTGGGGAGAGTCTAGGAATGTGTCCCAGTGGCGCGGCGTTTTATCCGCCTCACTCATCGGTAGGTCCGCCGCCTGAGACGATCGACGAGCGCTCCCGAACCATCCCGGTGTGGGCCTCGGACGGTGTGGAGTACTCGGTCCCACGGTCCATCCGCCATACCTTGACTTCTGGCAGCCCGAAGGTCGCCTTGACGTCCTCCAGCGCATCGTCGGTATTGAAGTCCTTGCAGGAGAATATGTCGATATTTACGTAACCCCGATCGGGGAACGTGTGGATGCTGATATGGCTCTCGGCAATGAGCACGAAGCCCGACACGCCCCAGTCCTCTTCGACCGGCCCGTGGTAGGTGTAGACCTGGGGCACAATCATCTTCGTCATGCCAATGGCGTCCGGGTACTCGTCGAGGAACGTACGCACCAGTTCTTCGTCCTGCAGCTTCGCCGTGTCTGCGCCGTATCCGTCAACAACCAGGTGCAAAAGAGGTGCCTCACTATTCGTATTAGCTTGAGAAACGCGGCGCCAATCCGGTCCGCGCGAGGTTCAAGGAACAAGCGTAACACCGTTGCCGGGGACCAGACAATAGAAGGCCACACGGGTGGCAGGTCAGGGGCTGGTGCTACGCGCCTTCCGGTGACCGAATCTCTCGCGACTGCTCGACCAGCATCGAGTACACGACATGGTCGACGTAGCGGTCGTGGAGCAACTGTACCTGTCTCAGGACGCCCTCTCGCGTGAACCCGAGTCGCTCGGGGATTGCACGGCTCCGAGTGTTCTCGGAAGCGCAGCGGGTCTCTACGCGATTGAGTTTCAGCTCCAACAATGCATGGTCCACCAGGGCCTCGCACGCTCGAGTCATGATCCCTTTGCGCTGGTGTTTTGCCGCGAGCCAATAGCCGATGGAGGTGCTGCGGTTGGCGCGGCCGATGTCGTGGAAACCTACGCTGCCGGCCAGTTCGCCTCGATGAAAGATCCCTGTCCGGAAGCCGTCGCCGTCTGACTCCTGCTGAATGCAGCCGCGTATGAACTCGCGTCGGTCGCCGAGGGACTTGTCGGCGTCCGGCCAGGGCAACCAGACCAGGAGGTGCTCAGGCTCACGCTTCAAGACCTCGTAGAGGGCGGGCGCGTCATCGATGTTGTAGGAGCGAATTAGCGTATCGTCGTCGAGTTTGCGATTGAACATGGGGTCTCCAAATGGGAGAGAGAAGTATCCTCAGGGGCTATTTTTTTCTCCAATTTGTTGAAATATGAAAGAAAATATATGTGTGAGGGACACCCTCAGACCTCGGCAGAGGGCAGCCCTCTGCACCCCATTTAACAGCAGAACCACGAACTTCGAAGTCCCTAGCCCCGCCAGCACTAAGCGTGCGCAGCACTTAGATTGTGAGGCGGCGGTAGAGGTAGAGCAGGCGCTGGGGCAGCTCGTATATATCGTCCAGAACCTCGTAGCCCATGTCCTGTGTCATAGTCTTGAGGTAATCGTGACCGTTCTTGTCGACCGTCAGACAAAAGGCGTTGATATTCTTCTCTTTTGCCTCGTCGAGAGCCATCTTCGTGTCGTGAACCGCGTACTCCTTCTCGACTCCCTCGCGGCTATATCCTCTATCCTGGGGCCGACCGTCGCTGATGAGGAACAACAGCTTGGTCCGCGCGTCCTGGGCCTCCAATTTCGCTGTGGCATGACGAATAGCCGGGCCCATCCTGGTGGCATGCAAGGGCACAATGCTATCAATGCGTCGATGGACGCGCTGCGACATCGGCTCGTCGATCTCCTTGACAGTATAGAACTCCACGTTCTCGCGGCCATAGCCCGAAAATCCGTAGATTCCGTAGAGGTCTCCGGTGGCTTCCAGGGCGTGAATCAGCAGGACCACCGCCTCCTTTTCCAGGTCGATGATCCGCTTGTATGACCGGCGCACGCCTTCACCGCGGCGGCCTCGCAGCCACACCATGTACTCGACCGGATCATCGGGAGCCTCCCAGTCGTCGGCAACCTTCTTCGACTCCTCGATCGCCTCCGCTGTCGAGGCGCTCGTGTCCAGCAGGAACACTACGGCGACATCGCGCTGGGCCTTATTGCGCCTCCAGTAGATCTTGTCGTTTGACCCGGAGCCGGTGCGGGCGTCAATCACCGCCTCGATCACGTCGTCGATGTCTATCTCCTCGCCATCTTCCAGCCGGCGTTCCTTGCGGAATGACTCGGGCACAAGCATCTCGAACTGACGCCGTATCTGGCTTGCCAGAGGCCCGTAGCTGTGCAGAGTCTCACTGTAGTATGCTGCGTCTCCCTCGGCCATAGTCTTCTGTCGAACAATGCACCAATCCGGCTTGTAGTCGGCGGCGCGGAAATCCCATTCGTCGTAAACGAACGTCTGGGGCTCGGACGCGTCGAGCGGACCGCCTTCATCGTTGACATGAGCGAGGGGACCCTGGCCCATGCCGGGGGTCTGGGGCTGGCCTAGGCCAGCCTCTTTTAGAAGGTTGTCTGCGAACGCCCCCATCGACTCTTGCCCGGCCCCGTCGGAATCGGGAGTGTCCACTTCCGCGCTGGACTGGAGCATCTCCTCAACCATCTCTTGAGTGATCGCCTCGGACCCTGCCTCCGCGCCCTGGTCGCCCTCTTGCATTCGAAGCTGGGTCAGCATCTGGACCAACTCGGGCTTGAAGTCGCCTCGGTAGTCTACATCCTCGCTGGGCGTGTACTCCTCGTCTTCTCCGGAATCGCCATCACCGGAACCCTGGGTGAGTTGCTCAACAGCTCCTTCGTCCGATTCTTCCTCACCCGACTCAACCTCATCCGGAAGGTCCAGATTCTCCCAATCATCGTCGGGAACCTGCTCGTTCGGGACCTTGGAGACTATCGTATAGACCCGCAGGGTGGCCTCGGCCGAATCCTCAACGAGAGCCCCGAAGACCTGAGCGCGCCTGGCAATATTGGCTATTTTGGTAGCGGCGTCCTTGTGGCCGGAGGGCACCGGCAGGCCTTTCGTCTGGCCCAGGCTGACCCTCACGAAGAACTCGACCAGCGCCTCACGAGCAGGCAACGACTGCACCTGCGGACGGCCCTGAACTGCGTCCTGCTGCACCTTGAGATATCCCGCTTTGATGCCGGGGTACTCGATCATTACTCTGGTGTCCAGCCTCGCATCCTCGACGACAGTGAAGATGTCGAGGGCCAGACGCCGGTCCTCGAAGATATCGAAGAACCTCTGCATGTCGGTGATCCAGCCGCGCTCCGCGGAACCCTCACTCTCGGCGACGATGTCTGCCGTGGACATCGTCTTGGGCTGTTCCGCCAATTTGGGCCTCAAGTCCTCAAACAGGATAGACGGCCTGTCATATTCGAACTCGAAACTCCCGAACTCTAGGTGCGCAACCTGGTGCGTCGAGATGACCTTGAACAGCGAAAAATTCTCAGGCTTGGTCGGATAGCGATCCGCCACCGAGGGCACAAACACGGTCGTGCCCTCGGTGGTGGGCGCCTCTTTTGTCACCCAGCCGATATTTTTCTCGGTCAGCTCTTCTGACTCGGCAAGTGCAACGTCTGCTCCTGCCAATGCCCGGCAGTACATCTCCATCAAGTCCTTTATACGCGAGAACTCGACACTGGATGACAGCGATTCGAGGACTCCAAGCGATCGCGACGACTCAACTCTGAAGTATGCTAGGCCACCATCGCCATTGTCCGCCAGGATACCCATTCCCTCGCGGTGCCAACTCTCCAACTGCCCCAGGGTTACCCGTTCCAGGGCTACAGGGCTGCTCTTGACGAATTCTGGCACAGCGGCCGGGGAGGCGCTCAGCATCGACTCGGCCAGTCCCAATATTGCTGAGTGGTGTTCCGCATCCACCCGACCTAGTGCAGCGGACATTTCCAGCATGGCCGCGGGCACGTTTTGGAATTCGGCGCGGTGGAGTCCACGGGCCAATTCCAGGAATCGCAGGCGCTGCGCGGGTAGAATTTTTGGCAGAGAGCGGCTCGCGGCGTCGAAAAGGCCCTTTACACCACGCCAGCTCGTGTCGGCCATCGAAGATCCGAAGGCGATGAGCGTGCTCTTGTCGTCGCCAAGGAGCGGGAACACCTTCTTGCCCAGGGCCAGAACCTCGACTGCCATATCGTAGGAACGCCGCGACAGCCCGTCGAGGAACGTGACGAACTGTTCTAGTTGAGGAACCGTGAGGCTGGAAAGCAGATCGGGACTGGCCTCGAAGAACTTGCAAGCCAGCGTGCTGGACTTCCATGTTCCCTTATATAGGCTCCGCCCCATATCTGCCCACGTGGCGATGTGGCGTGACCGAAGTCGGCCCATCGCGCCAGGGCTGGCCTGGAAGTAGCATGTCGCCAGACTCGGGGCCTCTGTACACAGGTCGCGCCCGGTCTCCATCCAGCGGACGAAGTAGTTGAATGGCATAAGGCCAGCTACCTTGGGGCTCACACGAAAGTACTGGTTGGCAGCCTCCCACGACCGCACTGTCTGATCGGCAAGCTGCAGCCCGACCTCAGCCCAACGTTCTAGTTGCTCTCCGTCCAGTTTGTAAGACAGGAGCTCCCACGACTCATCGAATTGAATGGATACGGCCTTGGGGTACTTTCCAAGGGCCAAGCGAATCCGTTCGCCGGTTAACTTCGTCCGCTCCTCCACGGGGCCTCCTCGTCAGGAACTCGCTCAAGAACCCTCAGCAGGTCGCCAAGGATCCTGGCAGTGGCTCCAAATATAACATGCCCTTCGAACAGATAGACGTCGAATTTCCCTGTGCGACCGTTACCGAACGGTACGTCCATCGGCACGGTTCCGTTCCTGACTAGGGTCGCAAGCGGCACCTCTACGACATCGGCTACCTCGCTGGCGTTCCGCGTAAAGTGGTAGGCGGCTGGTATCGTGCCGACAAATGGGTTTACGAAGTAGCCGGAGGGGGTCGTCACTGCGCCGAGCGGCCCGAGCATTCCCACGTCCTCCGGACGCACCCCCATCTCCTCAAAGGTCTCTCGCAGCGCTGCTTCCTCTGGCGATGCGTCTGTGGGCTCCAGTCTGCCCCCCGGAAACGCCATCTCGCCTTTGTGGTCTTCGAGGGTGTCGCTGCGCTTATTGAGAAGGATGTGGTACTCACCGTTTCTCATGTAGAGCAGCACCATGACGGCAGCCTGGGTGAGGGAAGGGTCGGAAACGGATTGCCTGTCCACGGCCAAGAGCGCCTCACGCACGGCGGCCATGGGAAATTTGCACATCTACGCCCGCACCCAACGCGGTGTATGCACTACGGCTCCGCTCCGGACTGTCATGAATCCAGGCGCCAAGTAAAGCCCTCTTTGGGTGTGTGGCTCGGCGGCTTTGGCACGGCAGAGAACCCCGTTGGAGCGGACTATCGTGAGCCAGAACATGCCTGCCTCTCGGTTGGCGCGCACCACGTCGTGGAGAGAGCCAAGCGATCTCGCGTTTGAGCGCGAATTGCTCAATTCGGCAGTCCACGAATTCCCGAAATCGAGACATCCACTGCCTCGTAAAGAAAGCTCAACGCCGAATCCCCCACGCCTTCGAAGCGCAACCAGGCAACAACAGTGGAGTCTGAGTCGGATGGTATAGGCTCAAAGTGACGCAACCAGTAGAATCCGACGTAGCGCACAACCCGGAATCCCATCACGGCGTCGGCCTCACCCTTGGGCGGACTGAGCCGCACTAGTTCGCCGGAGTAGAATGCGAACGCCTCGTCCGGATTGCTACGGACCCCCTCTGGCAACCCATCCAACACCCGAGCATAGCTCCACGCGGTGGAGCCAACCAGCACTTCGTGTCCGGCCAAAGATGCCTCGTAGGCTGACATGGCGGCCGACTCAGGCTCGAACACGTCGAGACTCATATCCATCAACAAGGTCGGTTTGCTACAACTTCGGGTATGGGTAGCGGTCTCCCCTCGTTCCTCGTAGTAGGATTTCAAGTCACCATCTTGCTCGCCGCGTACAAGTGTTAGCCCGTGTTCGTTAGCGGAGTCCGGGAACAACTCTGTGTCGCATGGCGGAACAATTGCATCGAAGGGTGGTGTCAGTGTTGGAGATGACTCTACGTCCGTCGACGAACCACAAGCGGCCATCAGAGTAACTATCGCTATCGGGCTGGTCGCTATCACGGTCCAAGTCGAGATTGGCTTCACGCGTGACGAAGGCCCTCCGACGGATGAGAGTACGCGTACAACTGTTACCCAGAGGGCCAAGACAACCTACTCCGTTTGGGAAGAACCTTGATCTACCAGAATGCTGTAGCCGTCCAAATGCCCCATTACTCGAATATAGAGGCGATGACCTCTTCGATACTTCCGTGGATCGACTGGTCGTCGGTCACCGCCCAGTTGACGGCCACCTGGCAAGCTCTCCGGGGGCTGATGCCCTGGGAGATCAGTTTGGCGGCATAGATCAAAAGCCGCGTGCTGGCGCCCTCCGCCAGCCCGTGCTCTCTGAGGTTGCGGACCTTCTCACCAAGCTTGGCAAGCTGGACCGCCGTCTGCGCGTCTACCTCGCCCTCGTGCTCAATAATCTGTGCCTCGATTTCGGCCGGCGGAGGGTCGAACTCAATGGCAATGAACCGCTGCCGGGTGCTGTGCTTGAGGTCCTTGAGCGCACTCTGGTAACCCGGGTTGTAGGACAACACCAGCAGGAAGCCTTCCGCCGCCTCCAGCAACTCGCCGCGCTTCTCGACGGGCAGGATGCGCCGGTGGTCGGTGAGGGGGTGGATCAGCACCGTGGTGTCCTTACGAGCCTCCACAATCTCGTCGAGGTAGCAGATACCCCCGGCCTTGACCGCCCTGGTCAGAGGGCCGTCAATCCATATGGTGCTATCGCCCTGTAGCAGGTAGCGCCCAACCAGGTCGCTGGCAGTCAGGTCCTCGTGGCACGCGATCGTGATCAGGGGAATGTTCAGACTGTCGTCCGCGGAGACGGACCCATCGTCGGATTTCTGCTTTATCCTGGTCAGGGGCTGGCCAAGACGGTAGGACATGTACTCAACAAAACGGGTCTTGCCGCAGCCGGTCGGCCCCTTGAAGAGCACCGGTATTTTCTGCTGGTAGGCTGCTTCGAACAGCTCTATCTCGTCGCCCACCGGTACATAGTAGGGCTCTTCTTTCAGGTGGTATTCTTCGATAATATAGCTGCGGTATAGGGTCTTGGTAGGTGTGGTCATGTGTTAACGCTACTAGCTCCTGGCGCTGCGCTGGCCTCAAAAGGGGCTCCAGCACGCTTCATTTGTCCCGCTGGACCCGCTTTTCGTTCTTCGTGATTGTAGTCGCTATTTACACGATGGTAGCGTATGTGTATCAGGTCGCCAGTCGCTCCGACCACAGACTCTGGACTCGCTTCGTGAGAGTCTCAAGGTTCGCGCCATTCTCAATCACAACGTCGGCGATTTCGCGTCTTTCGTCGTTGCTGGCCTGTGCCTGGACCCGGGCCGTTACTGCATCGGCATCCAGCCCTCCGCGGCTCACTACCCGCTGGACGACCATGTTTTCCGGCGCGACGACGACCCATATTTCGTCGATTAGCTTGGTCCAGGCAACATCCATACGGATGGCCTCAACCAGAAGCGCTACTTCTACAATGGCGACCCTACAGCCCTCATCGCGTAGTCGCCGCAGACGCTCTGCGATCAACTCTCGGGTGCGTGGATGGACAATGGCGTTAAGGCGTTCACGTTTGGAGGGGTTCTGGAACACCATAGTGCCCAGGGTATTTCTGTCGATCTCCCCGTCAAATGTCAGGACCTGCTGACCGAACTCTTCAACGATTTCACTCCAACCAGCAGTTCCGGGCAGGTAGGTCTCGTGGGCCAGATGGTCCGCGCTGAGAACCTCTGCGCCCAGCTTCCTCAGGATGTCGACCATCTCGGTCTTCCCGGCTCCGATTCCACCTGTCAGCCCTACTACTTTCACATACACCATGCCAGTCGTGAAAATCCTTGACATGATAGCAACGCCCGTCTGCGGGGGTCAATAGCGCACAGAGGAGAACCTGGCCGCTCCGGCGCTGTATAATGGGCCCGATCACCCTCGAAGGAGTAGCCGTGTCCACCAGGCTCAGGGACCTGCCAAGCGTCGACCGAGTCCTTTCCGATGAGCGAGTCGTGCGACTGATCGCGCAGTACTCGCGCCGGGCCGTCACAGACTTGGTCCGTGCCGAGATGGCCGCCTGCCGTGAGGCCATCGGCATTGGTGGCCCCGTACCCGCCCTCGCCGAGATCGCCGCAGCCATCGAAGGACGTGCCGCGGATCGGTGGAGGGAATGGCCCGGCAGCGTCATCAACGCCACAGGCGTGATCCTCCACACGAACCTGGGACGAGCACCGCTCAGCCGTGCTGCCCTGGATGCAGCCGAGCGCACATCCGCGGGTTACAACGACCTCGAATTGGACATGGAAACGGGCAAACGCGGCTCCCGGCAGGCGCACCTCTCCCAGCTCGTCTGCGAGGTAACGGGCGCGGCAGCAGCGATGGCGGTCAACAATAACGCCTCTGCCATGCTGCTGGGACTCGCCGCAGTCGCCGCCGGCAAAGAGGTGATTGTCTCTCGCGGCGAGGCAGTCGAAATAGGCGGCGGTTTCCGCATTCCCGACGTACTCCGACAGTCTGGCGCTACGCTGGTCGAGATCGGTACGACCAACCGCACCTACGTCCGCGACTATGCCAACGCGATCACGGAGAACACCGGCGCGATACTCTCCGTTCACAGTAGTAATTTCCTGGTATCGGGGTTCACCCATTCGCCCGATTTCAAAGAGCTTGTTCGGTTGGGCGCAGAGCGAAACATTCCGGTATTGCACGACCTGGGGAGCGGCTGTCTCCTGGACACCGCCGACTTCGGGCTTGCCCACGAACCGATGCCCCAGGAGAGCGTAGTAGCGGGCGTGTCGCTGGCGTTCTTCTCCGGCGACAAGCTCCTGGGCGGCCCGCAGGCGGGAATCATCATCGGGGACGAAGCGCTCGTGAGTGATGTGTCGAGCCATCCACTGGCAAGGGCGGTGCGCATCGACAAAGCTGGCATATCCGCCCTCAGCGCCACCCTGATGCACTACATAAAGGAAGAAGCAACCAGCGAAATACCTGTGTGGCGAATGATCTCGCGTACGGCCTCCGACATCGGGTCCACGGCAGATCAGTGGGCCGAGTCCCTCGGGCAAGGCTGCGACGTTGTGGACGGACTATCCACTATCGGCGGCGGCAGCCTCCCAGGCGAGGTCCTCAACAGCAGGCTGGTGCGCCTGGGCTCAACCGGTCACACGGGCGGACCTGACGCCCTGGCCCAAAGGCTGCGGAACGGCGCCAACCCGGTACTCGGCCGGATCGAGGACGATAGCGTACTGTTAGACCCACGTACCGTCCTGCTCGGACAGGAAGACACCCTGCTCAAAACGGTGTCACACGCTCTCGATTCTTGAAGCCCCAACAGCGCCCTCTGCGCTCTCTGCGGTAAAACCCCATGACCCTCTTCGAACACAGCGCCGAAAGCCAGATGCGGCGTGATGCGCCGCTGGCGGCCAGGATGCGCCCGCGCAACTTTGATGAGTACGCCGGTCAGGAGCACCTGGTCGGACCAGGGCGCGCCCTGCGCAAGAGCATCGAGGCCGACCAGATACCGTCCATGGTGTTGTGGGGTCCGCCCGGCAGCGGCAAGACGACATTGGCGAATCTTGTCGCCACCATGACTCGCAGCTACTTCAGCCCTGTGAGCGCCGTGGCCTCCGGCGTCGCGGACCTGCGCCGCATCGTCAAGGAGGCCCGGGACCGGCTGGGCATGCAGGGGCAGCGGACGATCCTGTTCATCGACGAGCTGCACCGCTTCAACAAGGCGCAGCAGGATGTGATATTGCCCCACGTCGAATCCGGCACTGTCGTCCTGATCGGCGCGACCACGGAAAATCCATCGTTCGAGGTCAACTCGCCGCTGCTCTCGCGCTCCCGGGTCTTTACGCTTCAGCCTCTCTCGAACGAGCAGATCACCGACATTGTGCACACCGCCTTACAAGACAATGAGCGCGGCTTGGGGAGCCTATCTCCTCAGATGGACGACGAGACGATGGCGGGGCTGGTGGAAATCAGTAACGGCGACGCTCGAACCGTCCTGAACGCCCTTGAAATGGCGGTCCTGGCCACCGACCCGGACGAGGACGGGACGCGAAATATCACCGCCCAGACGATTGAGGACGCCACGCAACGATCCCACCTCTACGACAAGGCGGGCGACCAGCATTACGACACGATCTCAGCCTTCATCAAGTCGATGCGCGGCTCGGACCCGGACGCGGCAATCTATTATCTGGCTCGCATGATCGAGGCGGGCGAGGACCCGCTGTTCATCGCTCGTCGGCTGGTCATATTGGCGGCAGAGGACATTGGGATGGCGGATCCGCGGGCGTTGACGGTGGCCGTGTCGGCTCAGCAAGCGGTGCACCTGATAGGCATGCCAGAGGGCCGAATCGTCCTGGCCGAGGCCACCGTATACCTGGCCACCGCACCCAAGAGCAACTCGTCCTACATGGCCATCAATAAGGCCATAGAGGACGTACAGCGCACCCGCAACGACCCTGTCCCCAAGCACCTACGCAACGCGGTCACGGGCCTGATGAAGGACGAGGGTTACGGCGAGGGATACAAATACCCCCATGATCACGAGGGGGGGTTCTCCCCCATGCAAAACCTGCCAGATAGCCTGAAAGGCCGCCGATACTACGATCCCACCGATCACGGCTACGAGGCCCAGATAGCCGAGCGCCTAAAGCGCTGGTGGGGCGAACGGTGAGATGCGTAGGGCGGGAATCCCACCGACAACTAGAGGTTCATTAGACCCGCAGAGGTGCACTGCTGCCCAGATTGCTGCGGCAAGTTGCCATCAGCATGCTTAAAGCAAGTGAGGAATAGAGAAAACCTCCAAAAAGCGGTGGCAAGAAATAAGGGGCAGGAACAGGAACTCACTGGGGAGTTTGGGGCGAGGGTTGAACTCTCAGCCAAATCAGAAATCGAAGTGGACGAACTATTTGATGAGTTGATTGACGGGGGCTTCGGCCTGAAAAATGACAACTACAAAACGTATTGGGCCGGCAAGCTGTGCGATTCCTCCAGCAGCCTTGCAGATCTACCCGTTTGACACGAATATATCAATCAGAGCCTACAGGTCCAGCCCAGATTTCGGCACTCAAGGCTATTAGGCTGGTCGACTTTGCTTCAAAAGGGCCAACCATCGATGGCGACTAGTGACCCGACTGACGAGAGAACGACCCTGCCCTCCTATCGCTTCCCGTAGTCCCGGATCGTGGAGCTGATGACATCGAGGGCGTACTCTACGTCGTCGCCTGTTACGTCGGCGTGGGTGGTCATGCGGCAGTAGCCGCCGCCGCGTGCGCCCAGCAGTACTCCGCTCTCGATTATCCTGCGGGCGATCTCGTCGTGGTTGCTATACTTCATCGTGAAGAAGACTAGGTTGGTCGGCAGCGCATCGGGGTCGATCTCGATCCCGGGTATTTCCGCCAGGCCGGTCGACAGCCTACGGGCGTTGGAGTGGTCTTCCGCCAGTCGGTCCACCATCGTATCCAGCGCCACGATTCCGGCTGCCGCAATTATCCCAGCCTGCCTCATGCCCGAGCCCAGCATCCTCCGCCAGCGCCGTGCCTCGTCTATGAATTCGTTGCTACCGCACAGCACCGAGCCCACCGGCGCACCGAGCCCCTTCGACAGACAGAAGGTTACCGATTCGACATCCTTGACCAGCTCCGCCGCGGGGGTCTCCAGGGCTACCGACGCGTTGAACAGCCGAGCGCCGTCGACGTGGACCGGGAGTCCGTATCCGTGGGCGACGTCGGCCACGGACTTCATGTCCTCCGGTGTCAGCGGCACGCCGCCTGCGGCGTTGTGGGTATTCTCCAGGGCAACAAGCGTAGTGCGAGGGTAGTTTGTGCCGTCCGCGTGAATCGCAGAGTCCACCTGGTCCGGGTCCAGCATTCCACGCTTGTCGATGGGCAAGGTCGAGATCACGATGCCACCGAGCACCATCGGCCCCCCGCCCTCTCCCTTGACGATGTGGGACTTGTCGCCGAGGATCACCTCGTCTCCGCGCTGGCAGTGAGCCAGGAGCGCTACCAGGTTGCCCTGGGTACCAGAGGTAACGTAGACCGCCGCCTCTTTGCCGAGCCTCTCGGCCGCCATGGCCTCCAACCGGTTGACGGACGGGTCCTCACCCGCGACGTCGTCGCCTACCTCGGCCTCGGCCATCGCCTTGCGCATTGCTGCATTGGGGCGGGTTTTGGTGTCAGAGCGAAAGTCCGCTTTTCGCATCGTATTCTCCTAGGTTGATTTGCTGATGTGCGGTTCGTTGGGAGCCGCACAATTCTAGCAATCAGCCTTGTCAAATACCATAGTGTCCCCTACCATGTGTAGTGGCGAGACATCGCTTCGGCACGCCCACCAAACATCCCGGTTTGCCCGACCCACGAGCGTCGGACCCGGCGGCGAGCCGTGCTCCTGATAGCGGTAGCACCGCGGTAGGATCGGGAATGCGTCAATCCAGAGTCGGCTTTAATACCAGCGGGCGACTCTCCCTCGACGGGATTTTCACCGTACCAGATACTGCGGGCGGCCCATTTCCGGGAGTTGTCGTCTGCCACCCTCATCCCGTGCTCGGCGGAGACATGGAGAGCCCGGTGGTAACAGCCATCTGCCATGCGCTTGTGCGAAGCGATATCGCCAGCCTGAGATTCGATTTCCGAGGCGTTGGCGATAGCCAAGGAGAGTTTTCCAACGGCGACAAGGAGGGCGAGGACCTGCGTGCCGCCATCGGCATGCTCGGGTCTATGCCAGGCGTAGACAAGAGACGGATCGCTGTTGCGGGTTACTCTTTCGGATCTGGCGTGTTACTGGGGACCATCGGTCGCTTGAGGTCGGTCCGCAGCATGGTGGCCATAGCACCTCCACTCTCGACCGTTCGAAGATCGCCAATAATGAGCGACGACCGGCCAAAGCTATTTGTGGTGGGCCGCCTCGACAAGGTCGCACCATCGGTTGAGCTCCAGGCGGAGATGGACGCCATGAAGCCTCCAGTAGAATTTGCAGAGATACCCGATGCGGACCACACGCTTGCGGGCCACGAGACTGAAGTAGCCGAACGAGTGGTCGAGTTCCTGGCGCCGACTCTGGGGCCCGAGCCCCAGGGAGGCAGGTCGCTCATGTCGTGGGCCCGGAGCATCTTGCCAGGCCAATAATTTTTCGCAGAAACACAACCTTGTATGAGGCAATAGTCCAGAGAGAGGTAAGATTTTGGAATCGAGCAAACCTGAGCGAATAGAAAGTGACTCTATGGGCGTGCTTCCCGTCCCTGGGAACGCCTACTACGGAGCCCAGACGCAACGGGCCGTTCAAAACTTCCCGATCAGTAACCTCAGATTTCCCCGGTCCTTCATCCGCGCCATGGGCCAGATCAAGATGGCAGCCGCCCAGGCCAACGTAGAACTGGAACTCCTCGACCCCGACCTCGCCGACGCCATCGTCGAAGCAGCTCAAGATGTGGTCGATGGTAAGCTCGACGACCAGTTCGTGCTCGACATTTTCCAGACGGGCTCCGGCACCTCCACAAACATGAACGCCAACGAGGTCATATCCAACAAGGCCATTGAGCTACTGGGCGGCGAACTCGGCTCACGTACACCAGTCCACCCCAATGACCACGTGAACCTCGGCCAGTCCTCCAATGACGTGATTCCGACAGCCATCCATGTCGCGGCCTTGAACGGTATCGCCAGCGACCTGACTCCTGCCCTCGCACTCCTGCAGTACGAGTTGGAGGCCAAGGCCGAGGAGTTCATGGGCATCGTAAAGACCGGGAGGACTCACCTTCAGGACGCCACCCCCATCAGGCTGGGCCAGGAGTTCAAGGGGCACGCCGGCCAGGCGGAGCGCGCGATCAAACGGATTCGCTACGCCGCCAATGGCCTATCCGAGGTCGCACTCGGAGGTACAGCCGTAGGAACCGGTGTCAATACGCACTCTGAGTTCGCCCTGAGGGTTTGCGCCAGAATCACGGAGATGATCGGAACACCCCTCTACGAAACGGACAACCACTTCCAGGCGCAAAGCAGCCTCGACGCGATCGTGGAGTGCAGTGGCACCCTAAAGACCATCGCCGTCAGCCTCATGAAGATTGCCAACGATCTGCGATGGCTCGGTTCCGGGCCCCGTGGAGGAATCGGCGAGATCAATCTTCCCGAGGTGCAGCCAGGCAGCTCCATCATGCCCGGCAAGGTCAATCCGGTCATACCGGAGTCCGTGTGCCAGGTGGCAGCCCATGTGATCGGCAACGATGCCGCTATCGCAGTTGCCGGCCAGTCCGGTAATTTCGAGATCAACGTCATGATGCCCGTCGCTGCACACAACCTGCTGGAGTCCATCGAGATCCTCGCCTCATCCGCCAGGAACCTCGCCACCCAGTGTATTAGCGGCATCACAGCCACCGAGCGTGGCCCAGAGATGGTCCACAACGGCCTTGCAATCGTGACGACGCTGGTCCCCCACATCGGTTACGACAAATCGGCGGCAATCGCCAAGAAGGCGCAGGCCACGGGGGAAAGCATCCGTGAAGTTGCGGCCCGCGAGACTGACCTGTCGGATGAAGATCTCGACCGCATACTGGACCCGGCGACGATGACCGACCCTAACCTTGCGCCAAAAGTGTCGCTCGGCTAAGACTCGAACGACTTCACGGCAACGCCGCCTTGCAGAGTTACAGCCGTATGTCGACTGGGCGCGCGGTATCAAAGGCTGGACCATCGGCGTCGAGCTGATCGACCTAGGTCCGAGACCGCCATTGAGCTACGTGGACCGGGCGAAGGTCCTTCTGGCAGGAGCGAGAACCGTCCTCGACATGGGCACCGTCGGGGGCGAGAGGTTTTCTGAGCTGCTAGAAGGATACGACGGGCTCGCGGTCGCAACTTAGGGATGGTCGGGAAACGTCCACTGTCGCGTCACAGGAGCTGAGTACGTCCGCGCACCGGTCGTGTATGCCTCAGGCCTGAGCCTGCCGTTTGAGGACGCATGTTTTAACCTGGTGCTTCAACCGCCACAACGAGCTACCCCCCCCGATGTCGCCAGGATCCTCTCACCGGGCGGCAGCTTCCTAACCCAGCAGGTTGGGCACGACAACTGGCAAGAGCTTCGGGCTTTCTTCCCCAGGCAGACGGACTTAGGCCCCAAGTTCGACCGGTACCAAAAAGAGTTTCTCGCGGCTGGGCTAGCAATCGAACTGGCAGAAACCCACGATACCCCGGTGGCATGCCGATCACTAGGCGACCTGGTGTATCTGCTGACGGCGACCCCATGGACGGTGCCCGGCTTCGACCTCGAAGCCGACCTCGACACCCTTCTCGCTCTGGAACAGGCCCTCTACAAAGACGACCACATCGCACTCACGAACAGCCGCTATATCATCGAGGTACATAAGGCCGCCCCGATAGGTGCTCTACAGCCCTAAGCTGTCCCGAACCAGCCTCTCTTCGTCCCCACGCGTTGAGATCTCCCCATCAAGCTTCGCGTTCAAAAGCGCCTCCAGCACCTCGCCCACCAAGGGGCCTTCCGGCAAGCCCAGTGCCATGATATCGCCGCCATTCAAGAGAGGAGCTACATGGCGCAGATCCGCAAGGTACCGGTCCATGTTGGCTCTCGCCGTGGTTTCATCGGTCCCGATAGCGCTTCCCTCGATAGCCGCAGGGTGTCTCCTGCGCAAGGCTGCGTGGATGCGACTCGGCCTGATCTCTGGGGATGCCAGTGTCCCGATTACAGACTTCACAGACGCCACGTCCCTGACCACCTGCGCCCACTCGGAGTCCATGTTCAGGCGTCGGACTAGGCCGGGCACCGAAGTCTCCTCCACGCCGTACGTAATCGTAGCCAGTAGCACTAGGACGCCGATGTCGCTGGTCCCGGTAGCCGCAGCCAGTCTGTCCTGTACTCCGGGGCCGACGACCAGCGCGGGGTGCACCGCCGCCAGCACGCCGAGGTCGCTTGCTAGCTCCAGAGCCTGCGGTGCTGCCTCCTCTTCCAGCAGCCGCACAAGCTCATTGCGCACGCGGTCGCCAGAGATGCCGTCCATGTGGTGCAGGTCGCGTCGCAATAAACCTGCTGTGGTGGGCTCCAGCCCCAACCCGAGACGAGCCATGTAGCGCACAGCACGTAGGATTCGAGTCGCATCATCTGTGAATGAGCCATCGTGTAGGACTCGGAGCACACGTGCCTCCAAGTCCGCACGCCCTCCATGGGGATCAAGCAGGTGACCCCATTCGTTAGGGTGCAGCGAGATGGCCATGGCGTTTATTGAGAAGTCACGGCGGGCCAGATCTTCCGCAATGTTGCCAGTGGAAACCGTTGGCAACGCACCCGGGCTTGTGTAGGTCTCACGCCGGGCAGCCACCAGATCCAGCTCAACATCCCCTACGACGAGCTTCGCGGTGCCGAACTCCGACCGCGACACGACCTCACCGCCGAGTAGCCCCGCCAGCTGCTCGGACGGATCGGGCGTGCTGTCCTGCACGGAAATATCCAGGTCCATGGAGACGCGATCCAAGAGCAGATCGCGCACAGTCCCGCCCACTAGATATAGCGAAATATCCAGGCCGACGGAAGCCTCGGAAGCAGCCCGCAGGACGGCAAGCTGCCCTGATTGAAGTGAGCGCTCCAGAAGTTCGCCGACGTTGCACATTAGTCTAGTCCCCTGTCGCTAGCCACCGTCCCCAAGGTGTTCATCGAACCATGCCAGGGTACGAACCAGATACTCCTCACGCATCTTTGGTGGACCTGACTTCACGAAGCCGTGGGACGACCCCGGGAACCGCACCATCTCGACCTCTTTCCCGAGCCGTTTCAGCGCTACCAGGTACTCCTCGCTCTGGCCTATGGGGCAGCGATTATCATCCTCACCATGAAGTAGGAGCACCGGCGTCTCGACGTTGCCGGCATAGGTCAGCGGCGAGTGCTCGACCAACAGTGCGGCGTCCACCGCAGTGCCGCCCCAGTGGGGCTCGCCGAAGCTGACGCCGATATCAGACGTGCCGTACATGCTCACCAGGTTGATGCACGGCGCCCCCACAACCGCCGCCGCGAATCGTGTGTCATGGCCAATTATCCAGGAGCCCATGAAGCCGCCGTAGCTATAGCCGTGAACACCCAGACGGTCGGTGTCGACGTAGTCCCTCGTGCACAGTTCGTCGAGTGCGGCCATGATGTCTAGGTAGTCCCCACCACCCCAATCCCGAAGCACCGCCCGAGCGAAATCAGGGCCATAGGACG
>Ga0302135_10000854_pt1 | contig 18356 bp, 13 predicted proteins | sample CBN3_surface_MG_FD_203119 | JGI IMG/M metagenome (GOLD analysis project Ga0302135, IMG submission 203119) | Marine microbial communities from Western Arctic Ocean, Canada - CBN3_32.1 | ecosystem: Environmental > Aquatic > Marine > Oceanic | place: Canada: Western Arctic Ocean | collected...
ATACGGTGCCCGCAATAACTATCATATCAGCCTGCCGGGGGGTTCCCCTGATCACTTCTGCACCGAATCTTGCCAAGTCATGACGACTCGTAAACGCTGTAGCCATCTCCACATAACAGCAGGACAGGCCAAAATTGAATGGCCATACGGAGTTTTTGCGCCCCCAGGCCACCATGTCCTCTAGTGTGGTCATCACCACGTTCTTGCGAATAAAGTCATCGAAGCTACTATCACCCGGCCGCGGGGCCTTGGCTTTATCTGCCGATTCCAGCTGCCAACTCATAGTTTGAATTCCTTCTTGTTCACTACGCCGCCTGGGCCCTTGAGGGCTTTAAGCCCACGCTGTTGGGTTTCAGTACGCCAATCCAGCGCACCGATACGCCACAGATAAAATAGCGCTACGATAAGGATAAAAATAAATACGGCTATCTCAATAAAACCAGCCCACCCGGACTCTCGCACAGACACCGCCCAAGCAAACAAGAAGACAACTTCTAGGTCGAAAATTATGAAGAAAATCGCGGTGAGGTAAAACTGAACCGAAACTCGAAATTGGGCGCTACCAACAGAGATGATACCTGATTCAAATGGTGTGTTTTTATCGTGGCTGGAAGGACGCTGCCCCAAAAAGTAGGACAGCCCTATCATGATCCCTACAATCAGTAACACTGCGACGGTATAAAACAAAAATGGAATCATCGCGTCCATTAAATTGTTTATGTAGTCCAAACTGTCAACTCCAGATCCAGGATGCCAATTAATTTTGGTGGGTTGCTAATTCGAACTTCGAACCAACGTGCCTCTGCATAATTGTCAGGTTCAATAACACGACTCTTTTCTTATAAATTTCACAAACTTCTTGGAGTCAAATCTTACAATTTTTAGGCCTAAAATAGCGCTTGGAAATTTACACTTATAGGCACACGATAGCAAGCTTTTTCCCCGAAAACACTGGTATCCACGGTGATTGAAATATCCAGACTAGCGCTCTGTGAGAAAAGCGGAAAACGATTCAGTGAAGTACGCGTCAAAATCATCAGCAACGCCCCTGTAAATCAAATAAACAGCCTGATTTTCACGTTCTGCTAGATCTTTCGCTGCTTCAAATCCCATCACCATGAATGCTGTAGCCAATGCATCAGCACGCGCTGCTGACTTATCAATCACATAAGCGGCAGCCAGATTGTGGGTAACCGGCCTTCCTGTTCGCGGATCAATTTCATGGGAGTACCTTACCCCACCCTGCTCAAAATAATTCCTGTAATCTCCCGAACCGGCAACTGCAATTTCCTCACCGTTGCTATAGAGGACTTCAAAAATCTGGGGAGCCGTATCTACAGGCCTCTCGATAGCTGGCACCCAACTCACCCCATCGGGTTTCAGCCCTTTAATTCTTAGTTCGCCGCCGACTTCCAGGAAGTAACTACTGATTAGCAAGGAATCAAAAAAACTAGCCAGCTTATCAACCGCGTACCCTTTGGCGATGCCACTGAGGTCAATGTAGATACCTGCTGTTTTGGTGACCTGAGACCTCGCTTCACTTATCACTAGATATTCGTGGCCAAGCTGATCCAGCAACAAATCGATATCGGCCTGCGACGGCGCTTCGGGTTGTAATAAGTTTGAATCCGGTCCAAAGCCCCACAACGTCACCAGCGAACCTACTGTGACATCAAAGGCTCCGCCAGATAACAAATGTATCTCGTTCGCTAATTGCATCACCTCTATTACTTCAGGTGAGACGGCGACTGGAACTCCAACCTCGGCTTGATTTAGCCGCGACAATTCAGATTGAGGGGAATAGGTAGAAAACAACTCCAAATCCAGCCGCTGGAGTATCTCCGAAACTTGCTGCTCAAGCTCTTGCTGGGTGATCTGCGCAGGTAGTTCAAGGAGCTGCAGATCAAAGCTTGTCCCCATCGTGAAGCCACGTAGGTGGTATATCTCTTCATCGTCACCCGGGAAAAGAAAAAAGAAGCCAAATATAACGATCACGAACGCTACCGAAAAGCTGTGATTTCTAAGAATGTCTCGCATGGGACTCTCTTCTACAGGCCTCTTTCACAGGCCACCTCCTCCCGGTTATCTCTCAAGGGTTCCGGCGCGCGGGGGGTGCTAATCAAGCAAGGATCTCAACTGCCTCAGCAGGCAAAGCGAATAAAGCTCGCAGCCTATTCATTGATCGGGTATTGTTTATAGCTAATACCTGCCATTTTATAGACCATTCTGCCCACCTGACAGCAATATCCAAATTCGTTGTCATACCACAGATACAACACACAATTTTTCCCATCAACAATAGTCGCGTTGGAGTCGACCACACACGCTTCGCGGGTTCCAACGAAGTCACTGGAAACCGCATCTGGCGACTCCGTGTAACTAATCTGGTTTTGCAATGAGGAGTGCAATGCAATATCCCGTAAAAAGTCATTCAACTGATCCGTAGTAACCGCCTTTTCAAGAGTCAAATTCATTATCGCCATGGAAACATTCGGGACCGGCACCCTGATGGCATTACCGGTTAGTTTGCCCTTTAATTCTGGCACAACCTTGACCACTGCTTTTGCAGCCCCCGTTTCAGTTAGCACCATATTCAAAACAGCACTTCTGCCACGCCGACTGCCTTTATGGTAGTTATCGATCAGGTTTTGATCATTGGTGTAAGCGTGCACAGTTTCGACATGGCCATGTTTAATACCGAATTCATCATTTAGTACTTTCAAAACCGGAGCGATCGCATTGGTGGTGCAGGACGCAGCCGAAATTATTTTGTCATCCGAGCCAATATCATCGTCATTGATACCAAAAACGATATTTTTTATATCCCCTTTGCCTGGCGCAGTTAGTATGACCTTGGCCGCTCCTTTTGACTGCAGGTGCAAAGCCAAGCCTTCTTCATCTCTCCACTTGCCGGTGTTGTCGATAATCAGCGCATCATTGATTCCATATTCTGTGTAATCTATCTCTTCCGGGCCATTTGCATAGATGACTTTCAATACGTTGCCATTGGCAATCAGGCAATTATTTTCCTTATCCACGCGCAGCGTGCCCTGAAAGGCACCATGCACTGAGTCTGATGTAAACAGGCTCGCCCGTTTTTCCAAATCACCTTCCCCGCCCGGGCGCACTACTATTGCCCTTAAGCGCATGACCTCACCTGTGCTAGTCCGCTCTATCAGCAGTCTGGCCATCAATCGACCAATACGGCCGAAGCCGTATAAGACTACATCCTGCGGTTTATTTATAGGATTCTTGTTTTCTCCGTCAAGATACGCTAGCTCCGCTTTAACAAAGCTATCAACATCCTGGATCGCTGCGCCACTCTCATCGTGTTGTTCCATGAATCGAACAGTGAGCTTGCCCAAATCGATGGACGCATGCCGCAAATCAAGTTTTGCTAACGCGATTAGCACCGGATTGGTTTCAAATTCCGACATCTCGTTGCGCTCAATCTGGCGCACAAAGCGGTGGGATTTCATGATAAAAGTCACGGAACGGTTATGCAGAGGCCGCCCATAAATAAATATCCCAACGTTTCTTTGGCTAAACAAACGGCCAATAACAGGAATCATTTCCTGGACCAACGCTTCACGTTGTTTCCAGTCACCGAAGTAATCATCTAAGTTGGGACGGGGGGTCACACAAACACCTTTGCATATGCCGAATTTCAGAAGGCGGGTATTATCTTTGGAAAGGCTAACTTGTGCAACCAACTCCCTTACAAAATAAGAAAGTGCACTTGGATAAAGTTCGATTCTGCTTGATCTACAGTTTTACGATACAATCCCACTTCTTTTAGTTCATACGCTGCATCGCAATATCTATTTACCCCTATCATGACAGACATTTTTTCACCCCCAATTCCCACCGCAGCTGGCATCAATTGCCAATGGCGTAATGCACCCGGATCAGCAAGAAGCGTTGCGATCAGTTCAGCTGCTGCCAGCGCGGACGGCCCGGTGCTGTTGATTTGCGAAAACAATGAGTCAGTTGACCAGTTAAAACGCGAACTGGGTTATTTTTGCGCCCCTACTGACGTACAGGTTCTCAGCCTGCCCGACTGGGAAACCCTACCTTATGATAATTTTTCGCCTCACCAAGACATTATTTCCGATCGGCTGAGTACGCTCTATCACCTACCGAGCCTGACCGAAGGTATCCTTGTCGTTTCCATAGCCAGCTTGATGCACAAGCTGGCTCCCAAGAAATTCATCGGTGCCAACACCCTAATGTTGGAAGTTGGCCAGCAATTTGACATTAATCAAATGCGCAGTAGCCTCTCGAGTGCGGGCTATCAAAATGTAGACTCTGTGTATGAGCACGGCGAATATTCGGTACGCGGTTCCATCATGGATATCTTTCCAATGGGCAGCAGATACCCTTTCCGTGTTGACCTTTTCGATGATGAAATTGAAACCTTGCGTACGTTTTTGCCTGAAACCCAAAGATCTTTAGAGCAGGTAAAGCAAATTCGTGTGTTACCGGGCCGGGAATATCCATTAAACGCATCGGGTGTAACCAGTTTCCGAGCGCACTTCCAGGACCGATTTGATGCCGACTTCAGGCAATGTCCAATATATCAGGATGTAAGCCAAGGAATCAGCTCACCCGGCCTAGAGTATTATCTCGCCCTATTCTTTGAGGAGCTGGATAGCTTGTTCGATTTCCTACCTAAAAACACGCTGGTATGCCAAGTGGGTGACTTAAAGAGTGCAGGTGACAGCTTCTGGAACGACATTAATTCAAGGTTTGCAGACCGCCAAATCGACCGCTTTCGTCCCATCCTCAGCCCAGCAGAAATATTTTTGACAACCGAACAAGTGTTTGCCGGTTTGAAACAGTACGCGAAGATCACTTTTTCAGAATCCATGAGCGCGACTGATCTTCAGGCAAAAATTCTACCGGATCTCACTAGCAACCCACGACTACATAAGCCCTTCTCTGCGGTATCGGATTTCATACAGAATCACCCTGATCACCGTATTTTATTTTGTGCAGAGTCCGCTGGTCGGCGTGAGACCCTACTAGAGATTCTGCGTAATATTGAGATCAAGCCCATACCAACAGAACACTGGAAAAATTTTTTAACCAGCAATGACAAGTTTAACATTACGGTCGCTCCTCTCGACCAAAGCCTATGGCTCAGCGATAGTAAGCTTGCCCTGATTACCGAAGCTCAGTTCTTTGGCAACCGAATCGCTCAGCGTAGAAGGCGTGGTAAGTTGCAGAGTAATACAGATTTCATCATTAAAAGTCTTACCGAGGTACATCTAAACGATGCCATAGTTCACGTCGACCACGGCATAGGTCGGTATCGCGGGCTAGAAACCATTACCACTGACGACCAAGCTACCGAATTTCTAACCCTGGAATATGCCAACGAGGCAAAACTCTACGTACCTGTCGCCTCTCTCCACCTGGTTAGTCGCTACAGCGGCGCCGACGCAGAACTGATACCTTTAAATCACCTCGGTACGGATAACTGGCAACGCACCAAACGCAAAGCAGCAGAGAAAATTTATGACGTTGCCGCTGAGCTACTCGATATCTACGCCCAACGCCAAGCAAAATCTGGCTTTGAGTACAGTTGCTCCGCCATTAACTATGATAATTTTGCCGCCAGTTTTCCATTCGAGGAAACTACCGATCAAGAAAACGCTATTACTGCAGTGATTCAGGATATGGAATCTAGCCGTAGTATGGATCGCTTGGTTTGCGGCGATGTCGGTTTCGGCAAAACCGAAGTTGCCATGCGTGCCGCCTTCATCGCGGTTCAAAACAACAAACAAGTCGCTATATTGGTACCAACGACACTGCTGGCCCAGCAGCACTTCGAAAGCTTTAAAGACCGATTCGCCGATTGGCCCATCGAGGTAGATGTCATTTCCCGGTTTAAGTCCAACCTTGAGCAAAAGCAAAGCCTAAAAAATGTAGCTAGCGGTAAGGTGGATATACTGATTGGTACACACAAGTTATTCCATGCAACAATCAATTACAGCAACTTAGGATTGTTAATTATTGATGAAGAACACCGCTTTGGGGTAACACAAAAAGAGAAGCTCAAGGCGCTCAAAACAGATGTAGATATTCTAACCCTTACCGCCACCCCTATACCACGAACACTTAACATGGCTTTATCTGGAATCCGCGACCTATCCTTGATCGTGACCCCGCCGTCGCGCCGACTCTCTGTAAAAACATTTATACGCGAGGAGCAAGACAGCTTGACAAGAGAAGCCGTAATGCGGGAATTACTGCGAGGGGGGCAAGTGTTCTACGTCCATAACGAGGTGAAGTCTATCGAGCGGGCAGCTGAGCATTTAAGAGGAATAATTCCTCAAGCCCGAGTTTGTGTGGCGCATGGCCAGTTGCCAGAACGTGAACTGGAAAAAATAATGGCAGATTTCTATCACAAACGTTACAACATATTAGTCTGCAGTACGATTATCGAAACCGGCATTGACATTCCCAGCGCCAATACAATTATTATCAACCGAGCGGATAAATTCGGTCTCGCACAATTGCATCAGCTACGCGGCCGAGTGGGGCGTTCGCACCACCAGGCGTATGCCTATTTGTTACTACCAAACGGCGGTCGTTTGAAAGTTGATGCCAGGAAGCGGATAGAAGCAATTCAGGCGGCAACCACTTTGGGTGCTGGATTTACTCTAGCTAGTCATGACCTAGAAATACGCGGCGCAGGCGAATTTCTAGGTGATGAACAAAGTGGGCACATGCAGAAAATTGGCTTCTCTTTGTATACCGAGATGCTAGAAGAAGCCGTGGCAGCGATCAAGGCCGGCCGCACGCCAAACCTGGATATACAGTTGAACAAGGCAATTGAAATCAATCTCAGGATCCCTGCATTAATCCCAGATGATTATCTGCCCGATGTTCACACGCGGCTAATCATGTACAAACGAATTTCGGCCGCATATGGCAATGACGAACTGCTCGAACTGCGAGTTGAAATGATCGACAGATTTGGTTTATTACCGAACCCCCTCAAGCTTCTTTTTCGTGTCACCCAGCTTAGACTGAAAGCCCAGCAATATGGAGTCAAGAAAATAGACGCTAATATCAACACCGGGCGAATCGAGTTTAACCAGAACACGGATGTCGAACCTCTATCCATCGTCCAAGTACTGCAAAATAATCCGCAACAATTTAAACTAGGTGGCGCTAATCAGCTACAATTCACCCACGGCCAATCTGATGCCGATAAAAAGCTGGATTTTATCAATAGCGTACTTGATCGTTTGAGGCTTACTACACAGGAATTGGCCTGATAAGGTATGAGGATGAATAATGTTATGAAACTAAGGGCGCTGAAATACCTGATGCTTTCAGTTGCTCTCATTGGCTTCAGCGGATTTGGTCTCGTTGGCACGGCATCAAGACCTGCTTACGCGGCTGAAGACAATCGTTGGTTTCAAATAGAAGTCAGCATCTTTAGCAATGAATCACAAATTGACAGGAATAACGAAGATTGGCGAGCATCGCAACTCGAACTTTCTTTCCCCAAATCGATGCGCCGTCTCAACCTCCTGGACAGCCTATTTTTCATTGAATTTCTCGATGAAAACGCCACTTTGATTGATGCCGGCCAGCCAGGTTCTGATATCGCAATGCCAGCTGCGTTCACGCCGGCAACTGGTCCGCAACCGATAAAGGTAACAGGTGATTTCAAATTTTATGATTTTGACCGTGAGCCCTATGTGCAATTGCCCCCCGCCCAAAGTGACTTAGAGGGGACCAATCGTGCACTTGAACGAACCTCCACCAACCGTCTGCTCTTCCACGGCCTGTGGCGGCAGCCGGTAGTTGCAGAGGACGATGCGACTTCGCTTCTCATAGAGGGAGGTTTGGATTACAACGGCAGACGTGAACTGTTGGGGAGTCTTGCAATCCGTTTTAACGACAATGCGGACCGTGTAGTAATCGATGCCAATCTCTGGCTAACAGAGTTCAGTGCGGCAGAGCGCTCTAATAACGACTGGCAATTACCCGTAGTACCGGACCGACTGACATCGGGTGAAGCACCGGCAGAAGATGCAGCCACCGGACCGACTTATTTCATTAACCGTATCTATCAAATGCAGCAGAGCCGGGATATGCGTAGTAACGAATTCCACTATCTGGACCACCCCGCGCTTGGCTTGGTCGTCATTGTGCAGCCCTACGATCCGCCTCCCCTGCCACAGCCGTGAATTAACAAGCTCGTTAGGAATAATCCTTGATCAACCGGTCTAGTAGTGCGTTGATGAAGGACATACCTGTGTTTAACACCTGATGGATTTCAGGGAGAGTTATGGATTCATCGGATAAACCGGCGGCCCAGTTAACCGACAAAGCGATACTGGCATAGGCAATACCTAATTCGCGCGCCAGTGCCGCTTCAGGCATACCCGTCATCCCCACCATGTCACAGCCATCGCGCTTTAATCGACCAATTTCAGCCGCTGTTTCCAGGCGTGGGCCCTGCGTGCAACCATAGACACCGCCATCCATGACTACCTTGGGTAGCTCCTGAGACGTATTAACAGAAGTAATGTTACGCAGGATCATAGCCCGTAACTGTGGGTCGAAAGGGTGAGTAAAATCAACATGCGTTACCTCTTCAAGGTCGCTCTCAAAAAATGTATGCTTGCGCGAATAAGTATAGTCAATAAGCTGATCTGGAACTGACAGTGCGCCTGGCTCAAGTTCAGCGTTGATCCCACCGACCGCATTAATAGCAATAACGTGGCTAACGCCCACTTCTCGTAAAGCCCTAATATTGGCCCGATAATTAATATGATGAGGTGGTAGAACATGATTTTTACCATGCCGGGGCAGAAAAATGATGTCCTTTTCGTGGCACTTAAGTCGCTCCAGCTCCACCGCATCATCAGAATATGGCGTGGCAATAGTTTCGCTCTCTGTCGCTCCTAAGATATCCAGACTGGACAACCCAGTCCCGCCGATTATTGCGAGCATAGTTTACCTCGTTGTTGGGCTCATAAGTCGATGAGGAAACATAAACCAGCCACTGTGGCTTTACAATCAATACAGTGTGCTTGGGCGGTACAACTGTAAGGCATTGAAATACACACGCTCGCAATATGGTTTTTGGTTCTATTGCCGAGAGTCATAGCATTAGTTTGCTGGGCAATCATGCCCGCACCAAACAGACAGCAGTACGATTTAGCCGCCTAAAGCATTATAATCCTGCAGTAAGTCCGCCCAAGGCAATTCAAATCAATCAAACATGAGCATTTTTTACAAAATCAGTCAGTTCCTATGGCGGCAGACCTGGTTTAGCCCCCGCTATGGAAAGGCGCTCTATAAGAAAATTTGTGCTGAAGGTGCTGCGCCATCGGTTCCGTTTAGCACAGACTTTTTCGGGTTGAACTATCAGGGAAATCTCAATAACAGCATCGAATTTAATATCTATTACTGTGGTGCTTTTGAGAAGCCACTACTCTACTTTTTACGTGACACCATACAAAACCTGCCCGAGAAGGATTCGATATTCTGCGATATTGGCGCAAATATCGGTCAGCACTCTTTGTTTATGTGCCAATACGCGAGTCAAGTGCACGCATTCGAGCCATTCCAGCTAGTGAGCGATAGCCTGCGGAAGCACATCGAGCTAAATCAGATTGAGAACATTCAAATTCATGATGTTGGGCTTAGTAATGACAATGAGCAGAAAATGTTTTTTGCTCCAACCGGACGCAATCAAGGTATTGGCTCATTTGATGCATCTACCGTAACCAAAGGCAATCAGGCAATCGGGGAATTAACCCTGGTTAGAGGAGATGACTTTTTTAAAAAAGTGCAGTTACACAGCATTGCTCTGATGAAGATTGACGTGGAAGGTTTTGAGAAGCTAGCCCTAAAAGGATTACAACAGACTTTACGGGACAACCGACCGATTGTAGTGTGTGAAATAACCTATGGTAAGGAGCTCTCTTTTACCGCTTTGGAGGAAGTTAAGCAGCACCTGCCCCCGGACTACGAACTATTTACTTTTGATACTCGCAAAACAGATGGTTCTAAAGCCCGACGCCGTGGCGCAAAAGCCAAGCGCACGGGGTGTTACCAATTGATCCCTTTCCAGTTCAGGCTGACACTGGGCCAGGACGATATCGTCGCCTGCCCCAGCGAATTGTTGGCATTCCTACCCAAAACCAATTTGTAGCAGTGATTAATTTTCTCTATTGAAATTCACCCAAATCACTTAGTTCAGATGCGTCTTCAGAAACTGGCTTAGCTCAGCAAGCATGGCTTTCGACTCGGGTGAGCCAGCGGCGATCAAATACCCAGCATGAGACAGACCTTCAAACACATGCAGATCAGCGACAACACCTGCTGCTCTGAGCTTTCGGTGTGAACGAACCGTGTCACTTAATAACAAATCCCGTGTTCCTGAAAAGAGTATAGTAGACGGGAATCCATTGAAGTCTCCATACAAAGGTGAGATTAGTGGATCCTTCAAGTCACGGCCACCGGCATACACCAGCGCGGCTGCTTGCAACAGCTCAAAATAATTCCCCAATACGCGATCAATGCCTGCATTTGTATTAAGCGTATCGCTCGTATTCGTGAGATCAGCCCAGGGTGTACCAACATAGAGCGCACTCGGTAGTGGCAGATTCAATGCCTTTAATTGAAGAGCGGTTGCAAAGGTAAGACCGCCTCCTGCGGATGTACCACCTATTGCAATTCCGTCGGCCGAGTGTGTTTTAAGCACTTCTTTATATACTGCTACCATGTCATCGATGGCAGCAGGAAAAGGCGAGTCCGGCGGCATTCTGTAGTCAACGGACAGCGCACGAATACCAGAGCTGAGTGCAACACTAACCGCCTCACCCACACTGCCATCGCCTCCTCCCAAAATATATCCCCCACCGTGTGCATGGAGAAATAAGTGGTTGCTATGTTCTGGTGAAATCTCATCCGGCGTTACACGATAAACATTGACACCAGCGATCATGTCTCGCTCGATGAGCACGCCAGGAACTTGTGCCGGTCCATCCGGTGAAACAACCTGCGCACCTCTGGCTGTAACAAACGCCTCCCATTGTTCTGTAGTCTCCAATGTTTGGCCACCCGATGAGAATAGGAGTCCAGGAACCGCTAATATAGATGCTTGAAGTTGCTCACTTGCCGCCCCAGGAAGTGATAATGTCCGGCTTTCAACAGTTTTTCTATTCGCATCCGCTGCATAGGTGTTAAATATAAATACTGCCGAAAAGCACAATGTGAATGCAAACAAAGCCCGGTTTAATAAAGTCATTTTTTTCCTTAATATGGGTATAAACCTGAATACACGAAAACTAGCAGTTTATTCACTTGATGATTAGTGATTTTTAACCTAGGGGGAGCTACACAGCCTGTGCCCGCAGAATGACTAGCTATGCTACCCAAAACCAGTTTGAATTGCGGTTTGTTCAAGACAAAAAAAAGGCCTAGCACTAAGAATTCAATCCTAATCTAAGCCATATAAGTGTCCATCTATTTACAATATCGCCATTACCTCATGGTTCTTTAATATTCTATTGTTTTTGTTTAATTTATCATGCCTTAGACTGGATTTAATTAGCGTCCTAAATTAGCAATATCTGAGCTCAATCTTCTTCAGTCTATCTTCACCATCCCTACGCGATTGGAGCTGCTCTGGTGAATCAGCAAATTCCCATCCTCGGTTGCCCAAACATTTCTTACAATTCCCACTCCAGAGGGAATGGCCCAACTCTGGAAAGATTCAGTACGCGGGTTAAATCGTACCAACGCATCGGGCCGCATGCCGGACTCGTTATACCATACAACATCATCAATAACGGCTAGAGCATAGGGGTGTGAAGACAGGCCACTGGGGGAATCCCACTGTTTAATTGCACCTGTTGCCGGGTCGAGCCTGCCGATCTTACCCATTGTAGAATTGACAAACCAGACAATACCCTGACTATCCAAATCAAGGCGGCGAACTCGGGTTCGAGTGTCAGGGACATCGTAATACTTCACTGTCATGGAATCTGGATTTAGCGCGCCTATCTTATTCGTCCCATTAAAAGCAATCCACAAGGTACCATCGGGACCGACCTTAATGCCGTAGGGGCGTGGCTCGGTGGTTATTTCTTTGATCTCGCCAGTATTGGGGTTCAACCTGCCCAACATGCCTGCACCTTGAGCGGTGAAATAGAGATTCCCATTGGGATGAAATGTCGCCGAATGCGGGTCTCGCGCTTGCGTTTCAAACTCTTCAACCATACCAGTGCTCGGATCCAGCCGGCCTATTGTTGCGTTGCCGTTTCCCGTGTACCAAATATTACCTGCCTCATCTGGAACAATGGTATGGGGCCGTGAGCTCGGTGGTAATCGGAACTCTTCCATCACCCCCGTTTCGGGGTCGAGTCTGCCAGTGAGGCTTGCCCACATCCCTGTCCACCAGATTAATCCATCAGGTGCCTCGACTGGATCGCGCACGCGCTGACCTAGTGTGGGGACTGCCCACTCAATAATTTCAATATCAACGTCGCCTGCAATCAGGTTAGGTCGGCGCGAAGTGTCTTCTGGAAAATGCTCCGCCAAATAGGTTGCAACAGTCTCAGCTTGGGAATCGGGTAGCTCAATCATGGTGGAGAACAAGTCCCGCCACTCACCTGCCGTACTAAAACCCGCCGCACGAGTAATCATTGACGTGTTGTGACAGCTTGAGCAGAGGTTTTGCACCAGCAGTTTGCCAGGGCCTTCCGGCAGTGGCACCGCTGCGGGGCGCTGTGCCAGTAGCGCATTTGAAAAAGCCAGACCAAAACATAGGCCGACAGAGCCCATTAGTTGCCTATTCATTACCAGTGCCTCATGCAATAAGTTATTTTTATGATTCCCAACCAAGCCGAAAGCACACGAAGAACCAGTGTGCTAGGTAGCATTGCTGTCTGCTCGTTCCTGCTTTTATTTTTCAGTTATTCTTTCGGCGTTCCGTCACCGTTCATTCCCATGGATTCATAGCGTCGCCACCCGGCAAGTATACCGGCGAGTCCGTGATTGCCTTCGTGACAAGCATATTCATACAGCGGGTCGTCGATTCGACGCATAGGAAGTCTTGCCGACCAGCTCTCATCCCAGGACTGCGAGTCTTCCACGGTAAAATCGTAATCCAGGGTATTTTCATCTATCCAACTAAAACGCTCTTCCACCTTCAAATTTGGGGAGGTTCCACGCCAGCCGTAATAATAGTAATAATTTTGCGTATTGATCACCAAAGTATCACCCTCCCAGTGAGCAACTGAATCACCTTCCCATTTCAGCTGTCGGGTGTGATGCTCACTATCCAGCCTGATGATTCGCGCATTGTGAATCATTTCACTCACGATAACGATGTGATCTTCGGTTTGTATAAGCTGCATATTATTGTTGTAGGAACCAGACACCATGGGTGGGCCCGTTCGCGCGTTCATCATGCAGCGATCGTTCAGCGTTCGCGCTTCGGGCCCAAGACTCAGCCGGTTCATCTCAGCGATTTGGCCAGAGCGTTGGCGACCCGCTGCGTTTAGAGGAGGGATTCTGCCATTGGGCGGGTCATAAACCAGTGAAGTTCTGCGATCAGCAACTGTTTCAATGCCACGCTCATACCAGAATTCATTGTAGGAAATAACCCCGGGTGGGTAATTGGCACCTCCCACCGAGTCGATAATAAGGTCACGGTTCTGGCGCGTGTTTTCATACTTTTGCCACTCTACTGCCTCCTCCTCTGTCAGCGTCGCTTTGTCAGCCAGTTCTGGCGGTCGATTCAAAGGAGTCAGGGTTCTGAATGTGTACGTGCCCTGAAAGTCTGGCACGCCATGCTCAGTGCGGGGAATTTGCTCCGATTGCGCAATAAGAGCCGGTGCAATGAGCACACTGCTAAGCGCTAGACTCAGTTTGACCAGAATTCGATTAACCATGTAATACTCCGTTTCTAAAGCAATAAATAAGGAACTTAAAAGCAATACAATAAAACTACTCTTTTGTGGCTATTTTTCAAGAGATAAAGGAGACTTTTCTCGTCTGCTCTCAGATAAACCGCATAAAAAACCCGCAACAGCAGGTTTTTTATGCGGTCCGCCGGGCAGAACTCGAACCCGCAAGCCCAGGCTTAGAAGGGGGCATATCATCTCTATAATCGTTATATATGGACCTTCTAGAAAGTAAATCGGTATCCTCCTGCCATTCAATTACCTTATATTGGCTTCTGTCTTAGCCGAACGGGTGAATTTATCTAATCCTATTTTCTGTAAGCCTTTGTTCTTCTTATAATTTCGGTCTAGCTTTTGTAGGTCTTGTATTGTGGTAATCATCATCTGCAAATCGCTCAATACCTTCTTTACACCTCTTACCCTTGGGCGCCTAATTTCGCCTAATGATGAACCAGGCTTTAGTCTATTCGGCGGTCCTCTTCTTATTAGGTTCCCGTCTCTCTTTCAGTTCAACGGTACTCGTCCACGATAAGGAGTTAAGAAGCTTGAAAGAACTTCTTCAACGGGTGCGGGTAAAGGTTTTCTTGGTTTCACCTTTAAATTTGAAGATGTCTGTTTTGCGTCCCTAGTTCCTGTTACTTTGTGCAATGTACCCTCTAGTACAGGGAGATCTATCAGGTCATTCGGCTTCGTATATTCTCCTATTAACCCAACCGCTACAGCTTTCACTATTTCTTTCACCTCTCCAAGAGTTCTGCCCGAATGCACCAGCTTTAACATTGCATATTTCATCTCGTTTGGCGGTACGGCAATTATTAAATATTCCAGATGCGTTCTATGTGAGGTTTAAAGAGGAAGTTATCTAATAAGTATTTCGGATTTTGAAGTTCAAGCGAAAAGACATAAGCACCTTCAATCCATGAATCATCGCCTTCCTAAGGAATGATAGTTGTATGAAATTTCTGCCTCCATATCACTTAATCTATTAATGCATCATCAGGGAAGTGGTTTGTGATCAATAAACCTAAAAGAGGCTTTTTAATTTGCTTATTCTTTAGGTATTACTAATCCCCTATATTCACAACTAGAGGGGTGCCTGTGTAAACTATTAGGCCCTCATCGATCACCGTGTAACCAAAATATATATTTAACGAAACTGATGTTACACCTAAATTGGCGGCCACTAAATCGTCAAATACGCCGAGATCCTCAATAGCTCTCAAAGGCCTTGGCTCAATCGAACCAACCAAAACTGGCGCAGCCATATCTAGGTTAACGAATGCACCCTCAGCATTAACCTGAAAAGCCCCTAAAACCCCACCATCGACAATCATATGCGTCGTACCTATTTTTCCGACATGTTCTTGTGCGATGTTGATCGTGCCCTCGGTGGTTATTTTTTCATAAGATGTAAAGTTTGTTTTAAAACCTAGCTCGATATCCTTGATCGACCCTGCTAAAAATTTCGTGGTGTAAGACTTACCATCAGTTGAACTTGTTGGAAGTGTCGGGCGTGGTGGTGAAAATTGTTCATGTTGGTATCGAACAATCTTCATAGCCGCCACAGCATCAGCTCCGTTTTCACTATCAGAACGATCGACCCCGCAGGCCACCCCTACGACCTGAACATAAGGGGGATTGAGTTTTGTATATGAGCAATCCGCTCGAGAAGAATCCGAGAAGCGCTTAATGCCGACAGCGTCTCCAAACTTATCTTCATACGGCATGATAGTTGCAAACTCGTCTTGTATGGCGTGGCCTGTAGCCCAAGGAAAGGTACCTGAGGTCAAGGCATCATCACCAAATGTATCTCTTGACTGTTTTCTGGAATGACTATTGCCAAGCACGTGCCCTAGCTCGTGAGCCATAGTCAGCTCATCGATGTCGTAACCCCATCCGCCATAATGGATAAAGACTGTTCTCTTATCCTTATTAAACCCGAAATAGCCCCTGTTGTTTATTCCAGATGCGGCCTGACCTCCGGTAGGATCACCCCCCCCCTTTCCATCGAGTATCATCACATAATCTGCGCCTTTCAAAGCCCTTATCTTTTCACTGAATCGCCATTGATTCTTTCCTTTCTCACCATACTCCGCCATAACAGTCTGTGTGTCGTTCCACCTTTGACCGGTTGAGCAGCGCTCTGCAGTACAATTATTTTTGTAATCTAATAATTCATAGTGAACAATATTGAATTTTATTCCTGTGTTACTACCTTTGTAAATTTCGTTCACTATCGTAAAAGCACTATTAATCTTTGCCTCCGGATCAATGAAAATGTCTTCTTTGAAGTTTTCAGTGTAGAAAACAACTATATCAATTATGACATCCTTATGGGCGCCAGAATTTTTATCGGCAGCATCAGTTCCTAACAACCCTTCATTGAAATCGCTCACTCCATCGCCATCAGTATCTTTCAATACATCAGAAACTGGAATCGGCCCTTTGAAGCTGCCATCAGGGAAGGGAGAAATATAGTCATTTGTCACTAAATCGACAATTTGGACGGTGGGGTAGGACAATCCACCATAAATCAGGTCATCAATACTGAACCCAGACTTCAGTCGACTCTTCATTGTTATACTTGTACTTGAATTTGGAGCGATTGATTCGATATTACAGCGAATTGTGCCAGGTGCCTTCCAAACATCTGCATCCGCAAATGAACGCTCCTGACAGATAGCGGGCCAGTCAAATAAATTCGAATGATTCATGAAATTCGGAAATAGATTATACGAATCATCAGCATAAGGCGCTGTCACATCTAACTTCAGCGGATTCGTCTTAGTGTCTAATGGGTTTTCAATCGTAAATGTCCAGGTTAAATCTTTATTCATCTCCATATAATAGACATCCAGAAGATCAGCGGATATCTTTCCAGTCACGGCTGGTTCAGTTATCGCAGAAAAATGCCTCTCCAAGGAGCGACCACCTTCCTCTTTTTCGATTAATACATCATTAATAGGCGGGGGATTTAGTCGCCTTTCACTATAAAGCCAGCCTATATATGATTCTTCACCCGGATATTTCCTAGCAATTACCTGATAAGAATTACCTGGAGTGACAATTGATGCGAGAAAGTAAAGGTTACCAGCCGTCATTGAGATTGTCTGAAGCCCGGAAATAGAGTCATTAGCCCCATGCCACCCCAAATCTCCATTCGGGTAATTTAACGTGTCGGCAATCGAAAAATAAATTGATGCGCCTTCATATATTTTAATTTCAATTTGATCCGAACGTTCAAGCGTAGATAGATAGCTGAAAGAAACATCTATTGGTATAACAGCAAAAGCACTGCTCGGGATATCGATAGAATTTAAAAATTCTTCATCCTGAGATCCATCAATAATTTCCCAAACAGGATCACTAAAAGCCCCACTGGAAAAAAAATATAACCAACAGATAAGAACCCTAATGGTTAAAATGACTTTCTCATATCTTATACTCAGCTTCATTTTACACCCTTTAAAAGCATGTCCTATTATGTTTCTTCTGCAACTAACTAAAGAAACAATGAATTAATAAATAACATCATTAAGGCTAATGAGTCACCACTAAAATCATCGCTTAAGGAATTCTCATTTCCCTAAGCCACACAAAGAGATTGAGAAGAAAAATATTCTGGCGAGGAACCGTTAGCTAAAACATTTTCCCCAGCAAATTAACGATATTGAAGGATTAGTTTCTGATGCCCTATGCAAAAAAATACGGCTTGTAGCTACATCCTCCTGCTATCCTCCTGCGACATGGAGGTAGAGATTGTCGCTACAAGCCCCAGATGGTGGCGCGCCCGGCAGAACTCGAATCTGCAACCCCCGGCTTAGAAGGCCGGTGCTCTATCCGGTTGAGCTACGGGCGCATTGACTGTTAGAGCATTGATGTATCATTATCCTATTTTTATCCTATCAATGCTTTGTTATATTTGCCACGCCTTTCATAACTATTGCCTTCGCATAGTCATTTAAATCGCCTGATTTTCTCTTCTTTGTATCATAGGCCTCTAGTTCTTGTATGGCCTTCACCTTCATCGATTTTTAACAGCTCTGCGTTTGGCCCTAACAGGACGCCAATTTCCGCACGATTCCAAATAAAATTGTCACCGCGCACAAAAATTTTATTTTTATGCAAAACGACAAATTTATCCGAGTTTAAAAGTTGGTGGTCTTGGGGGAAATAGTTACGCTTATTCATAGAACTTAAATTATCCTACTCAATAGCGTTTTCTTAATAGTGCGCTCAAAAGCCCCGCTAAAGCGAGGCTCTTTTTACATTCTTGGTAGTATAAAAACTTCTCTAACTTCAAAACTATTCTGTAAGTCACCGAATGGGAATGTATTTCCCACACGGCAACTTCTTGCAACTTATTCTAGGGTGAGGCTACAACCAGTTATACATGATCACGCCAGCGGT
>Ga0302135_10000855_pt1 | contig 18356 bp, 14 predicted proteins | sample CBN3_surface_MG_FD_203119 | JGI IMG/M metagenome (GOLD analysis project Ga0302135, IMG submission 203119) | Marine microbial communities from Western Arctic Ocean, Canada - CBN3_32.1 | ecosystem: Environmental > Aquatic > Marine > Oceanic | place: Canada: Western Arctic Ocean | collected...
CCGTCGCTGTCGGACCTGAGCATTCGGGAAACAAGGCCCAGTTCAGCCACCACGCTGGAAAGCTGGACCAGCGTTTCGTCGTGTAGCTCTTCTGACAAGCGTTTGCGTTCCGACTCTTTGGCCTCTTCGGCGACCTGGAGTCTGCGGATCTGCTCGGACCGGATAAGCGCCTGTTCCACGACCCTGCGACGCTCGATCTCTGACTCGAGGCCCCGGTTCGTGTTCACAAGCGCTTTTTCGGTCGCCTGCCGGAGCGTAATGTCCCTCAGCAGCAGCACCGTTCCGGAGACCCTTCCGCGCCCGTCCTCGATGGGTGAGGCTCCGACGTCGTAAACGCGGCGATTCGGCTCCTGGCCAAGCGAGACTGGCTGGTGCGACTCGGCATCTCCCCCGCCGGGACCTTCGTCTTGCGCCCCAAATCGACCGGCCAGTTCACCGGGCAGTGGCTGGCCGAGCAGGTGTTCGGGCGAGGCTTTCATTATTTCGGCGCCCCGGGGGTTAACGTCCACAATTCTTCCGAGCTGATCGACTACCAAAAGGCCGTCCGGCAATCGGTCCATTACCGCCGCTCTCGCCACCGGTACCAGATCCAGCAGCCTGAGCCGAGCAAAGCCCCAGGTGGCGACCGCGACGCTGAATGCGAAGCCGAAGGGGGTGAGGTCGAGGTTGCCCGGCAGCGTCAGACCAGTAATGAGCAACAGGTTGCCGACGAGGGGGAACAGCGCCGCTGCGACCATAATTACGGCCTGGAGGCGGAAGGTTCTGAAAGAGCGGCGCGCGTCCGCGAGAAGTATTCCGCTAGCGGCAAGCACCAAAATGTAGGCATAGCCGATGTTTACGTAGAACCAACCTCCGTACTCCGGCACGAAGGCGGTGATGGTACCGGAGGGCTCCAGCATCACCTCTTTCCAGATGAGGCCGTGGGAGCCGTTCGTCCATACCAGGGCCACGGTGATGATCGGGACCAGCAAGAGCAGTCCCGCCAGGCGAGGGATGAGCAACCTGTCGAGGCCGGTGTGCCTCAGTGCGAATAGGAACCAGGCGACCGGGATGATCGCGATGGCGATGTACTGGATCTGAGCCCACAGCACCTTGTAGGACTCTGAATGCGATGCCAGTTCGAGGGCGTAGAAGAAAGACCACCAGGCAATCGCGATGCCTAGCAGCGCCATGACGCGCGCGGTGGGTAGCTCGCGTCTGCGCCAGCTGTATCCGGCAATCACCACCGACACGGCGGCGGTGATAAATAGGGGAAGGGTGTAAAGAAGCTGGCTCATAGAGGCTCGCCCTGTGCGGCGGCCTCAGTCGAGCCACGCCCCAGGCGGCGAGAGGTTTGGCTAGCTGGCCCTTCTGGGCCTATTCTCGCTCATTGTTTCCTGAGAAGGTCGGCTCCGTCGTTCCGGCGCTTTGAACGGGTAAGTTACGTGTCCGCAAGCCAGACACAGTAAAAACTCACCGTAGATGTCACCGTTGCGGTAGCGGCTGCCGCGGCACCTGGGACAGGAGCTGTACCAAACGCTTGCGGCTGGTTGATTTGTCATATTGCATTTCCCCCTTGAGCCCAGCCGAGCCGAGACTGGAGTCGATAGTTTCTCGGGAACCGGCCGGGCTCGACTCCCCCAAAGGGGTGATGGCGGGGGTGAAAAGTGGGTGAGTCCAACTCTCCAGAGGCCGGGCGAGTCCCACGCAATGCCGTTGGACCGGCCTCGCCGGGCCGAGAACGCCTTGTGGCCCGTGATACCATTTGTTCCTATTCGCGTCGCTTCGCGGGCACCCGGGTGCGAGTATTTGAGGCGAGTATTTAGGAGAGGGAGCTCACATGCCCGAATGGTGGTTGGAAGCGGTGTTGCCGGGCGTGGTGTTCACGACGCTTTTCATCGTTTGGGTGGCACTTCCGGCCCGTTCCGGGGAGACTGACCTCGGCTCCAAGCTCCGTCGGTTGATCGGCGGCCGTTAACAAATGGAGCGACTGGACCGCGGGAGCTTTCGCCTTCCGGCCTTCACGCTGAGTTCCGGCGTCGCCAAAAAGAGGCTGGTTGGCCTGACGCTTATGGCCGTTATTCTCGGCCTGTTTTTCGCTTTCAACCGTTTCCCCAAACTGGACACCGTACAGGGCGATCTAGACGTCGTATCCGGGGCGGTCGTCGAGTGCTTCCAGGGCTTCTGTATCGAGCGCGCCCCTGACACGTCTTTCGTCGCTCGCTGGGTAGATTTTTCGGTTACTTATCTGCAGCTGGTCACGGTGGGTATGACCTTCGCGTTCCTCATGGCGGGGCTGGCTGAGGCATTTCTTTTTCCGCCCGGGTCGCGGCTGTGGTCCGGTGGGGGCGTACTCGGCAGGACGCTCAAGGGCGCGGCGCTGGGGCCGCTGATGAACCTGTGCTCTGCCTGCATCGTCCCGGTCTCTTCGGCGCTGCGGCGTAGCGGAGCGGGCATTGAGGGCACGATCGCCCTGGTGCAGGGCAGCTCCACCATGAACATTCCGGCCCTGTCGATGAGCGCTCTCATATTCGCGCCCCTTCTCGGCGGCAGCCGGGTGGTCATGAGCGTGGTCGGCGCCCTGGCTATTGGGCCCGCCGTGGCCTGGATTGCCCGGCGCGGTCATGAGGGAGCCGCCGAAGAGGCGTCGGAGGCCGCCCAGGAACTTCAGAACATGGTCATGGGCGAGGACCTGGCCCAGCCCTGGGGCGAGGCCATGCGCGAGGGCTTTAGGGAGTTCGCCCGGTCGAGCGTCACTTACTTTTTCAGGCTGGGCCCGATCATGGCGGCGGCGGGGTTCGCCAGCGGCCTGGTCATCCAGTTCATCGACCCTGACAGGGTCGGCACGTTTGTGGGCAACGACTTCGGGGGCGTGCTAATAGCCGCGACCCTGGGCATTCTCATAAACGTACCGCTCATGTTCGAAATTCCGCTCGTCGCACTATTGCTGCTGCTGGGCATGGGTGTGGCCCCGGCCGCAGCGCTGCTGTTCGCGGCTGCGGCGGGCGGCCCCGTCACCTTCTGGGGGCTTTCCCGGATCATGCCCATGCGGGCGATGGCCGGGTTTATATCCCTGACCTGGTTGGTAGCCGTTGCCGGAGGCCTGGTCGTGCTGGTAGTCGCCCTCAGCGTCCCCTCGCTCGACTGGGGGTTCAGGCCTACCGACGACGCCGCCGAGTACCGCGCCGCCGAACGCACCGACGGGCCCCTGTGGCAAGCGTTGGAAGAGCAGGCGCTTGAAGATCAAGGCCCCGTAACTGGCGAGTAGGACATCTCCCCTGGCGAAAGGAACCCTGCCATTAAAAAGAGCAAGACAACGCCGTGGATGCCAGCCGCCGAGTACGGTCGGTCTCTCCCGGCGTTCACTGTCAATCTAGTGGTGGCTGAAGTGGCAAGAGCGGTGGAGTTTTATCGCGACGTGCTGGGTGCCAAGTGCCACTACGCCGACGAGGACTTCGCCGCGCTGGCCGTGCACGGTGCCGAGGTCATGCTTCACGCCGACCACACCTACGACGCACACCCTTGGTACGGTCCGTTGAGTGCCGGGGAACGCCGGGGCCTGGGGGCCGAGATGCGCATTTTCGGCATGGACCCAGACGCGACGGAAGCGGCCGCCAAAAAGTTCGGCTCGGTCGTCGTACAGACGACCGGGGACAAACCTCATGGCTGGCGCGAGGTAATGGTGGCCGACCCCGACGGCTACGTCTGGGCCGTGGGAGTCGCTACTTAGACCGACACCCTCCGGCAGCGCCGGGCCGGGTTGTGTAGGGGGCCATAAGCCTCAGGGGCTGCGGTAGACCATTACCCCGTCTACCAAAGGCGGCTCGACCACCCGACCACCCACCGCCCACACGCCGCCGTCGGGGTCTATCCAAACCGTGTGGAACGCTTCCGAAAGCGTTATGCCGGTCTCTACCCGTGACCAGGACCCGTCTTCCCAACGGGCCACGGTGCCCCCGACGCCCACGGCGTAGCCAACGCTTTCGGCCATGCGCACGCCGATAATGTGCGGCGTGCCCTCGGGGGTGACGTCGGACCACTGATCGCCGTCGTACTCCAGCAGCCGTCCGTTCACACCTGAGCCACCGACCGCCACGGTCAGGTCCGAGTTGCCATGCACCGTGAACAAGCTGCGTGCCGTCTCAGTCGCCGTTCGTGTGACCTGACCGGCCTGGAAGCGCAGGGCCACCCCACCGGTGCCGATCACCCAGACGTCGTCGGCCGACGGTCCCCAGACCTTGAACATGGAGTGGGCCTCTGCCAACTCGGCCGGGAAGCCCTCGGCGTCGCTCCAGCGCTCGCCGTCGTAGCGCCACACAAACGCGCCGTCGGACACGTTTCCGCCTACTGCCCAGAGATCATCAGCCGCCGTCCCCCAGATGCCGAACACGGTGCCCCGGCCGGGCGTTTCCATGAGGTCGAGGCGATCCCCCTCTTGGCGCAGGATCATGCCGTTCTGTCCGCCTAAGAACACTGGACCATCTTTAAAACCGAATACCCACCACAGGTCTCCGGTGCGGCCGGTCTGAATGCGCGACCATGCCGTTCCGTCGTAACGGAACACCAGCGGCCCGGTGCCATCTTTAGGGTCGGCGCCGACCGCCCATATGTCGTCGGTGCCGGTGCCCCAAATGGAGATGAGCGCGGCCGGGAGCCCGGCGTCTACGACCGTCCACCGCCCCGTCTCGTCTATCGGGCCGTCGCCGCCCCCAGAGCAGGCTGCGGCCAGGGCCAGGGTTAAGGCCAGGGCGACTGGTAGCCAGGCAAAAAGGGCGGCTTTCAATGGAGTAAGTCGGGTCATGTGGATTGGCCCTTTTGGATTGGACTAGGTAGAGGGGTTAATTTCGATTGGTTTACGTCGGCGACGCCTGCGTGCCGGGTGGGGCGAGCGGCCTTCGGCAACATTGTCGCGCGCCCGGTCCCACATGCGGCAAAACGAGCACACCTCAGCCGTCGTGGCCTGGCCGCACTGGTCGCACTCGCGTAGCTCATGGTCGTCGGTGTCGACGGTTTCCAGCTTGGGCTGCACCCGCTCGATGAACTGCAACAGGAAATTGTGCTTGGTGCCGGGCGACTCTAGTTCAAGAGCGGCCAGCACCTCTTTGTACCTGATGGATGTTGCGCCAAGCGCATTCGGACACTCCTCCGACTCGTAGTCGATGCCGCTGAGCAGTGCGTAAGCGGCCGTCTCGCGTTCGGTGAGTGTGTACAGCGGCTTAACCTTCTTCACCAGCGCTGGCCCGGCCGAGGGCGAGGCCTCCAGCACGGGCGACTGGCGGGCAAGGTACCCGGTCTGCCACCGCAGGACGTTGCCGAACAGCGTGGCGGCCTCGTCGTCCAGGTTGTGGCCCGTGGCCAGCACGTCGAACTCTCGCTCTACAGCCTCTCGATTCATCACATAGCGCTTGCTCAGGCCGCACCCAGAGCAGGCGACCCTGCCGGTGTTCACGGAAAGCTCGGGGATGCCCATGCCGTAGGTTTCGGCCAGGTCGACGACGACCAGTTCGAGGCCTCGCTGCTTGGCGAAATTGGCGGTCTTTTCGTGGGATGACTCGGAGTATTCGCCTATGCCCAGGTGAATGTGCAGGCCGGTCACGTCGTAACCCAAACGGGAGAGCAAATCCCACAGGACGAGGCTGTCTTTGCCCCCAGAGACCGCCACCAGGACCCTGTCGTCGGGGCCCATCATCCTCTTGCGTCGAATGGCCTTTTCGACCTGGCTGTCGAAGTAAGACAGGAAGTGCGGCTTGCAGAAGGACGAGTTGTGCCGCCGCAGGTCTATGACGGACCGCTCCTGGCAGTTGATGCAGCGCATTAGCCCCCCGAAATCGCCGAGACGATCTCCACGGTGTCCTCCTCGGAAATATGGCGGTCACCGGTGACAAGTTCGCCGTTTACAACGACGAGATGCGATTCGGGGTTGAGGTTCAGCTTGCGTAGCAACTGGTCGACCAGCTTCACGCCCTGGACATCTATCTCGCGTCGCTGCGGGTTCCGAATCTTTACTCTCATGGCGCTACACAGGGCACGACGTTATGCCTGGCACGACAAGTTCTTGGGCATGAGGAGATCATACGCCCCGTCCCCTTATTGCACCGGGGTCCGTTATCGGTTGGGCGTCACCACCATGACACCGTCGCGCACGGGCAGTAGCACGTGCCTGACCCTGGCATCGGCCCTGACGTGATCGTTCAGCGCCGCTATCGCCTTGTCAGAGGTTCGTCGGGGGTCGAGCACGGTTCCGCCCCACAGCGTGTTGTCTATTGCGACGATGCCCCCTGGCGAGAGCAGCTCCATTGCCCGGTCGTAGTAGGCGATGTAGTTTTCCTTGTCGGCGTCGATGAACACCAGGTCGAACGGCGCTTCCAGTGTTGCCATGGTCTCCAGCGCCGGTCCGAACCGCTGGGTGATCTTGCCTGCAAGAGGGCCTTGCTCGATGTGGTGCCGGGCGAACGCGCCGGTCTCCTCGTCGATGTCGCAGGTAATCAGCTCGCCATCTTCGGGCAATGCCGCAGCCATCATCTGCGCCGAGAACCCGGTAAACGTACCGATTTCCAGTATCCGTTTTGCGCCCACGGCCAGCGCGAGAATTTGTAGCAGGGTTCCCTCAATGGGCCCCGACAGCATGCCCGCATCGTCGCGGGTCTCGTGCGTGGCGCGCATCAGTGCGTTCATGTGCGGCGGCAGTGCCGTCGTGTGATCGACCGCGTACTTCTCTATCTCCGGTGAAACCATCGTCAACGTCATGTTCGTTTTTGCCCTTTCGTTTTCGCTCGGAACTGGGAATTCAGGGTTCGGCGCTGTAATCATAGCGGTGAGGTCCACTGGCCGACCCGGCGGTCGGAATTGATTTTCACAACCCAACGCCCTAGCCTAGCCGCATGTACACGGCATACCTGAACGGGGAGTGGATTCCATCGGACGACGTCAGCATCGGCTGGGCCGACCGCGGGTTCCGCTTCGGAGACACGGTGTTCGACGCCGCCCGCACCTATAACGGGCGCATATTCAAGCTGGACCGCCACGTGGACCGACTCTACCGGTCGCTCAAGTACGTTCGTATCGACCCCGGTATGTCCGAAGGGGCGTACGCAGGCGTGGTGGAAGAGACGGTCGAGCGCAACAGGGACCGTCTGGACGAAGATGGCGACTTCCAGATTTACATGTTCATTACCCGCGGCCCCGGCCGTTTCGCTGTAGACGCCGGGCCGCCCTCGGTAGGCGTCGTCGCCTACCAGTTGCCGTTCTGGCGCACGGCGCCGTTTTTGGAGGCCGGTGCACACGGAGTCATTGCGCGGTCGCGGTCATACTCTTCGGAAATGCTGGAGGGCAAACTCAAGCACCAGAGCCGCCTGAACATGGAACTGGCGGAACTCGAAGTAGCCGACATCGACCCCGAGGCCTTCGCCATTTTGCTGGATCGGGATGGCAACTTAACGGAAGGCACGTTCAACTCCGTGTTTATGGTGAGCGGGGGAGTGCTGCGCACGCCCAAAGACGACTCCATTTTGCAGTCGATATCTCGCGAGACGGTGTTGGAACTCGCCGCCCAACTGGGCATCCCCACGTCGGAAGAGCCGCTGCAGCCGTATGACCTGTACACAGCGGACGAGGCGTTCTTCACCTTCACCGGTCCCGGCGTGCTGCCCATGACGAAGGCCGACCACAGGCAGGTCGGCGACGGCAAGCCCGGCCCCATCGCCAAGCAACTATTAGCCGCCTGGTCGGAAATGGTCGGCCTCGACGTCATCGACCAGGCCAATCGCTACTGGAAACCCTAGTTCGCCCCCAGGCTTGCCCTGATACTAGGCCGCCTAAGGCGCGGTGTTCTGGGATAATCGCTGAAAACATGCTGAAAAACACGGAGGTTTCGTAATGCCAGACGGACTGGTCGCTTACATGAACGGGGAGTGGATCGACTCCGAAGACGTGAAGATCGACCGGCGAGACCGGGGCTTCCGGGTCGCCGACACCGTGTTCGACGTCGCCCGCACGTTCGATGGCGTCATCTACCGCAAGGCGCAGCACCTCGACCGGTTCTACCGCTCCCTCAAGTTCGTCCGTATCGACCCTGGCCTGACCATGGAAGAGATGGGCGACATCTGGGAAGAGTCGGTCGAGCGCAACCGTCACCTCTTGCCCGAAATGGGCGACTTTTATATATATCCCTTCGTCACCAGGGGCCCCGGCCGCTGGGCCTACGATGCCGGGCCGCCAACAGTCGTTGTCGACACCTACCAGATCGACTTCGACCGCTTCGCCCGCCTCTACGACGACGGGTCGCACGGCGTCATCGCAAAGACTCGCAGCTACCCATCCACCTCTGCTGAGCCGAAGGTCAAGCACCACAGCCGCATGAACTTCAACATGGCCGAACTCGAAGCGGGTGACGTGGACAAAGAGGCGTTCCCCATCCTGCTCGACCAAGAGGGCAACGTAACCGAAGGCACTGTGAACAGCGTCTTTGTGGTCACCAACGGCGTCATAAGGACGCCTGGCGACAGCGCTCTGTTGCAGAGCGAGTCCCGCGCCAGCGTCTTCGAGCTTGCCGAGGCACTGGGCATCCCCTGCGTGCAGGAGACCGTCCAGCCCTACGACGTTTACACCGCGGACGAGATGTTCGTCACCTTCACCGGGCCGGGCGTGCTGCCCATGACCCAGGTGGACTTGCGGGACATCGCCGATGGCAAGCCCGGACCCATAACCCAGCAGCTAATAGCGGCGCTGAGCGAGAAGGTCGGCGTGGACATTCCGGGCCAGGCCCTGAAGTTCGCCAATTGATTGAAGCCGCTGGTTTTTAACTGACGGACGACGTGTCCAACCGGACCATGTGGCCTAACGACATACGCTGTCCGGCAATGCTCACGTTCGATCTGGACGGGCGGACTCTCGCGTTGATGCGGGACCCGGACGCCGCCCAGCACCCGACCACGCTGTCCATGTCCGACTTCGGGCCCAGGCGCGGCGTATGGCGCATTCTCGACCTGCTCGACGAACACGAGATACCGGCATCGTTCTTCGTGCCCGGCTACATAGCCGAACGCAACGAAGACGTGGTGCGCGAGATCGTCAAGCGCGGCCACGAAGTGGGGCACCACGGCTACATGCACGAACCCCCGGCCAGCCTTACCGCCGAGCAAGAGATCGAGGTGATGGACCGGTCCCTGGCGATACTGGAAAGCATTACCGGCGACAGGCCCGTCGGCTACAGAGCCCCGTCTTGGGACCTGTCGGTCAGGTCCCTCGACCTGATAGCCGAGAGGGGCTTTTTGTACGACTCGTCGATGATGGACGACGATATTCCTTACTTGCTCGATACGAAATCCGGGCCACTGGTTGAGCTACCGGTGCACTGGTTTCAGGACGACGCCCCGTACTTCTGGTTCAACCGGGGCGCTGGCTCCATGAACACCCCGCAAGACGTGCTGACGGCGTGGGAGTGGGAGTTCGACGGGGCATACAAGCACGGGGGCGTGTTCATGCTCACCTGCCACCCCCAGGTCAGCGGCCACCTGTCTCGGGTGGTCATGCTCGACAGGCTTATCCGGCACATTAAGGCGCACCCCGACGCGCGCTTCATGCGCTGCGCGGACGTGGCAGCGATTGTTCGGGAGCGCGCCAATGGGCCGGACAACGGGTAAGGCCCTCACCCTGAGGGCGACGGTCTGTTGCTGAAACGTGTCCCGCCGATAGCCGCTCTCGCCATCGCTATGGTGTTGGCGCTAACGGGCGCCGGTTGCTCGGGTCGCGACGGCGCTGATGGCCCCGAGCCAGGGATAGTAGGGTCAGGCGACACGACACCCTCACCCGACAGGCAGGCCGCTGAACTCATCGTAGAGGCCATGCAGCTTCAATCTGAGGGCGACTACCAGCCGACCTTCCACATGCTCACCGAGGCCATTCGCCTGGACCCGGAAAACCCCAACGGCTACTTTTTCCGGGGCAACGCCCAGCGCGCGACGGGGCATCTCCCCGAGGCGGCCGGAGACTACACGGCCACGGTTGATCTCGACCCCACCTTTCTCGAAGCGTTCGTACAGAGAGCGGGAACGCGCGAGGCCCTCGGCGACTTGCCTGGTGCAGAGCGAGACTATTCGGTCGCCATAAATCTCGATTCCGACCGGGCCGACCTGTATCTCGGCAGGGCGCAGGTCCGGTTCGAGCGGGGCGCGATAGAGCAGGCCATCGCAGACCTCGACGCGGCTACGGCGCTGGACCCGGCCAAGCCAGATGCGTACAACGACCGCGGCCTTGTCCACGTAGCATCAGGCGATCACTCAATGGCGTTGGACGACTTCACCCGGGCCATCGAACTCGACCCCGAAAACGCCGCTGCCTACGCCAATCGGGGAACTGCCTATCAGGCATTGCAGCAATTCCAATTGGCACTCGACGACTTCGAGGCGGCCATCCGGCTGGACCCGATTTCAGAGGCCAACTACACAGGTCGAGGCAATGCTTGGCGAGAACTGCGCCGATACGAAGACGCGCTAGAAGACTATGGCCGGGCGATTCGGCTCGACCCGAACAGCGCGGCATCGTTCTTCAACCGGGCGCTGGCCCTGGCGGCGATGGGCCGCGTAGGTGAGGCCATACGGGACCTCAGAACCGTGCTCCGGCTAGACCCTGCCTTCGACACAACCGAACTCGACGAGGCGTTGGAACCCGAAGCCGCCAATTAGTGCGCCCAGATTTGGGCTCACTGGCTAATGGGCCCAAATTAGTGCGAGTGGTACCGGTGTCCCGCCTTCACAGTGGCGACATGCGTTAGCCGATGGTCTGCGTTGACGGTAGTCCCGTACGAGTCGGTCAGGTCGAACCGGCCCTCCTCCAGCTTCAGCACCGACACGTCGCCCTCGGCCCCCGGTGTGAGCGTGCCCAACTTGCCCGTTAGCCCCATGACATCTGCCGTGGCCTGGGTGGTCAGCCGAATGGTGTCGTACAGCGACAGCCCCAGATGCAGGAAGCGCGACAGTATGGTCACGTGGTCGTACACAGGGCCGTTCACGTTGTAGGCGTGCAGATCACTGGAAATGTTGCCGGGGTAGAAGCCGTCCGCCAGCGCCCGCTCGGCTACCCTGAACGAAAAGCTTCCGGCGCCGTGTCCGATGTCGAAGATGACCCCGCGCTTTTGCGCCTCCCACATACCGGCAATGACCTTCCCGGCGTCGTCGAGAATGCCGTGTTTGGCCCCGTGATAGGCATGGGTGACGACGTCGCCGGGCCGGAGCATACTGACCAGTTCTTCCATTGGCGTGACCGTGTTGCCGACGTGGATCATCAGGAAACCGTCCATGGCCTCGGCCGCCTCTAGGGCGCGCTTCACCGCGCCGACGTCGTTGCCCCTGGCTATGGGCTCAGAGAGCCGGGCTTTGATGCCGAGAACGAGGTCCCGGTTGTCTTTCGCTACCCTGGCTGCCGCTTCCGCGTCGGCGAGGTCCAGGTCTGTTAGCTCGCCGATGTCTTTCGATATCAGGCCGAGGATGGAAATGTTAATCAGCGCCAGCAGTCGGGTGGAGGCGGGTTCCATGATGAACCGGCGAAAGGCGGCAAAGTTCGTCGCCCCAGACGAGCCCGCGTCCAGCGCCGTTGTCACGCCCTTTGCCAGGTTGGTGGCGTCGGGCTCGATGCCGTACTCGTTCGCGCCCCAGAAGTTGTGCACGTGCAGGTCGATCAGGCCGGGCGTAACGATCATCCCGTCTGCGTCCAGTAATTCGGCTGCGTCGGCCTCGGGCAGGCTGTCGGCTATCGCCGCAACTTTGCCCCCGGCCAGCACCACGTCCATGACCCGGTCGATGTTCTGCGACGGGTCGATGACGTGGCCTTTTTTTATTAGCAGGTCGTATTTAATTGGAGTCCTCCCCTTGCTGTTGTTGCTGTCTGCGGGCGCGTACGGCAAGTACGCCTAGAACCAGCGGGAACACCACTATCATGGCCCCCAGGACAATCACTATAGTGCCGGGTCCCAGCCCGGAAACCGAGTCGATCTGGTGCTTAATCCAATCGGCAAGCTTGGGGTCTATCGCCCCTGCGTGATGCGCCAAAAGGCGGTCAGGGCCCACCGGAGTCTCCTGTTGTACTGGCCCCTGCGCTCCCCGCCTGGGCAATAGCAGGCGCACTCACAGGGGCATAGCGGGCCGAGTACTTGCGCTCTTTTATGGAAAGAGCCGTAATTGCGGCCAGCACCAGCAGGGCGGCTCCAGCCAGATAGGCCGGGTCGTAGGTGTTGTAGCGGTCGAACACTAAGCCGAACAAGTAGACGGCGGCTGCACCCCCCATCTGGTGCGCCATATTAATGAACCCGGCCAAAACGCCAAGGTGGCGTACTCCGTACACGTCCGCTGCCAACGCTGTGGTCAGTGGCACCGTGGCCAGCCAGGACATTCCGCCGATTATCGCGAAGCTCCACAGCGCTGCCTGCCCAGGAAGGAAGACCAGCGCCAGGAACGCGAATGCCCGGATGAAATAGACACTGCCCAGGAGCACCCGGCGCGGCATGCGGTCGGACAACAGCCCGACGGCCACAACGCTCAGGCCGTTGATGCCGCTGAGCACTCCGAAAGCGATGGCGGCGGTGCCGGGGGAGATGCTCTCGCTCTCTGCCCAACGGACGAAGTGAACGGCTATCGAAGCGGTGGTCACCCCGCAGACGACGTATGCAACAGATAGCTGCCATATCGGCGGGGACGAGAGTGAGTCCCGCCATCTTTTCGCATCCAGTGGCCCGGCGGGCGGGCCAGACTGAACGTCACCCTCGGCGGGCGCGTCATCTCCGTCGGGCTGCAGGCCCATTTCCGCCGGGTCGCTGCGGACCACCAGCGCAATTAATGGGACTGCGAGACCGAGAATGAGCAGGCCCATTACGAGCCAGGCCATGCGCCAGTTGGAGAAGGCGAGCAGATACGCGGCGAAGGGGACCAGCACCAGCCCCCCGGCCGAGCCTCCGGTGGTCAGCAGGCTAATGGCGACGCCGCGCTTGCGCCTGAACCAGCGGGCGACGATGACCCCAGCGGGCGTAAATGACACGCCACCAGTGGCAAAGGAAATGATGAACCCGTAAAGGCCTATGAGGACGTAGACGTTCGGCACAGCGGCCATGGCCACGCTGCCGCCGCCCATGACCAACAGGCTAACGAGGATGACCCCACGCCCGCCCATGACGTCGGTGATGCGGCCGAAAATGGGCTGGGACAGGCCGTTCATCAACCAGCCCACCGCGGCGGCTATGGAGACAGTGGCGACCGAGACGGAAAAATCGTCCTGCCAGGTGGACACGAACACGCCGTATCCCTGCCGCAGGCCAACCGAGAGGAAGATCGAGAAGAACAGGGCCAGGGCGACGTACCAGCCGTAGAAAGTGCCCTCTCGTCTAGCTCGCCTCGCCATCGGAGAACACTAGCACAGGGACCAATCCGCCCACGTGACCCGCTCCGTATTCCCCGTCGTACGGGTGTCGCGACGGCTTATGAGCGTCCGGCGACCGATAGAATAGGCGGGTTATGGGTCCTGACACGGGCGCGGAAGCGTCAACTCATGAAGCACAGATACTTGGGTTTCCCCGGCGGTACGTTAGTTTCGCCGCGCTGGCGCTCATCATCGCTCTTGCGTTGGCCTTGCGTATGTACGGCCTCAATTGGGACGACGGCATTCCCTTCACGCCCCACCCGGATGAGCGCGCCATCTTGTTCAAAGTGGCGGAACTGTCGCCGCCTGCGATAGACGACCTGGGCTCCCTTTTGGACGCCGAAGAGAGCACCTGGAACCCGAAGTGGTTCCCGTACGGTTCGTTCCCGCTCTATGTTCTCAGGGGCATTCAGCTTACGTCTGAGGCGGTCGGTGCCGAAATAACCGACCTGCGCGTTACCGGGCGGGTCATCTCCGGCCTTGCCGACGTGGCCACGCTGCTGGTCGTCTTCCTGCTCGGGTCGCGCCTGTACAGTCGGCGCGTTGGCCTGGCGGCGGCCGGGTTACTGGCCGTAGCCGTGCTACACATCCAGCTCAGCCACTACTTCGCGGTGGACACGTTGCAGGCCATGTTCGCCGTCGTCGCCCTTTTCTTCATGTATCGGGTCGCGCGCAAAGGCGGCGTGGGCAACTCGGCGCTCGCTGGCCTCTTCATGGGGCTGGGACTGGCGACCAAAGCCAGCCAGTTGCCCATCTTTTTGGCCTTCGGCGTGGCCCAGCTTATGTATCTGTTTGACCTCGCCGGGAGCGAGGATTCTTCGGGCGACTTCCTGGCACGGCTGCGCACGGTCGTGGCCGGGTCCGCCATGGGGCTGGCCGTGGCATTTCTCGCCTTCTTCATCGCCCAGCCGTACGCCCTGCTCGACTGGAGCCGCTTCAAGGCCGACTTCACCGAGCAGTCGGAAATGGTGCGGCGCATCCGCGATTACCCGTTCACCCGCCAATATGCCGACACCATTCCCTACTGGTACCTCATCAAGCAGCACGCCGTGTGGGGGCTGGGGTTGCCCCTCGGCCTGCTCGCATGGGGGGGCGGCCTGTTCGTCGCCGTGCGAGGCCTGTCGTGGCGGCGTGCGCTCGGGTACGTAGCGCTCGGCCTGGTCCTACCCGCCGCGATTTTGATCTGGTCGAACTCCATAGTCACCGTCGGGCTCTCGGCCGTCATAGCGACGGCCATGCTGCTGGCCACGCTGCCTCTACGCCGGGCCGACACCCGCATCGAGGTGCTGTTCCTGGCCTGGGTCGTGCCGTACTTTCTCATTACCGGCGCGTTTGAGGTCAAGTTCATGCGGTATGTGGTCCCCATCACGCCGTTCCTCATCCTGTTCGGCTCCCGGTTCGCGTTCGCCATCTGGGAGCAGGGCCAACGCCAGTTCGCGAGCTTTAGAGGCGGGCAGCACCTGCGACATGCTCAGTGGGCGATGATCGCAGTCGCAATATTCATAGCTGGTTCTACGGCCTTCTACGCCCTGGCCTACATGAACGTCTACTCCGAGACGCATACGGCCGTCAGGGCTTCGGACTGGATAAACGAAAACGTGCGCAAGTCGACCCTGGTGCTAAAAGAACACTGGGAAGAGGGGCTCCCCGGTCTGCACGCTTACCGGAGTAACGAACTGCCGATGTACGACCCCGACGGGCCCCTGAAGCTCGACGTACTGTCGGAAGAGTTGGCAAATGCCGAGACGCTGGTGTTCTTCTCCAACCGGCTCTACGGCACCCTGCCTCGCATCTCCGAGCGCTACCCGGCGAGCACGGCCTATTACGAGCTGCTGTTCTTCGGCAGGCTGGGCTACGAACTGGCGGACTTTGAAGCTACTTACCCGTCGCTGTTCGGCGTCAGCTTCGTGCACGACACGTTCTCGCGGCCTGGCCTGCCAGTGCCGGAGCCGTTCGACGACTTCCGGCCGTCCGCGATCCCCATAAGTCTGGGGCACGCCGACGAGAGCTTCTCCGTGTATGACCACCCGACGGTGCTGGTGTTCAAAAACGTGAAGCGCTTCAACGCTGAGACCATTCGCAGGCTGGTAGACGCAGAAACGCCGCCGCGAACCCCCCAGGCGTCGGCGCCAGAGGGCCCGGTGCTGACCGACGACGAGTTCGCCATTCAGGTGCAAGGCGGCACCTGGACCGACATCTTCTCGCCGAACCGGTGGACGTCTCGCGTGCCTGTGCTCGCCTGGCTGCTGGTAGTAGAGGGCTTGGCGCTGCTGGCGCTGCCGTTGACGTTCTGGCTCATGCGGCCATTGCCGGACCGGGGGTTCCTGTTCGCCAAGGCCATCGGCATCCTATTCGTTAGCGTACTGGTATGGCTGCTGGCCAGCCTGCAATGGGTCACGTTCTCTCCCCGCTCCATCGCGCTGGCGGCCCTTATTCTCGCGGGCGTCTCGGGGGTCGTTTTGACCTATAAGCGGGACGACATTGTCGAGTTCGTCAGACGGCGCTGGTCGCTGCTGCTGATTGGCGAAATCGTCTTTTTGGCCGCGTTCTTCGCCTTCCTCGGCCTGCGCATGGCCAACCCCGATCTGTGGCACCCGTTCCGGGGCGGCGAAAAGCCGATGGACCTCGCTTACCTGAACGCCGTTACCCGGTCGACCATCATGCCGCCGCTCGACCCGTGGTTCTCGGGCGGGTTCCTCAACTACTACTACTTCGGCCAGTTCATTACCGGGACCCTGATCAAGGCTACCGGCATAGACGTGCGCATCGCCTACAACCTGGCTATTCCCCTGTTCTTCGCCCTCACGGTCGGTGGGGCCTTCAGCCTGGTCTACAACCTGGCAGAGGCCAGCCGCAGGCGGCTGCTCTCCGCTCACAGGGCTCGCTCTATGGGCTTCTTCGGCCAAGGCCTCATCGCTTCCGAGTACGAAACTTCGAATAGCGCCGCAAGTCGCTCACTCCCAGCCTGGGGGCCGGTCTGGGCGGGGCTGGCAGGAGTAGCGTTTGTCGCGGTGCTGGGCAACCTGGACGGCGTTATCCAGGTGGGGCACGGCCTCGCCAACGTGGCGCGCGGCATGCCTTTCGGGGAGTTCAACTTCTGGCAGTCGTCCCGGATGATGGCGCCCGACCCGCCCGGCTTTGAGATCAACGAATTCCCGTTCTTCACGTTCCTGTTCGCGGACCTGCACGCCCACCTGATGGCCATACCCTTCACGCTGCTGGCGCTGGGACTGGCGCTGACGGCAGTTCTCCGGCGGCCCGAGGCCGCCTCTGGGAGCTCTTCGCGCGAGCGCTCATCGCGTTCGCAATCAACCGTCGTCGGGAGCATCTCGCTGTCGTGGCTCGCGCTGTTGGCTGCGCTTGGTGTCGTAGTAGGGGCACTGCGGGTTATCAACACGTGGGACTACCCGACTTATCTGATCGTGGCTGTGGCCGCCGTCTTCCTCGCCGGGTACTTCAGGCACGGCGGGCTGAACGTGAAAATGTTGGTGCGGCCCGCGCTGGAGGCCGCCTTCGTGTTCCTGGTCGGCTACCTCGTCTTCCTGCCGTTCCACCTGCGCTACGAGGTGTTCTTCTCCAGCCTGGAGACGACCACCAATACGACCGTCCTGTGGCAGTTTCTCTCCATCAGCGGCCTGCCGGTCTTCATTCTCGGTAGCTTCTACCTGAGAGAGACGTGGTCGGTTCATCAAGCCAGGCTGCGAGGCGCTGCCGGGTGGTTCGCCGGGCAGCAGTATTCCGGGCCCTCGGGAGCCTCATCAGAATCCACTGGGGCGGGCTGGCCCGCGGGCGCAAGGTTCGCGGTATTCGCTGCCCTTGTTTTCGGGGCGGCCGCGATCACCTTCGGGTTCGTCTGGCAGACGGGCAGCACAGTGCCGTTCCTGACAGGACTCGTGGCACTGGTGGCGCTGGTCGGCGTTGCCAGGGTTGCGTCTTTCGGCCCAACGGCGCGCATGGACGCGTTCCTGGCCGTCACGGTCGGTCTGTCGCTGCTGCTGGCGATAGGGCTGGATGTCTGGCGTGTTGAGGGCGACATCGACCGCATGAACACCGTGTTCAAGACATACCTGCAAATCTGGGTGATGTTGGGAGTGGGCTCGGCTTATGCCCTGTGGCGGCTTACCCACAGCTGGAAGATCTCGCTTTCTGGCCTGCTTAGCAAACCGGGCCGCAGCGCGTGGGCATTCGGGCTGGTGCTGCTCGTTGCTGGCACGGCGATCTACCCGGTCATGGGTACGCAGGACCGGCTGCGCGACCGGTTCCAGGCCGCCGATCAACCCTTAACGCTGGACGGCATGGCGTACATGCGAGAGGCGACGTTCACCGACGAAAAGGGGCCGGTAAGCCTGGTTCACGACCTGGACGGAATCACCTGGATGCAGCGTAATATTCTGGGCACTCCCGTCATAGTCGAAGCGCATACGCCGACGTACCGGTGGGGCGGTCGTATTTCGGTCTACACCGGCCTGCCCAGCGTCATCGGCTGGCAGTGGCACCAGGAGCAGCAGCGGTGGGACTATCGCCAGGACATCGCCCAGCGCATCTTCCAGGTAAACACGCTCTACCAGACGCCAGACCCGGCGCGGGCGCTCCAGATCATCGACCGCTACGGGGTCGAGTACGTCTACGTCGGAGAGTTGGAGAAGCGTTACTACCCCGAGGAGGGCATTGCCAAGTTCGAGGGCGATCTGCGGCCCTTCCTCGACCCGGTCTACACCAACGAACAGGTGACGATCTACAAGGTCCTACGTCCCTAGCCCCTCAATGCCCCCCATCAGGGCTGTCCAGCCCTGAGACGGTGATCCGGTAGTCGGGGTCTGAGCCGGGGTCTGCCTCTACGATCACGCTCGCTTTTTCCAAAATTCGCTGGCAGTTCTCGCTCAGGTGCAGCAGTCGCAAGCTCTTGCCAGCGCGGTTGTAGCGCCCGGCCAGGTCCATGACCGCTTCGATGCCCGAGTGGTCCCACACCCGTG
>Ga0302135_10000858_pt1 | contig 18313 bp, 16 predicted proteins | sample CBN3_surface_MG_FD_203119 | JGI IMG/M metagenome (GOLD analysis project Ga0302135, IMG submission 203119) | Marine microbial communities from Western Arctic Ocean, Canada - CBN3_32.1 | ecosystem: Environmental > Aquatic > Marine > Oceanic | place: Canada: Western Arctic Ocean | collected...
CCGACGCCAGCGCACAGCACAACGCGCCACGGGCTAGCCTTGAGAATCCGGGCCGTGGCCCGGCCCAACTCAAAAGCTCGCTTGGGTGAAATTGGCAGTGGGTCATTGGGGTTCAGGGGCGCTAGGCCATCACTGCCCCGCTGTCGCATACCAAAAGGGTTCATGGAGACAGGCACTATTGGCGTGTTGAACTCAAAGCGGTCAATGTCCAAGTGAGTGACCACACCGCAGAAGGTGTGTGCCATCCCGTTGGGGTGACGAGCCTCGGTTGAGTACGTGGGGTCAAACCCCGCGTCTTGGAGCCCACGCACCAGATGGAGCGCACCTGCGGGGTGGCCTTTGATGGTAGCCATGCGCTCAGGGTCCTGGCCAAAGGCGTTGCCCAGGGGCTTGTCAGCACCAAACAGGCTAGCGCCAATGGAGCCGTCAAACAGCTTGCTTTGGACTTCTTCATGGGCCTGTATGACGTACGGCGCGATGCAGTAGTTGCCCAGGGACTCACGGGCGTCCTTGGACCAGATGAGAATGAAGTCTGGCTTGAAGTCGTCTATCGTGCCGCGAATCTTGCGGAGTATCTCAAACTGTCGCTGCTGCTTCTCAATGCCAGCCGCCCTGCCGAAGTCGTCGCTCCACTCCTTCTGCATGGGTTCAGGCCAGTTCTTGGGGTCTTTGGTTTCCGGCTTGTAGTGGGTGCCGGTGCTGAGCCCGGAGTATAAAACTCCGGTCATGCCACCGGGCGCCTCCCGAAGCATGGGAAAGTCAGTTGTGCCAATGCCGAGTATTTCTGCCATGGTCCCTCTCTTTCAAATAGTCGCTAGCAAAGCTTACGATGCCTTGCTGCCCAGAATGTTGAGTGCCGCGCCCGCCTTGAACCATTCAATGTGCTCTTGGTTCATGGTCTGGTGCAACTGTATATCTTCCACCGAGCCATCTGCGTGGTGCAACTTGGCCGTTACATCCTTGCCTGGCACCAAGTCCTGCAACCCCACAATGCTGATGCGGTCTGTCTCCTGGACCTTGTCATAGTCAGCAGGGTTAGCGAAGGTGAAGGGCAAGAGGCCCTGCTTCTTGAGGTTGGATTCGTGGATGCGGGCGAAGCTGCGTACAATGACGGCAACCGCGCCGAGCAGTCGTGGCGACATTGCGGCGTGCTCACGGCTGCTCCCTTCACCATAGTTCTCGTCGCCAATCGCCACCCAGCGCAGGCCACGGCTCTTATAGTCGCGGGCCACTTCAGGGAAGCTCTGAGTCTCTCCGCTTGCCTGGTTCAGCCCTTTGCCCTCCGCGCCGGTGTAGGCGTTGACCGCGCCAAGGAACGCATTGTCACTGAGCTTGTCCAGGTGGCCTCGGAGTCGGAGCCATGGCCCTGCCGGTGAAATGTGGTCAGTGGTGCACTTGCCCTTGGCCTTGAGGAGTATCTGTACCTCCTCAAAGTCTTTGCCGTCCCATGCGGGAAAGGGGGCCAGCAACTGGAGGCGGCTGCTGTTTGGGTCTACCACCACGTTAACGCCGCTGCCGTCCTCAGCAGGGGCCTCGTAGCCATAGCCACGGCCAATGAAGCCGTTCTCCGGCACCTCAGGAGCGGGTGGAGGCGGCTCTAGCATGTACTCCGTGCCGTCCGGCGCCTTCAGCGTGTCTGTAAGCGGGTTGAAGGACAGGCTGCCCGCCAGTGCGAAGGCCATCACAATCTCAGGGCTGGTGATGAACGCATTGGTGGCGGAGTTGCCGTCGTTACGAGCAGGGAAGTTGCGGTTGAATGAGTTGACGATGCTGTTGGGCTCGCCAAGCTTCATGTCTGAGCGGCGCCACTGGCCAATGCACGGGCCACAGGCGTTAGCCAGTACCGTGGCGTCCACGGCCTCCAACTCCGCAGCAAGTCCGTCCCGGGAGATGGTGGCGTTCACCGTCTCAGAGCCAGGAGTGACCAGCAGAGCAGTTACGGCCTTCGCGCCATGAGCGCGCGCCTGTCGCGCTACGCTAACGGTCCGGCTGATGTCTTCATATGACGAGTTGGTGCAGCTCCCAATCAGCGCTGCGGATACCTTGTCCGGGTAGCCTTCCTTGATCACAGCTGCCTTCATTTCAGAGATGGGGCGCGCCAGGTCAGGCGTGTGGGGACCCACAACGTGAGGCTCCAAAGTAGATAGGTCAATCTCAACAATACGGTCAAAGAACTTCTCAGGGTTGGCTTCAACCTCAGCGTCCGCTGTAAGCAGGTGCTTATGGGAATTGGCCAGGTCCGCCAGGTCGCCACGGTCAGTAGCGCGAAGGTAGGTCTCCATCCGGCTGTCGTAAGGGAAGATGGAGGTGGTGGCGCCAAGCTCAGCGCCCATGTTGCAGATGGTGGCCTTGCCCGTGGCGCTCAGGCTCTGGGTGCCTGGGCCAAAGTACTCCACCACCGCGTTGGTGCCGCCCTTCACCGTGAGGATGCCCGCCAGCTTGAGAATCACGTCCTTGGGGGCAGTCCAACCACTGGGCGCGCCAGTCAGCTTCACGCCTATCATCTTTGGGTACAGTACCTCCCAGGGAAAGCCCGCCATAACGTCCACGGCGTCTGCTCCGCCCACGCCAGAGGCAAAGGTGCTAAGCCCACCGGCGTTGGGACTGTGAGAGTCTGTGCCAATGAGCATGCATCCGGGGAAGGCGTAGTTCTCTATATTCACCTGGTGAATGATTCCGGAGCCCGGTCCCCAGAAGCCAATCCCGTACTTGTTGGAAGATGACCGCAGGAAATCGTAGATCTCCTTGTTCTCAATGATGGCCTCGCCGGTGTCGCTCTTGGCGTTGGCGCGGGCCTGGATGAGGTGATCACAGTGGACGGTGGTGGGCACGGCCGTCTGGGGGCGTCCCGCCTGCATGAACTGAAGGATGGCCATTTGGCCGGTCACGTCTTGCAGCGCTACCCGGTCAGGCCGGAGCATGAGGTAGCTTGAGCCGGGCTCAAGCTCCGCATTCGCGGCATCATCCAGGTGGCCAAAGATTTGCTTCTCAGCGTAGGTGAGCGGCCTGTTCAGGCGCTTGCGCACTGCTTCCAGGCGCTGCTCCATCTTTCGGTACGTCTCCTCCACAAACTGGGGCGTGGAGTCAACCAAAGAGACTGCCATATCTTTCCTCCTCAACGTGGAGCGTGGTGTGGGCCTGGCGCCCGTACCCGCATTTTACAAGGGTATCTGCACAGTCTGGCAACGCGCCTGCCGGAAACTCTCGGACTGTAGCGGGCGTAGATTATCACGAGAGTCAGCACCTTGCATCAATCAGCCTGTCCCCGTGCTATCCTGAGCTTGCTATGTACGTGATAGGCACAGCAGGCCACGTAGACCACGGCAAGTCCACTCTTATCCAGGCCCTTACCGGCATTGACCCTGACCGCCTCCGTGAGGAGAAGGAACGGGGCATGACCATTGACCTGGGTTTCGCGTGGATAACGCTGCCCAGCGGCCGCGAGGTCAGCATCGTCGACGTGCCGGGCCATGAGCGGTTCATCAAGAACATGCTGGCTGGCGTTGGCGGGATAGACCTCGCCATGCTGGTTGTCGCCGCTGACGAGTCGGTGATGCCTCAGACACGAGAGCATCTGGCCATCTTAGACCTGTTGCAGGTCAAGCGTGGCCTGGCCGTGGTCACCAAGAGCGACCTGGTGGACAGCGAGATGTTGGAGTTGGTGCAGCTTGAGGTGGAGGACGTCCTGGCAGGTACCTCAATGAAGGGTTCTCCTGTGCTGCCCGTCTCTGCGACAACGGGCCAGGGTCTCGACGAGTTACTGGCGGCTGTGGACGCTGCGCTGGATGCCACGGAGGAACGCAGGGACGTGGGCAGACCGCGGCTGGCGGTGGACCGAGTGTTCACCATGAGCGGCTTCGGCACCGTGGTGACTGGCACACTTATAGACGGCGTACTGCGTCTAGGGCAAGAGGTGGAATTGCTGCCCAGCGGCGTGAAGGGCCGCGTCCGTGGCCTCCAGAGCCACCGCACCAAGCTGGAGGAGGCGCAGCCGGGAAGCCGCGTGGCCGTGAACCTCAGTGGTGTGTCACCCGACGAAGTAGCGCGCGGCGACGTGCTTACCATCCCCGGCTGGCTCCGTCCTTCCAAGGCCATCGACGTACGGCTCCATCTGCTGGCAGATGCCGTCAAGGCCATACCTCACAATCACCCCGTGACCTTCTTTGCCCACACAACCGACACGCCCGCCAAGGTGAGACTTCTGGAGCAAAACGCTCTGGAACCTGACGAAGAGACCTGGGCACAGGTGGTCTTGGACGACCCGGTGCCTCTGGTACGTGGCGACCACTTTGTCATACGGTCCGCAGACGCGACGCTGGGTGGCGGCATAGTCGTTGACCTGCACGCACGACGCCATCGGCGTCATTACGCGCCCACCATCCAACGGCTGGAGGTGCTGGCCCAAGGGAGCCCCACAGCACAGCTTATCCAGGCGTTGGAAACCCAGGAGCCTGCCGACATCACCACGCTGGCCCGCAAGGCCAACATCGCAGAGGCTGAGGGGGTACGACTCGCAGGAGAGGCTGTCGCAGAGGCGAGCGTTATCGTTTTGGGCGACGGCCCTCTAGCACCAACGTCGGTGCTGTACACCATGGCTGGCTGGTCCAAGCTATCAGGCAAGGCGCTCCAGGCGTTGGCGGCCTTCCATGCGCAATACTCTCTCCGCAGCGGCATGCCCCGGGAAGAACTACGTACGCGGCTGGGACTCTCTGCTTCAAATTTCACTCCTGCTCTACAGCATCTGGTGAACGCGGGTACAGTAGTGGAATCGAATGCTTTGGTACAACTGCCAGACCATCAAGTCGCCGTGTCCGACGCGCAACGCAAGCAGATGGACGCCTTTGTCGCCGCGCTGGAGGCTCAGCCCTACGCACCGTCGCCGCCTGCCTTGGACTCGCAGCTTGTGAACCTCTTAGTTGACGAGGGCCGCGTGGCTAAGGCCACTGATGGCGTTGTCTTTGCCGCCGCCGCCTATAACGAGATGCTGAGCAAGGTAACGTCGCACCTGGAAGCCACCGGTAAAATCACCGTGGCTGAGGTCCGCGATATGTTCGGCACCAGTCGCAAGTACGCCTTGTCGTTACTGGAACACTTGGACGAACTGAAAGTGACCCGCCGCACCGGTGACGAACGGGTATTGATGCAGAGGTAGGGAAGCTCCATGGGCCTAGACCTTTCACAAACAGCGGCGCAGCTTGGCGGAGTAACCTCCGGCCTGAAAAGCCGTAGGTCGGCCAAGGCGGAGGCAGTTGTGCAGGCGCGGCGGCTGCTTAAAGAAACCGACGCCCAGGTTATCGAAGAGCGACGCAACGCCGGCAAGTTTTCGTGGCGCTCTGTGGCGGCGCTTTCACCTGACGCGGCCGCTGTCCACGACGCTCCCCCATTGCCTGCCGACTACGCCGTCGCTGCTGTCGATGGCTCGCACATAGACGTGGACCGTCACGCGCCCGCGCCCTGCTACCTCATCAACATAGGCTACGTGGCTCTGCGCTATGGGGAGCTGGCAGAGGCGCGCCTGTGGAACACACCGAAGCTCTACTCCAGTGACGACGACATGATTATCGCGGACCCCACATCCGCACTTAACGCTGAACCTATCGAGGGCCAGGTGTTGGGCGTCAAACGCGCCGTGGATGAGATGACGGCCCTGGCGGACGTAGTGGAATCGCTACCGGAGGACCTCCCGGTGCTGGCGTTGCTGGACGGCTCCCTCACGTTGGTAGGGCTCACGGGTCAGAACCCGCCTTATGTTTGGGAGGCGCTGCTGAACAACGGACTGCTGCCCGCCCTGGACCGTCTCCACAAGCTGGCGGAGCGTCGCACGTTGGCGGTGGCAAGTTACATCAGCCTGCCCCGCAGCGAGCAGGTGGTGACCACCTTACGACTCCAGGCGTGCCCCTTTGCCCAGGTGAACTGCCTCCACGAGTGCAACAACGAGCAGCGTGGCAAGCGTGCCTGCGACATCGTTGGCGGCATCACGGACACAGACCTGTTTGCAGACCTCCTAGCGCCGGGACAACGTTCCCAGACGTACCGGAGCCTGGCCAAGGTCATGGATGAGTACGGAGAGCATCGCGTGCACTTCTTCTACGTCAACGTGGGCCAGGAGCTTGCACGGGTGGAGATGCCAGAGTGGACGGCGTTGTCGCCTGAAGCAGTAGGCTTTGCCCACGCAGCGGTGCTGGCACAGGCAGACAAAGGCCACGGATACCCTGTCGCGCTGTCTGAGGCGCATGAACAGGCCGTGGTAACAGGCAGGGATAGAGAGAACTTCGCCACGCTGCTGGGAGAGGCCATGGCGGCCCAAAAGCTTCCCGTCACAACATCTGAGAAGGCGCGGAGCAAGCGCGCGCGTTTCGTGTAAGGCTAGGCTTCCGGCCAGAAGCCACTAAAGATCTGCCCATCTGCAACGGGTGGATATACCTGGTAGAAGTGTTCCTCAAACCGAGGGAGCCCCTCAAAGAGCGCGGCTATCTCCTGCGCGTCCTCCTGAGACGTGTACATTCGCATGGCTTGCAACTTCAACGCCCATTCTTCAGCGGTAGCGTGGATGAACACGTTGGGCTCACCCTCCACGCCCTCGACTTTCAAGTCGTGCCGATCAGCGTTCTCTTTGCTGAAGGCCACGTAGTACAGCCGGGGTTCATCACTCGTCAATTGTTGATAGCTTTGGAACGCATCGACAGCCGCTTTGTGGATGGCGATGTGGTCATCATGCTTGGAGATGCCGGTGGGGCCAAAGGTAATGACCATATGGGGCCGTACCTCTTGCATGACCGCCAGGACCTTACCCGCAACCTCCTGCACATCAGCGTCCTTCAGGCGTTGGTCCTTGTAGTCGAAAAGAGTGGGTGGCTCCACCCCAAATAGCTGCATCACGGAGCGCAACTCAGCCTCACGCACCTGGGGCAGTTCCTCACGCGTGTATGTCACGCCGCCAGTGCCAAGCGTGCCTTGTTCGCCACGAGTGGCCGTCACCACATGCACCTGAACACCCTCACGGATGGACCTGATTATGCTTGCGCCGGTGGTAGTTGTCTCGTCGTCAGGATGGGCAAAGACACAGAGAATGCGACGTTGATCTGGACTGGTCATGAAACCTCGTAGGGGAGCACACGAGCGCCGGTGGCGTCTATCACCACCAGGACGTTGTCGCCCGCCGTTTCATTAACCTGATTCGCCAAGCTATCGATGCCAGCCTCTGGGATGACCTGCGACTCAGCGTCGCCCAGCGTACGCCACCAACGAACGCTGTAGCCAAGCTTGGCCTCTATCTGTCACACGACGCCGTCAGCGCTGACTGCAACCGTCACGCTCTTACGGCGAGGCTGCGCGACAGTTTTAGCAGGCTGTTCTCCAGCGGCCTCTCTGTCCTCCCTCACGATGAGCCAGTAGTACACGCTGATGGCGCCCGCCATGAGCAGCGCACCGATGAACCACTTACCCTGCTGCAACGCTGAGAGGGCAAGCTCGCCCTCCAGCAAATCGCGCAGGATGACAAACAACAGCGCGCTCAGGTCGCCCAACGTGATCAGCACCGCGATGCCGAAAACGCCGTAGATGAAGACTCGCCTGGACTGCGCGGTGCGCTCTTCATCTGAGTGCGCGGTAGCCTCTCGTTGAGCGGCCCACCAGTAGCGGCCCCATATGGGCACGCCCACCACCACGCCGAACAGCAGGACAAGGCCCGTGGCCAAGGTGCCCAGGCCAAGGGCAGCCACCAAGTAGCGGTAGACCCGCCGCGCAGCCAATAAGCCTCCGGCCAGAGCGCCCGCCTCTTGATGGATGACGGCGGAGTGGTAGCCCCAAATAGCTCCGCCAACGGCAAGCCCGGCTATAACGCCAGGAAGGAACCGGAAGTGCGTAGAGGCGGCCAACACGCCAGGGGCGTCCATCGCCCATTGCAAGAGGCCGTACAAGAGAATGCTAAGGGAGACCACAACCGTGACCGCACCGCCCAGCACCGTGTAGAGGTAGAGGTACACCTGCCGTGGCTCTGACTGGCCGTCCACGCCCGCCACTCTGTGCCAATGCCACCACCACCAGATGCCGCCCACCAGGGCCATGGCCACGCCCCCACGGACGCCGGAGCTCCAGAGGCTCACGGAACCGGGAGAGAGCAACAGCGTACCCGCCAAAGCGTCATAAGCTGTGGTGAGGAGGTTTGCTGTAAAGAGAGCCACGCCCGCGCCCAGAAGTCCCAGGCCGTACGCGGCGGTGAGGTAGACGTAGAGCCTACGCCACAGACGGGCCACCTCAGAGGGTTGGCCCTCCAGGGTTTCAATGCGCCAGTGGAAGTACCAAACGCCGCCCACCACCAGGGGCAGAGCAATCTGGCCCACGTTGAAGTCAGCAGCGCCCAGGACGCCCCGCAACAAAACAACAAGACCGCTTGCGGCCACTGCTGCGGATACACCCAGCACCAGATAAACGTAGGACTTACGCCCAAAGGTGCCCGCCTCAACGGGGTGCTCTCTGAGAGAACGCTGCGAGAGGTTCAGGACGTACAGCCAGATGGGCGTGCCCACCAGGGTCAAGGCCAGCGCAAGGGCAAGCTGTGCCTCTCCACCCGCCAGGACCCGCTCACCGGAGATGACCTCCAACAGACCCTTGACGAGGAGTGTTACGCCTGATGAGGCAAACCCCAAGGCCACAAATCCAAGTACGTAGTAGTACACCCGCTTGAGGGTCCCTATACCAGGGTCCGCGAGTCGGCTTCTTCACCGGCGCGGCGGAACAGCGAGACCACGCCAACGATAATGGCAATCAGTACCGCCAGCGACACAAGTGGGACTATAAGTCCAAAGGGAATGTTCACGCTGTCTCCTCAGTTACGCGGCAGGGGGGGCTTCTCAGCATCCAGTGTCAGCCCTTGGCACCATCCCAAAGGCCACGGCGGTGCTGTGAAGCGCCAATTACCGTCCTGCTGCTCCAGTATGTACTCCGGAGAGAATGAAGACTCATTGGGGATGCTGGGAGGGTCCACGCGCAGTTGCGTGACGCGCACTCTGACTATGGTCTGACCACCCACAACCTCAGTGCCTTCCAGGATTACCCGGTTGTCGCTGTCCGCAGACCAACGGGTTTGGTCACGGAGCTCCTGAAGTGTGCAGGCCTCCTGAAGTTCAGCACCCAGGTAGTCAAAAGCGGTCTGGATCTCGTGGTCTTGAACGGCCTGCAGGTAACGCTGGACCACGCCCTCCGGCGTATCCTCTGAAAACGTAGTCGTCTCGCCAGAGCCGCCTAAGACAGACACCAGCACGCTGACGACCACCAACACAGCGATTACCGCTCCCGCTCCAATGAGCCACCGGCTTGACGTGCTATTCATACGACACTCCTGCGCCGAGGTCTTCAGTCAGTGAGACCTTGAGCGCTCATTGTAAGGCACTCGCTCTTTAACTAACGAACTTCCAACGTAAATTCCGCTGGCACACTCGTCTTTGGCGCTGTGGCTATAACCACCAGCACTCCACTATTCATGACGGTGATGGAGCCGCTATTGTTCCCATCAAGCGGCACCTCAGTCACCACAGCGTTGTCGCCAATGCCCGTCACCCACCGTACAGCGAAGTCCTGAGCCACACGATTACCTGGCACGCGCAGGAAGCCAGCAGCCTGCCAATCACCGTTCGACTCCGCGTCGTCAAGAAAACCTACTTCCTCAATCGAGATGTCGTCGATGCACCAGCCCGCGCCGCTGGTCGATTCGTCGGCCACGTGCTCAAAGCGCAACAGCACCTCTGAGCCAACGTAGGATGATAAGTCCACCCGCTCCTCCACCCAACCATTGGTGACGCCGGTAAAGCCTGGGCCCCATGCGGTGCCTAGGGGATCATCCGTAACCGAACGCCTACCTTCCAAGGCATGCCACCTATCTCCACCGTCGGCTGATACCGCGACGTACCCGTAGTCCCAAAGCTCTTCAAGTTCATGCCAGTGCCAGAAACGGAGCGTCGCCTCAGAAACATCCGTGAGGTCAACGGTACGCGTCAGCGTCGTGTCGATATCGTCGCCACGGTTACTCCACCAGCACGCGTCGCCGCTGTGGGGCTCCACAGGCAGGAGCGGCGTTTGCGTGGCCCCATTGAAGCGCAACTCCAGTGGTGACGACGACTCCACACTGATGTAGCGTGCCGCGTACTGGGACACTCGACCTTCAAGGACAGTTGTACCGCGTATGCGCTCCGTTACGGAGACCCTGCCGTCCTGCGATGCGTAGGGGCCTGCTGATGCCCCCACGAGATTGGCCACGGCCCAATCCGCGAAGAACTGGTTGAAGCTGAGGCCAGGAAACACTTTGTCCAAGTAGGCTTGGACTCCGTCTATACCATTGCCCTGCTCCGCAACAAAGTCCTGAATGTTCTGATGACTGGTGCGTTCAGCAAGGTAGGAGATGAACAAAGACGCCGCGCCGTAAGAAGGGATGGACTGTTGGGGAGCCAGAGGCCAGTAGATAAGAGGGGTGTCTGGTCTTAGGAGGTAGGGGCTGACCGGGGTAAAGGGATAGCCGCCAACCCGCGATGCAAACTCAGAAAGACCCTCGTTTACCCACGTGACCTCATCCGAATCCAGGGCTTGCTGAAAAACGTGCTGGAGTTCATGGGCCAGCGTACCGATAAATCGATCAGACTCAATGGGCCCCGATGCAGCCATGAAGAGCATGACCCGCTCATTGCTGAAGGGTTGCACGGCTGTGGGGTATTGATCTGCGGAACTGAAGTACCCCAGCAGGCCTGCAATATCGGCAATGAGGATTGTCACCGGACCGTCCAGGTCCCGGCCTCCAGCTATGGTATCCACCACTAACGGGTAGGCCTCCTGGTCAAACCGGGCAGCCACACGCTCCAAAGCGCCTTGCTCCACTCTGCCCGCTATGTCAGCCGCCACGTACCACTGCGCCCGCAGGCCAACATGCCGCAACTCCGCAGATACCTGGTAGTTCTCCAAGCTGAGCAGGTCAATAACCCAGAAGATCTCCTCCGTGCCAACCGCCGCCTCCGGGTAAAGGTCAGCCGTGGACAGCGGGTCAGCTATCACACCCCGGTAGCGGCGCGCCAGGTCAAAAGGGTCGTTGGATGGCGGAGAGCCGAACTCCACAGCGACCCCGTCCACTTCTAGCGGTAGCCGTGACCCACCGTCTACGCTCACCTCATGAACGCCAGGCGCAATGCTCAGTGGTACGGTGAAGACGCCCTCACAGCGGTTCACAAAACAGTTCACGACACCAATGGGATTGCCATCCAGGAACAGGGGAAAGTCGCGAGAGGACTCATCGTAACCGGCGTCTAACTGGAGAAAGCCGCCACTGCCAATGACGCGCACCTCCTGGCCGGGGGCAGCGGTCGCAGGTTCAAGGGTCTGGAGGCTGGGCCACACTGTTTCAGCAGACGGAGTGGAAGTGGGGGTGGGGGTAGCCTCAGCGCAAGCCACGGCCAGCAGGGCGACTAAAAGAAGAAGGGTCCAAAGCTGGAGGCTCCGGCCTATCAATTGAACCTGTTCATGGCGCGTTCCACACCCTCAGCCAGCACAGCCTCAATAGCGCCCGATGCACTGCTGAGGGCCTCAGCAATATCCTGCTGCTCCGCTTGGGTGAACCCGCCCAGCACATGGGCTATGGTATTCGATTGAGTGGGCCTTCCCACCCCTATGCGCAGCCGGGGGAATTCCTGGGTACCAATCTCACTGATAATAGAGTTCAACCCGTTATGACCACCGGAGCTTCCAGAGAGCCTGAGCCGCAGCTTCCCCAACGGGAGGTCCATATCATCATAGACAACCAGCATACGTTCCGGAGGCACTCCAAAGCGGTCTCGTAAATACCGCAAAGCTCTGCCGCTCAAATTCATGAAGGTGCGGGGCTTTGCCAGCACCACCCTACAGCCATCTATGGTGCCCTGGCCCAGCACAGCATGTTGCCGACGCTCTTTAATCGGTATGTCGTGCCGCGCAGCCAAGATGTCCAGGCAACTGAAACCTACGTTGTGCCTGCTTGAGGTGAACCGGGGGCCAGGGTTGCCCAGCCCAACGACAACCCATAGCTCACCTTCTGTGGGCGATTGATCTCGGCTAGTCATGATGCATTGGCCGTCATAGCTTGGACCATATCCAGAAATTCCTGCTCTGTCAGTACCGTTACGCCCAGGCGCTGGGCGTCATCCAACTTGGAACCGGCCTCTTCACCAGCCACAACGTAGTCAGCCTTTTTGCTGACGCTGCTGCTCACCTGGCCTCCAAGCTCCTTGATGCGAGACTCAATCTGCGACCGTGTGAACTGTTCCAGCCGCCCGGTGACCACAAGCCGCTTGCCAGCAAACGGTTGCGGGCCGGAGGGCTCAGCGGCAAGCTCACCCTCCATGGTGACGCCCGCGTCACGTAGACGCTCAACCACACTGAGGTTGTCCGGGTCATCGAAATACACACGGATGGCCGCCGCCACGACTGGGCCTATACCCGAAACAGCCTCCAACTCATCAGCCGTGGCGTCAGCTATGCGCTGCATGGTACCAAAGCTCCGCACAAGCAACTCTGCCGTTTCTGAACCCACGTGGAGGATACCCAGAGCAAAGATGACTGCTGCCAGAGGTCTTCCCTTGCTGGCCTCAATGGCGTTCACCAAGTTCTCCGCGCTCTTGGGGCCCATCCGCTCCATGTCCTGAAGTTGCTCAACGGTCAATTTGTAAATATCCGGCGCTTCTTGAATGAGCCCTGCCTCCAGAAGCGCCGCCACTAGCTTTTCCCCCAGACCCTCTATGTCCATGGCGCTTCGGGAGACGAAATGCTTCAGTAGCTGGGATGCCTGGGCTGGGCAGGCCGCGTTGATGCATTTGTGCATCGCCTCGCCCTCCACGCGCACCACAGGGCTCTCACACACGGGGCAGGTCTTTGGCATTTCAAAGAAGGGCGCGCCCTTCTTGCGATGCTTCAGCACGGGGCCCACCACCTGCGGGATGACCTCTCCCGCGCGTTCCACCAACACCATGTCACCCACACGGATGTCCTTACGGCGGATGTCGTCTTCATTGTGAAGGGAGGCTCGGCTCACCACCACGCCGCTCACGTTGACTGGCTCAAGCACGGCGTAGGGGTTCAGGCTGCCGGTGCGCCCCACGTTGACCTTAATTTCCAGTAGCTGAGTCTCTACCTGCTCAGACGGGAACTTGTAGGCAATGGCCCACCGAGGCTCCCGCCCCACAAAACCAAGCTGCGCCTGGTAACCAAGGTCATCTATCTTCACCACCACGCCATCTGTCAGGTAGTTCTTATCGTGACGGCTTTTCACCCATGCCGCGTGGTAGTCCGTCACGGCTTCAAGGGTGTCCCGCCTCTCAATCTCAGGGTTCACCCGGAAACCCAACGCTGAGAGCCACTGCATGCTCTCTAAGTGAGTGGCTGGGCTTGCCCCACCTTCCACCCACCCCAACTGGTATATCCATACGTCCAGCTTGCGCTGGGCCGTGATTTTAGAATCGAGTTGGCGGAGTGAACCTGCCGCAGTATTGCGAGGGTTGGCATAGAGTTGCTCACCCCTCTCTGCACGTTCTTCGTTCATACGGTTGAAGGCGTCTCGCGGAAAGTAGACCTCGCCGCGCACTTCCATGCGCGTCGGAATCACCTGGCCCGGCTGTAATACCAGCGGCACAGAGTTGATGGTCCGCACGTTTGCGGTCACGTCCTCGCCGTGCAGCCCGTCACCACGCGTTGCACCCCTGACCAGCTTGCCGTCCTCGTATATCAAGGCCACGGCCAGCCCGTCTATCTTGGGCTCACACACCATCTGGAAGTCAGACCGGTCCAATATGTTAGCGGCGCGACGGTGCCATGCGGCCAGGTCGTCATCGTCAAAGGCGTTGGCCAGGCTGAGCAGCGGTTGCGGATGCGTGACTTCTGTGAACTCAGGCGACGGCGCTGCCCCAACGCGCTGCGTGGGTGAGTCCGGCGTCAGGAGTTCAGGATTGGCCTCTTCAAGCGCACGTAGCTCTCGTATGAGCAGGTCATACTCGCCGTCGCTGATGACCGGCGAATCGCGCACGTAATAGAGGTAGTTATGGTAGTTGAGCTGTTCCCGGAGCCCGGCGGCCCGGTCAATGGCGGCTTGGTCTGCCATGTGGTGTCCACCTGATGGGGGCGTCTCGTTACGGGCAGTATAGCAGGGCCGCACTCGCAAACGCGTAACATTTCCCCTTACGTCTGGTCAGCCGCTGGCGTTGTCTCTTCATCCTTGGCATAATGCGTTGCTAGACCCCTCTAGATCAAAAGAAGCCGCCAGCATGTTCCTACGTTTCCGCCGCAAGTGCACCCACCAGGACCAGATTGTTAAAGACATAACGCCCGTTTCCGAGGGCTGCGCTGACTGCCTAGCCGCTGGCGATACGTGGGTACATCTGCGCATGTGCATGACCTGCGGGTACGTGGGCTGCTGCAATGACTCCAAGAACAAGCACGCATTCAAGCATTACTCAGACGTGGACCACCCCATCATCAAGTCCATTGAGCCGGGTGAGAGCTGGATGTTCTGCTTCGCTGACCAAAAAGCCGTATCCATGTAGCTCACATGGAGGGTGAGCCTTGGTGGTGCACCAGCAGCCACCGCCCCTCCTGTTTACGATAGATGTTGGTTGCCTGTACTACACCCTGGCTCACGCTACCGTCCACCACAGACGTCAGGTTTTCCGTGCACGTCACCCACGCCCAATCACCTTCCAACGACACTTCAGCCTCCGTGATGATGAACTGCATCATGGTGGTGTTGTCAAAGATGCGTCCCCAACTGCCAAAGATGGAGTCCCATCCGCGGAGGAGCGGCCAACCGGGATGGATGCACTTCACGCTGGCGTCTTGAGCCCAAACCTCCGCCATGCGGTCCACGTCCAGACTTTCAAAGGCCCGATAGAAGCCCAGGTTGGCCGCTTGAACAGCCTCAATGTCTTGGTTTTCCGGCATGCTATCCCCTCAGCGCCCTGACCAATGATGGGCCATGATAACGCACACGCCATGGGGTCGCGCCCAGGGATAGGCACAGCTATACTGGAGCCATCATTCCCAGGAGCGTCCCCTTGGCCGACTTCCGCCCCTTCCGAGGCATACGATACAACCCCGCTGTAGCGGGGCCCTTGGACTCTTTAATCTGCCCGCCCTACGATGTCATATCGCCAGCCCAGGAGCAGGACTTGCTGGGCCGCAGCCCCCATAACATGGTGCGGCTGGAACTGGCGGAGACCCATGACACCCCCACGCCAGAGCGCTACAGCAACGCCACTGGGCACTATCAGCAGTGGCTTGAAGAAAAAGTACTTCTTCAAGATGAGGACCCCGGCTATTACCTCCTACGCCAGCAGTTCACGTTTCAGGGCGCAACCCTGGAACGCTACAGTCTGCTGGGTGCGTTGAAGCTGGAGCATTTTGGCAGTGGCGTGCTCCCTCACGAGAACACGGCAGAGGGCCCAAAGCAGGACAGGCTGGCGCTCATGGACGCGTGTCAGGCCAACTTCAGCCCCATCATGGGACTGATACGCGACGACGCCAAGACGGTGGCATCGGTGCGCAACCGCGCCATGGCCAAGGCGCCTGAAGCGGAATTTGCCGGTGACGATGGCCAGCAATACGCACTGTGGCGCATTATTGAGCCGGACCAGATACTTGCTATTAACCAGGCGGTCGCATCGCAGCCCGTGTACATCGCCGACGGCCACCACCGCTATGAAACGGCGATAGCCTACCGGGACCAGGCCGGTAACGACGCTGCGGCGTACATCCTGATGAGCCTGACGTCTTTTGACGACCCCGGCCTGCTGTTGCTCCCCTACCACCGCGTGCTGAAAGAGTTGCCGCCGCCGCTGTTCGTCCAGATACGTGATCGCATTCAGCAGGTGTTCTTCACACAACCCGCCAGCCTTGACGCAGGATCGCCTGAAGCCATTGAACGCCTCGTGGCCCAGGAAGGTATAGACCACCCCGCCATGGCGCTGGTAGGTCCCGGAGGTGAGGGGCCATTCCTGCTGACCGTGGGCAACCCGGACTTCGTTGACCGGTACGTTCCCCAGGACGCCATCCCGTCCCTTCGCGAAATCGACGCGTGGATATTGGAGGCGGTGATTCTGCGCCCCATCATGGGTGATGACCTGCCAACGTATGTGGAGTACCTCCATGATGGCCAGGCGGTACTGCAAATGGTGGCGGAGCGGAAGGCCCACATGGCGCTCTTCCTCAGGGCCGTTCCCATGGATCTCTTCCAACAGGTTGTGGGTGCTGGGGTGCGTCTCCCACGCAAGAGCACGTACTTCTTCCCCAAGCTGCCCAGCGGCGTTGTAATCAACTCGCTGGCTGACAGCATCTAAGCTATATACAGGGAAGCGCCTCAAGGAAAACAGGGTCAACACCACAAGGCCCCTGATATTAGCGAGGGAATATGAGCACCAAGCCAACCGCAGACTACTCAGACCTCAAAGCATTGTTCCTCAATTGCACGTTGAAGCGTTCTCCAGAGGTCTCTCATACGGCGGGGCTCATAGAAAAGTCCATGGCCGTCATGGCTGCCAACAACGTGTCAGTGGAGCAGATCAGGGTTGTTGATTTCGACATTGCCCGCGGGGTCTACCCGGACATGACGGAACGTGGCTGGGAGGTGGATGAATGGCCCGCCATCTATGAGAAGGTGCTGGCCGCCAACATCCTTGTCATTGGCACCCCCATCTGGCTGGGAGACAAGTCCTCCGTCTGCACCCAGGTCATTGAACGACTGTACTCCACGTCAGGCAATCTCAATGAGCACGGCCAGTACGCCTACTACGGCCGGGCTGGCGGTTGCCTGGTCACGGGGAATGAGGACGGCGTTAAGCATTGCGCCATGAACATCCTCTACTCACTGCAACATTTGGGCTACGTCATACCGCCCCAGGCCGACGCAGGCTGGATTGGCGAGGTGGGACCGGGGATGTCATACATGGATCCTGGCTCTGGTGGCCAGGAAAACGACTTCACCAATCGCAATACCACGTTCATGTCCTGGAACCTGATGCACCTGGCCAGGGCGCTCAAAGACATGGGCGGCATGCCTGCGCATGGGAACCAGCGCTCACTCTGGGACGCCGGTGAACGTTTTAACCACCCCAACCCTGAGTACAGGTAGCGCGCACTTAGGAAGGCCGGAGGCCGCCCTTTATCGGGAGCAGGCCACCCTTGAAGCGTAACTCACCATTGTCGCGCATCCAGCCATAGGTGTGGGCAACCTCACCACAGAACACCAGGATGTTGGACGCCAGGTATGACCACAGCATGAGCACCACCACTGCGGAGATGCTGCCGTAGACCAGGTTGTATGTCGCGTAGCTGCCCAGGTACCACACAAAGACATATTTAGAGAGCTCAAACCCTCCGGCGGCCAGAAGCGCTGCCGGAAACACGTGGCTCATGCTCACGCTGGTATTGGGCACAAAGCGGTAAATGAAGGTGAATACCACTGTGTTGAGCAGCAGCGCCAAGGCCGTGACAATGCCCGTGCGCCAGATGGTGATGACCCCCTCTGGTACGCCCAGCACATGCAACTCATCTATCACGGTGCCCTGGATTGTGCTCATGGCAATGGACACGAAGAACACCAAGCCAACCCCAAGGGCCATGAGGAGTTCTCGTCCCTTGCGTACGGGGAAGGCCCTCGGCTCCGCAGCGCCCCAAACGCGATTCATGGTGCGGTGCAAGGCTCCAAAGACGGCGCTGCCTGACCAGAAAAGCGCCACCAGCGATACAGTTCCCAACGCACCCCTGACCCGCACCAGGCCTTCTATGTTTTCCTGTAATGCTGGATTGTCAGCAATGCCGGGAAACTGCTCTGCCATAAAGTCGAATAGCCATTGGGGGCCTCTTCCGACCCATAGATGAGGCCCCCAATGGCCAGCACCCCTAAAAGCAATGGGAATATGGAGAAGATGACGTAGTAAGCCATGCCTGCCGCCATGTGAGAGCCGTCATCACGGCCAAAGGCTTTTACTGTGCGTACCGCCAGCAGACCAAGCTCACGGGCAATAGGCGGCGCGGGAAGTGCATAGAGCACGTCCTGAAATCTACGCTTCACCCTGGTGACGCAGCGGCGTATGGAAAGAACAAGTTCATGAAAACGCATACCTTCTCATTGTGAAAGCAGCGCACAGGGAATAGAAGGGGTATTGCACCCAGGCTTGGACAAGACGAAGGCGGCGGGGGAATACCCTCGCCGCCGCAACGTATCAATGTGATTGGTAACTAAGCGTTACTGGACGTTATGCCTGCGCAACACGACTAGCAAGCTCAGGGCGTCGTTTGGAGACCCCTGCCCAGT
>Ga0302135_10000859_pt1 | contig 18287 bp, 22 predicted proteins | sample CBN3_surface_MG_FD_203119 | JGI IMG/M metagenome (GOLD analysis project Ga0302135, IMG submission 203119) | Marine microbial communities from Western Arctic Ocean, Canada - CBN3_32.1 | ecosystem: Environmental > Aquatic > Marine > Oceanic | place: Canada: Western Arctic Ocean | collected...
CGCTCGAATCCGGTTACTAACCCCGTCATGCGTCGGTCCTCGTTGTGCCTGCCACGCGAACTCGTTGTCGTCTCGTCGAAGAGTATGAAGGTAAGAAGCGCGTGCGACGTTGTCAAATGAATTTCGAAAAAAGTTTCGATTGACTTTCTGCCTGCGCAGGCGATCCGGATTCCTATGAGTCTTTGCCGAGGTATTTCGCGGGTGCTCCGGCGCGCGTCGCGACGGGGATGCGACTATGGAGGTGAGCGCGAGTTCAGATACGATACGTTTGGATGTCAATGAATCTCGCGGTGCTCGGGTCACAGTGGGGCGACGAGGGAAAGGGCAAGATCGTCGATCTGCTTACACCCAACTTCTCGACCGTGGCGCGCTCCCAGGGTGGCCACAATGCCGGGCATACGGTGTACGTGGACGGGCGCAAGTTCGTGCTTCACCTGATTCCGTCTGGGATCCTGCACGCGGGCGTCACCTGCATCATCGGCAACGGCGTCGTGGTCGATCCGGATGCGCTGTTCAAGGAAGTGGACGAATTAGCCGACGGCGGCATCGAGGTGGCGGGGCGGCTGCTCGTGAGCGATCGAGCCCACCTGATCTTGCCGTATCACAGAGAACTGGACATCCTGTCCGAGGCTAGGCGAGGCGAGCGCAAGATCGGCACGACGTCGCGTGGCATTGGGCCAGCCTACGAGGACAAGGCTGGACGGCGCGGGATCCGCCTGATCGACCTGCTCGGAGATCGCGATGCTCTGGCACAGAAGGTCCGCGAGAACGTCAGTGCCCGCAATCGTATGATCAAGGAGTCGACGCTCGACTGGAAGCCTGTGTTCGACCAGTTGCTGGTGCACGGGGAGCGCCTTCGGCCCTGGGTGACCGATACGTCGGTCGTGCTTGCCGCCACGATGTCTGCTGGTGGGCGGGTGTTGTTCGAGGGCGCGCAAGCCACGCTCCTCGATATCGACCACGGGACATATCCATTCGTCACCTCATCGAACGCCACGGCCGGCGGTATCTGCGCAGGGCTCGGCGTTCCGCCGAAGGCGATCGGAAGTGTGCTGGGGGTGACCAAGGCGTACACGACGCGTGTCGGCGAGGGGCCGATGCCGACCGAATTGAGCGGCGACGCGGGCGACCGACTGCGTCAGAGTGGGCAGGAGTACGGGGCATCGACCGGGCGACCCCGCCGCTGTGGCTGGTTCGACGCGGTGGTCGTGCGGTACTCGGTCCGTATCAACGGCCTTGACGCGCTCGCGCTCACCAAGCTCGACGTGCTGGACGGGTTGCCGGAGGTACGTGTGTGTACCGGATATCGGATCGGCGACCGTGTCTTGACCGAGTTTCCGGCCGACCTCCGACTGCTCGCTGCTGCAGAGCCGCAGTACGAGACGCTTCCCGGTTGGTCGTCGCCGACACGCGGCGTCACCGTCTTCGACCGCCTGCCGCACGAGGCCCAACGCTACGTCCGCCGACTCGAGGAGGTGAGCGGTGTGCCGTGCGCGATCGTCTCGACCGGATCGGACCGGGCCGAGACTATCGTCCCTCCGGGCTCCATGGTCGAGAACTGGCTGGCGCCAGCGCCGGTGTCATCGAGCTGATCGTCGCGTTTTCTGCCTACGCCGTCACCGCCGACGAGTAGGGTGTCGAGCGTGCCCGTCGAGCCGGCCCGAACGATGAAGCCCCCGATCTCAAGGGTCTGGTAGTGCAGGCACTTGGTCTTCGCTCAGTCCTGGCCGCGTCCTGCACGATAGGGCCGTTCGTGGCGCTTCGATGCGATGCCCGCGAGCCCAGGAGCGAGGTGGGTAGCGCAGTGTGGCGACCGGCGGCTGCTACACTCTCTGGATGGCGGACACAGCACGAACGGAAGCGTGGCTTCGCGGCCCTGTCGAGGGTATTGACGGCATCCTGTTACCGGTCGCGCACGCGCTGATACAGGCGCGCGAGGATCTACAGGACCTGGCGACCCTGGTGCCGCATGACCAACTCTGGGTCAAACCCGGCGGTGCCGCGTCGGTAGGCTTTCACATTCAGCATCTGGGCGGAGCGCTGGACCGCCTGTTCACTTACGCGCGAGGTGAAAGGCTGAACGATATCCAGAAGGCGGCGTTCAAGATGGAGGCGGCGCCTGCCGATCCGTCGCCAACCGCCGAGACACTCGTGGCCGCGACGACGGCACAACTCGATGGCGGGCTGGCCCAGCTTCGGGCCACGTCGCACGACCGGGTGCTCGACGACAGGTCAGTGGGGCGCGCCGGACTGCCATCGACCGTTCTCGGTCTGCTCTTCCACGCCGCGGAGCACACCACTCGCCACACGGGACAGGCGACTACGACCGCGCGAATCCTGGCTGGCTCGCCCGCTGCCTAAGCTTCTGTAGCGCCCAGTGCTCGGTCTGGCGGACGCTCTCTCGCGTGACCGAAAGACGCTCGAAAGGCTGGAATTATCTCAGGCGCCAGGCCTGCCTCCGGACTCCTACTGAACGCCGAGTAATTCGACGTCGAAGACGAGCGTCGCGTTGGGCGGAATCACGCCCCCCGCACCGGCCGCCCCGTAGCCCAGATCGGCCGGGATCACGAGTTGCCTCTGGCCGCCGACCTTCATGCCGACCACCCCCTGGTCCCACCCGGCGATAACCTGTCCGCCGCCAAGCCGGAAACCAAACGGCGGGCCGCCCACCGAGGAGTCGAACTGCGTTCCCTTGCCGTCGGTCTTGGACGTGTCCTGCAGCCAGCCGGTGTAGTGGACGGAGACCTGGGTGCCAGTGGTGGCCTCGGCGCCAGTGCCGGGGCGAAGATCGGTCTTGATGAGCAACGAAGACTCCGAGCTGCCGCATGCGGCGGCGGTGAGAAGGACGGTGAGCGCGAACAGGGCCCTGATTGAGTGGCGCATCGTCGGCATTGTATGGATGGCCATCATTGTCTCACGCCCGTCCGCGCCACGTCTTAGGTCTTGTACGCTTTCGCCTGATACGCGAACCGGATCTCTCGGGTTGCGTCAACGACAGGAGGAATTGCGATGGCGTCAGGCTCGGTCACCCTTTGAATATGCAGGGGCGCGCGATTCTGGCGGAGGGCTGACTCTATGAGCGTGGGCGGGCCGTCAGCGTCTGGCGTGATCTTCAGCATGGGCGGGGCGCCGAGAAGCCCCCCGGGCTCGGCGATGTCTTCATGGGCGTGGACGCAGACCGGTGCCGGTGCTACTGGAGTCGCACGAGTTCCACGCGGCGGTTCTGCTGCCGACCCTCTTCGGTGGCGTTGTCGGCGACGGGTTCGTCCGGGCCGAGCCCGCGCGGCCTCGGACGCGTAGTTCGCCATGATCTCGTCGCTGCCCATCGTCCTGTCCTCAAGTTCGTAGTCCAGGTGCCAGAACTTCCCCTCGGCCGTCTGGTTGATCGTCTTGCCGTCCCGGCGGCACCGCACGCTCATCTGGCCGAAGTCGGCGACCTTTGATCGATCCGCGACGAGGGTCGCGCCCGTCATGGGCTTGCTGACGGGGTGCTCGGGTGGCTCGTCCGAGTCGGCCTGCGCCCATGCAGGCGCGGCCAGGCCGAGCGCCAGCAGGGGGACGACCATGGCGAACAGCGGTACACATCGGTAGCAAATCATTGAAGACTCCCGTCCGGGTTGAAGATCTCTCCGAGCGTCACGGTGGTTTCGCGGCGGTAGGTCTGGACGAGACGGCGGCCACCGATATCACTCACGGCGGTGAGGACGTCGGTCTGCGCATCATGTTCGAGCTCCATGGTGAGCTTTCCGATCGACATGCTCGCGCAGTTGTTGCATGTGACGTCCACGTCGGCGCCTGGGCAGCGGATCGCGATCGGCACTATGTCCGTGCGGATGTTCGCCCGCAGTGTGAAAGGACCGGTCGGCTGCGAGGGCGAGGCGCCGCCGCTCTGCACGTAGACGTCCGAGCGCATGGCACCAGTGAAGACAGCAGCGTCGCGGCAGGGAGCGACCCCGAGCCCGGGCGGCAGCGCCGGCAGGGTCATGGTGCACGTGATCCCAGACGAGGCACCCTCGATGCAGAACTTCTCCGTGTGCCACTCCTCCTGCGCCATGACGCCGCGGGACAGGGGATCCAGATTGAACACAGCCGCCGGTAGAATTTGCAGGGTCTTGCCCGCTACGTTGCTCAGGAGCGACTGGGAGCCGACCTGCATCTCCTGGCTGACCATGGTCCAGCGGCCGAGCAGGGCGGACAGGTCGGGCACGATGCACGGACCGAGCTCGCCGAAATCGGTGTCGTACAGATAGTCGAGGTCCCAGCTCATCGAGACCGCCGTGAAAGCGATGCCAGGCGCGCAGGTGGAACTCGTGAGCACGCCGTCGTAGGGATTTTGCGCCTGTGCCGGTTGCGCGGCTCCCAGCGCAAGCACGGCGAGCAGTCCGTGAACCCACAGCACTCGCGTCATTTGTGTCAAGGCGATCATTGATGTCTCCTGAAGGCACGGCCAAGCATTTGCTTTCCAACCGGTAGTCCGAGGGTGTCAAGAAACCATTGGAGCGTCAATGAACACTGGGGGCGCCATCGCGGTCGCGGTGTTATAGTGCCGACGTGAGACTGCTCGTACGCGCCTTGCCGATCTGTATCGTTGCGATTTCGCTTCTGGCTTGTTCCGATGCGCCGGCGGACAGCGACGGCCTGACCAGGGATGGTTCGCCGCCCTCCGTGATGGCATCTGGCGAGTCGGCGGGAGAGGAGTATCCGGACCTCTACCGTGACCTCGATCTGCCCGAGTTACCTGGAGGCACGGTGACGTCAACGGGCCGCCAGACGACCTCTCTGCGTGACGGCCTGGCCATTCGTCTCACGACGTCCATGTCCGTCGCCGACGCACGAGACTATTACAGCGATGCGCTGGGCGAGCAGGGCTGGGAGAAGGCGCCCTCGCGCGTCGTGCCCGGTGCGCCGGTTACAGCGGCGCTGCTGTCCGGCACCAAGGACGGCGTCACGCTGATGGTCACGATCGCGGCCATGGTCGACACCACGCAGATCACCCTGAACATTCACGACCGGTAGCCCGGGCGCGTCACGTCGGCGCGACCCATGCTCGCGGGTGGAGGAAGCACATGACCAGCGCAGATAGCACACCACAGCCGATGTTCGAGCGTATGAAACGCGCGGCCATGTGCGACGTGGACACGTACGAGGAAGTCGAGGCTGACACGACCGCGACGGGTCAGGCAGGCGCGGTGGTGGCCCTCGTGGCGGTAGCTCAGGGTATCGGGGCGGCGGGCAGCGGGGTCACCGGCATCGTCGGCGGCATGGTGATTGCCCTGCTGTCGTGGCTGATCTGGTCTGGCGTCACCTACCTGGTCGGCGACAAGCTCCTCGGCGGCACGGCCACCTGGGGCGAACTCCTCCGGACACTCGGATTCGCTCAGAGCCCGGGGGTGCTCGGCATCTTCGCGATCCTGCCGGTCGTGGGCGGCCTGTTCACGTTTGCGATACCGATCTGGATTCTCGTCACCGGGATCATCGCCATCCGCCAGGCGCTGGACTTCAGTACCGGGAAGGCCGTGCTCACCGCCATCCTCGGATGGATGGCGCTCGTCATTCCAACCGCGATTCTGGCGGGCTTGGTCGCGTCACAGGCGACAAGCTAGCGGCCGTCCGCGGCCGCTCTTCGAGGGCGGCGCCGTTCGTCGCTACCCGGCCTGTCTTCACGCGCCAGGAGCGGCGCCGCAGCCAGACGAGGCCGGCGAGGCCGCTGCCGAGGAGCATGAGGCTCGCGGGTTCCGGCACAGCCGGCACTTCATCGAACTAAATAGAGAGCTCTGGCTCCCAGGCCCCGCCGCCGGGCTGCACGAAATCAATGAAGCCGAGCTCAGACTCGTCCTCAACGATGACGAACTCGGCGTAGTTTTGCGATCCGGTGAAGAGGCTCGCGATGTGGCTCGTGACGTCCACTGAGTAGGTGTCGTTGCTGACGCCGGACGTGCTCATTTGGAAGATTCTATGTCCCGTTCGGGCTGACTTCATTTTGCCTGGAGCCGTGTCGTTCTACAGCCATGGACGCGCCCGAGTGCGCGTCGGTGTGTCGGGTCAGGCTGAAACGGACGAGGTCGTATACTCGCTAAGTCTGCCCAGGTTTCAACCACATCGAGAGGCTATCACCATGTCCGACTGTCGAGCACGCACCCGGGTCATCGTCATTGCAGCGGCCGTATTCGTCTCGTGGCTTTCGCTGACACCGTCGGCTGCCTGGGCGCAGCCAAAGACGTCTGAAGCGGCGATGATGAGCGCGTTCGCGTCAATGGCCGACGTGTCGGCCCTCATCGCGAAGGCCAAGAGCAACATCAAGCCCGATCAGGCGATGTTCGTGCAACCGGTCGTGCAGATGAGCCCGTACGCGGTCAACCTCGAATATCGGGTGGCCGGTGTCAACGCGAACGCGTCGATTCACAACACGGAAGCCGAGCTATTCTTCGTGATCGACGGGAGCGGGACGGCGGTGACCGGTGGCCGGTTACGCGATGCGGTACAGAGGAATGCCGACAACCTGTCCGGCCCTGCCATTGACGATGGCGTGTCGCGCCAGGTGAAGAAGGGCGACGTGCTCTTCGTGCCAGAGAAGACACCGCACTGGTTCAGCCCGTCCGACGGCGACGTGCTCGTGTTGCTGTCGTTGCACGTGCCGCGCCCCTAGCTGGCTGGCACTGGCCAGCCAGCGGGTCCTTTTCGCGAACCGCCATGGGCCGACTAGGCGTGGGGCTGCATAGCGCCGGATCTGAGCCGTCGCATGTACTCGTGATAGCGCTTCATTGCCTGACCACTGAAGATCAGGATGATCGGAATGTTCGCGAACAGCATGACCCCGGTGCCCAGCCCCGTGAGCGCATCCAACTCCCGGTCGGTGGTGATGAAGCCAGACGTGGCGACGATGATCAGCAGGCAGTAGACGACCCTGTACGAGCGAATCCACTGTGCCCCGAGCAGAAAGATGATGCCCTGCTCTCCGTAGTAGTTCCAGGAGATGATCGTGGAGACGGCGAACAGCCAGGACGCCAGTGTGACGAGCCAGCGTCCGAGGCCCGGCTGCACACGGTCGAACGCGTGACTGGTCAGGCTGGCGCCTGTATAGGCGACGTGAATGCCTCCGGTGTCGACCGTCGGCTTCAGGTCGCCTTCTACCGTTCCCCAGTCCACGTGGTCGTCCGAATCGATCACGACGCCCCGCAGCTCGACAAGTGCGCTGCCGGTCCGCTCGTTGACGACCCCCGAATCGAGCACCACGAAGATGTCTTGTCCCGCCCGCCACGGCGTGTCTGTTTCGGAGGGGAGCGGTCCGGATTCGAGGGTCCACTGGCCGGGGCCTGATGCGACGATGGCGGGAGGCGTCTCGAACGTGGCCACGGCAGGCCTGTTCCAGGCACCGCTCGCCAAGATCACCAACGCGGTCAGCGTGCAGACGACGATCGTGTCGATGAACGGTCCCAGCCCGGCGACGATGCCTTCACGTACGGGTTCGTTGGTCTTCGCGGCCGCGTGGGCGATGGGAGCCGACCCCTGGCCGGCCTCGTTCGAGAAGAGCGCGCGCTTCATCCCCCAGAGGAAGGCGTAACCCAGCGTGCCCCCGAGAAAGGCCCCTTGGGCTTCGGTCGGGCTGAACGCCGACACGAAGATGAGGCCGATGAGTCCCGGCACGGCTTCGATGTTCAACGCCACGACATAGAGAGCGGCGAGTAGATACAGCCCGCACATGAAGGGCACCAGCCGGCCGGCGACCGCGCCGATTCTCTTGATGCCCCCGATGATGACTGTCGCCGTGACCATTGCCAGGATCAGCCCGGTGAGTAATTCCGGCACCCCGAAGTTGAGTCGCGTGACGTTACCCACGTTCCAGGCCTGAAACATGTTGCCACCGGTGACCGTCGACACGAGCAGCGTCACGCAGAAGATGTAGCCGATCGCGCGGCCGAGCGGAGCGAGTGACGGCCTCATTCTGGCCAGTCCCTCGCTCACGACGAACATCGGTCCCCCGTGGGGGTTGTCGGGGTCGTCAGTCTGCCGGTAGAGCATCGACTGGGTGACCTCGGTCATCTTCAGCGCCATGCCGGCGATGCCCACCACCCACATCCAGAACACGGCGCCTGGGCCACCCAGCGCGACGGCCAGCGCGACGCCGCCGATGTTGCCAAGACCCACGGTGGCTGACAGGGCGGCCGACAGCGCTTGGAAGTGGCTGATCGCGCCCGGATCCTTCTTATCGTCGTACTTGCCGCGGATGACGGCCACGCCATGGGTGAGAGCGACAAGCGGGCCGAACTTCGTCCAGACGATCAGCAACAGCCCAACTGCCAGGATGACGAAGAGCACGATATCGTGCCAGAGGATGTCGTTGATCGTCGTCAGGACGGCGTTCAGGGTCTCCATTGATGACTCCCCGGAGGCGAAGGAACGTGGGTGCGATGACGGCCATTGTAGCCTCACAGGGATCGACGGCTTGCGTCAGGGCACCCAAGCGTGAATCGCGGGTGGGGTAGGACGTGCGGACCGTGCCGATCTCCGAACCTGTCTCGCAGTGACTGGTGCACATGCCGGAGTCAGCGCCAATGACGTGACCAGCGAGATCTATCTCGACACCTAGAGCGGCAACACCGCGTTCAACGGTCTGGTCGTGACCGTACAACGCGCTTGATCCCTGATAGGACTCTCGCCGGCCAGCGAGTTGAAGCCAATGTCCGTTTCACGCCTGACAGGGGAGATGGTCCAATTCAGCGGTCGTGTCAGCCACGCCGTGCGGCTGGCGCCCGCTGAGAACCGCCGCGGGAGGGACGAAACAGAAGCGATTCGCGGGCACATGCAATACTGAACCATTCGGCGTCAGCATGCGCCTTTCAGGAGATGGTCTCACGAACATGAGCGACACCACTATGCGCGAAACCCTCGGGTTCCAGGCCGAGGTCACCGAACTGCTACAGCTGATGATCCACTCCTTGTACGGCAACAAGGAGATCTTCCTTCGCGAACTTGTCTCGAACGCGTCCGACGCCGCCGACAAGCTGCGGTTCGAGGCACTCGCCGATGCGGCACTCTTCGAGAGCGATCCAGAACTGAAGATCCGGGTCAGCTATGACACGAAGGCCAGGACGATCACGGTGTCCGACAACGGCATCGGCATGTCGCGGCAGGAGGTGGTCGAGCAGATCGGCACGATCGCCAAGTCTGGCACGCGCGAGTTTCTTCAGAGCCTCACGTCCGACCACGCGAAGGACGCGAACCTCATCGGACAGTTCGGCGTCGGCTTTTACGCGTCATTTATCGTGGCCGACCGTGTGACGCTCCTTACGCGGCGGGCCGGGCTTACCGCCGAGCACGGCGTGCTTTGGGAGAGTGCCGGCAAGGGTGACTACACGATCGAGACGATGCCGAAGGATGTTCGTGGCACCGAAATCGTGCTCCACCTGCGCCCCGAAGAGGACGAACTGCTCTCCGGGACCCGCCTGCGCGAGATCCTACGCAAGTACTCCGACCACATCACGGTTCCGATTGTCATGCGGAAGGAACAATGGGACTCCGAGGCGAAGGCGCAGATCGTCACCAACGAGGACGAACAGATCAATCAGGCATCAGCCCTCTGGGCTCGGTCCAAGTCCGAGATCACTGAGGAGGAGTATGAGGAGTTCTACAAGCACGTAGCGCACGATTTCGAGGCGCCGTTGGCCTACAGTCACGCGAAGGTCGAGGGCCGCCAGGAGTACACGCAACTCCTGTTCATTCCCCAGCGCGCGCCCTTCGACCTCTGGGATCGCGACCATCGGCGCGGGATCAAGCTCTACGTTCAGCGCGTGTTCATCATGGATGACGCCGAGCACTTGATGCCGACGTACTTGCGCTTCGTGCGAGGCATCATTGACTCGAGCGACCTGCCGCTCAATATCTCTCGCGAGATCCTGCAACAGTCGCGCGACGTTCAGACCATCCGCGCGGCGTCCGTCAAGCGGGTGCTCGGCCTACTCGAAGACCTGGCGGCAAATCACGGCGAGAAATTCGCGACGTTCTGGACGGAATTCGGCCGTGTGTTCAAGGAGGGCGTGGCGGAGGACTCGGCCAATCACGATCGGATCTCCGGGTTGCTTCGGTTTGCCTCTACCCGTGATGACGGCGGCGCACAGACCGTGTCGCTCTCGACCTACGTGGGCCGGATGAAGGAAGGGCAGAAGACGATCTACTTCATCACCGCGGACGGGTTGTCCGCCGCCAGGAACAGTCCCCATCTGGAGATCTTCCGGAAGCTTGGCGTGGAGGTGTTGTTGATGCACGACCGCATCGACGAGTGGGTGGCTTCCTCACTGACTGAGTTCGAGGGGACGCCGCTCCAGTCGGTGACCAAGGGGGGCCTGGACCTCGGCGCGTTGGGTGGTGAGCCTGCGAAGCCCGTGGAGGAGGCCGATACCGGCGAACACGGAGCGCTTATCGAGCGCATCCAGGGCGTGCTCAAGGATCGGGCGAGCGCCGTTCGCGTGACGGATCGCCTCACCGATTCGCCCGCCTGTCTGGTGAGTGAGGAGGGCGGCATGAGTACTAACCTCGAGCGAATGTTGAAGGCGGCCGGTCAGGATGTGCCGGTGTCCCGCCCGGTGCTCGAGGTCAACATGCAACACCCGATCGTGCAACGCCTCAGGGACGAGTCGGACGAGGCGCGGTTTGCGGACTGGAGCCAGATCTTGTTCGACCAGGCCACGCTCGCCGAGGGTGGCCGTCTCGAGGACCCAGCCACGTTCGTCAAGCGGTTAAACGATCTGATGCTGACGCTCGCGGGCACCGCCTCGAAGATCTGGATGCCTAACGCTTAGTCCCCTGGAATCACGATGCCTAGAACAATTCCCTCGCGGGGCATCCCGATTGGCGGTTTTGTTCCTCCCTCGCATATGCACAATATGCTCGCTCGTCGCGCCTAGTCATTCGGGTCCCGCGCTCCGGAACTTATCCTAGGCATCACGATTCCAGGGGCCTAGCGTGATGTGCCGAGGCGCCCGCTACCGCGTGCCAGTGAGTTCGATGACGATGCCGAGCTTGTCGCCAAAATCGAGATAGGCGCGCGTCCCGCCGGCGACCCCGTAGGTCAAGGTGCCGCCCTTGGTCTGCAAGCGCCGTATCATCTCGTCCAGTCTGGTCCCTACCTCGAAGGTCAGGTGATGCACGGCGCTGCCGCCCTGTTTCTCCAGCCACTCCGACCAGGGACTCGGACCACCGATCGGCTCGATCAACTCGATGGTGATGTCGTTGTCATGGGTCCAGCTCGTCGTCTTGATGTGGGCCTTGGGATTGGCAGGTGACCCCGTCGGGTAATCCATCGTGGAAATGATTCGTGCCGGCGGAATCGTGACCCCGAGGATGTCCGAGTACGCTTTCGCCGCTTCGTCCACGTTCCGGACGACGATTCCGATCTGCGTCACCGGCTGCGTGCCGAGCGTATCGCCTGCTGGCGCATTGCTCGTGCCCTTGCCGAGCATGTCGAAGATCTGAATCGAGATGGGTTCTAACGCCACGCCCAGGCGATCCCGGAAGTCGACATAGGACCAGATGCTCGTGGCCGTACCGCCTCGCCAGTCGCCGCCCGTGTCGACAAGGTGGTCCCGCGTTTCCCGGTAGTTCTCCCGCACGCCGAACGAGATGTGGTGTACGGTCTGGCCGAATCCCTTGACCGTGTCATGGATCGGACCGAAGTCGGTGGCCGACTGCTGGAGTTCAAGAAGAAAATTCGGGAAGAAGAGCGTGGCGGCCCTGGCAACGGCATCCTCCGATCCGTCCGGCTGCGCGAGCCTGTTGTTCTCGTTGATCGTCGGCACCGAGAGATCGAAGATCTCCGCGTAGTGCTGCCTCGTGACCTCAATATCACTGACGGCGATGCCAATGTGTGAAATCGGCGACAGGCCGAGCAGCGCCGGCTGCTGGCCGTGAACCGATGACGCGGCCGCGACAAAGCTGCCGATGAGGACCATCGTGAGCCAGAAAGAATTCGAGGGCGAAGTTGGCTGTCTCATTACGCTTCCAGTCTCATTGAATCGCGGGTCGCCAGGCACTCCGGCGATTGCGAACGGTTTCGGCAACGACTGCTCATTTCTCGTCAGGCCTCTATTCGCGAACTGTCGTACGTTCCAGAAATTGGAAACCCGGCCGATCGAAATAGCTGGGCCAAGGCCGCCCCATCGTCTCGGCAGAGCAGGTCGAGCAGTTCGAATTGCTCTGTAGCGACGGCTATCTCGATGCCATTGTCCATGATGGAATGGAGGGTGGCAACAGGGAGTACGCAGCCCGAAAGGGGTGTGGGTGCATCCAAGTCGTGGCCGGAGGAGAGCGCCGCGTTCGCGTTGGATCCCGGTCTCGGGTTCTTGATCGTCACGGAACCCGGTGCGAGCGGCCTGCCGTCATCGGTAGCTGATTACGGATGGGGTGGTGCCTATGACTTAACGCACTGCGTTGACCCGAAGGAGGAATTGGTCGTGGTCTGTCTGACCCAGCTCATCCCCGCTCAGAGCATCGACGATCATCGTAGGCTCCGCGCGCTGATCTACCAGTCGACCGTCGATTGGTATGCCGCCATGGACCTCTGGCCACGGGTTGCTGCGCCTCACGACCACGGGGCATCAGAGAAGCCCGAAGACGATCCAGCAGACGACTCCACCTACCACGCTCATTGACAGCCCCCACGCCATTAGCTGATTGAACAGCCGGCGGGTATTCGTCCCCGCAGGGGCAGCCGCCAAGCAGAGCGCCCCCAGCGTCGACAGCGGAGACACGTCGACGAGATGTCCACCGCTGTTCATCGAGGAGACGATCGCCAGGAGGTCGCCGCCGCCCATCTGCTCGACCAGTCCTGGAACAGTCGGAAGCAAGGCCGGGAGCACGACGCCGGTCGTGCTGCTGTAGATGGAGATGAGGCCACTGAAGAACGCGGTCACGAAGGTCGAACTGGCGGGCGTGGCAATGCGCGCCAGAAAGCTCGAAAACAGATCGAGGCCGCCGGTCTGTTGGAGCAGCGCGACGAGAACGGTTACGCCGGTGACCATGAGGATCACTTTCCACGGCATCTGTTTGATGGCCTCGGCATCGTCTGCGGCCCGGGTGAACGTGAGGATCAGGGCACCTGTGAACGCGGCCATTCCGACGTTCACTTCTAAGGCGATCGTGCTGATGACGAGCGCCGCGATCACCGCCAGCGTGAGCCAATGTCGCGGCTCAAACGCCGCGTCCTCAGGCTGAGCCTCGACATTGTCAGGAATGAGGCCAGCCGTTGAGCCGGCGGAGGTCCAGCCGGCTCGGCGGAAGAGTTCGAGGCCGCCAAAGGCGAAATAGCCGGCGAACGCGACGATCGTGTGGATCATCAGGTTGTTCAGGTAGATCGCCCACTGAGCATTCAGGATCCCCATGTCCACGACGATCCCGTTCACGATGACGCCGGTCGGCGCGATCGGCGAGAGCGACCCGGCGCTCGCACCGTTGGCAATCATGATTGCCATCAGAAACGGCGAGATGCGGTAGCGACCAGCCACCGCCATCCCGAGCGGCGCCATGAGCGCCGTCGATGCGATGTTCCCGGGGCCGATGGAACTGAGGAGCGCCGTGAGGGCGAAGAACATGATCGGAATCAGGCCGGCGTTACCCCGGCACAGGCGCACCGCCCGCCGCGCGAAGCGATCGAGCGTTCCGTTGACCTGCGCCTGGGAGAAGAGCAGCGTCAGCGCGACCAGCGTCAGGAACAGAGACGTCGGAAAGCCGGCGATGACCTCTGGGACCGTCATCCCGCCGAAATACACACCGACGATCCAGGCGAACACGATCGCGAGAACGCCGATATTGACCTCGGATATACAACTCACGGCCAGCGCGACGACAAGGGCGCTCAACGAAATGGCGGCAAGACCCATGAGTCAGGAGTCTACCTGGGGATGGGACCCTCGGGGTGTACTAATCGAGCAACGGCGAATCCTCGTCGGTCGCTTTTCCGTACACCGTCGAGGCCGCGGTGCTCGAACTGACATCCGGCGTCAGCGCTACGGCGGCACCCTCAGGCCTGGCGGGATTGGCGTACCGCTTGCTCTTGGGAGACGGACTCATGCTCTTCGTCGCGGGCCTGCCGGGTGCCCTCGAACCGCTGCGCACCGAGCGCCCGTGGTGCCAGGAGCATCTTGTGCGGAAGCTGAGGACAGAGACGCTATGGCCCAGTTGAAAATTGACATGCCCGTTGCTGCTGTTCACCTCGTCGGCATCAGCAGGGCCGTTTGTGTTCGACTTTCGAGGAGGCGTGGATTCGACTGGCCAGCAGCTCGATGGCAGCACGAACCAGGCGAACTTTCTCGGAGAGTTGCAAGTTGGTCCGCTGCTCGGCGCCCTCATCACGGCAGGGTTGTCGATCGACATCACGCACGTCGCAGGCAACGGGTTCAGCCTGAACAGCATCACCGTGAACCTGTCGGACGCCGCGGTGCCGGAACCGAGGACTCTCGGGCTCGTCGCGCTGGCCCTTGGGGTGGGCGGGCTGCTCAGTTGGCGTCGTTACGCATTGGGCGCTGCTGTGTTTGACAGCGCAGGCGCTGGCTTGTAGCGTCGACGCATGACCGCCTTGGAGCTCACACCGGAGCAACTAGCAGAGTTGCGCCATGATCTTGCAGCCGATCGGCTGCGCCTGGAGGACAGTCTCCAACTCACCAAGGAAGGTTCGAAGCCTGTCGACTTGGATACGCCTATCGGGAGACTCTCCCGCATGGACGCCATGCAGCAGCAGGAAATGATCAAGGCAAGCCGCTCGAAGTTGGAGGCGAAGCTACGCCAGGTTCACGCCTCGCTCGACGCGCATCGGAAAGGTGACTATGGCTACTGTCGCTCCTGCAGCGAGCCCATCGGCTACCCGCGACTTAAGGCGCGTCCTGAGGCTCCGTTCTGCTTGAGTTGCCAGGACGCTCGAACGCGGTAGCGCCGCTCGACACTAGTTGAACGTCACCGTGTGTGTGGGCGTCGTCCTTGCTCGAGACCTTCGACACACGCTGCCCATCGCCGGCTATTGAGCCTTGAGCTTCTTGCTAGCTCCCAGCGGAACCGCCTCGGTCGTCGAGTTGGCTGCGAACAGCCATTTGCCGTCTCGCTTCACGAACACCTGCATGGCCATGAGATTCGCGTCGATGGGCTCGGCGTTCTTCCCCTTGTAGCGGAAGTTGCCGAACAGGATGGCCGTGTCGCCATAGATGCGTACGTCGTTGATGTCGACGTCGACCTGGAGCACGTCCCATCCGCAGCCCGCCGGCTCTAATGACTTCAGGAATTCGGTCTTGCCCTTATGCATGAAGCCGACCGAGAAGAGATACATCAGGTCATCGGTCACGAGCGATGCCATGTCCTGCTCGTTGCACGTTCTGTACGCCTGGTAGAAGGTCTTCTGCGCGGCGAGCACCTCGCGCGCGATCGCCAAGTCTGCCTCTTTCGCTGCGCCGGCATTGCCACTAGACTGCGCGCTGGCCAGGGTGGTCATTGCGGTTAAGGCGGCAACCAGCACGCCAATCGTCATCATCTTCATGTTCGCGTCCTTTTCTTCAGGCGTAGGCCTACGTTTCGTATTATCGACGAATTCCAGTCAGAGTCACAAATCGGGAGAGTGGCCGATCGCGGCGATGATCAGGCAGGCCCAGCCGGCGAGAAACGCTAGGCCTCCGAGCGGCGTGACAGCGCCGAGGATGGAGATGCCTGAGAGCGCGAGGGCGTAGAGACTGCCAGAGAAGAGCACGATGCCGGAGGTGAAGAGCCAGCCGGCTATGCGCACCAGTCGCCCGTCAATGTGCGAGACGGCAATCGCGGTGACTAGGATCGCGAGCGCGTGGTACATCTGGTAGCGCACGCCTGTTTCGAAGACCGCAAGCATCTCCGGTGAGAGCCGCCCGCGCAGTCCGTGAGCGCCGAAGGCCCCGACTCCAACGCCGATGAACGCCGCGACGGCACCGATGATCAGGAACGTGCGATCCACGATCTAAATTCTAACCTGTTCTTATCGTGCGTAGACGATCGCGGTGCAATGTGTCAGGCAAGACCCTCGCCAGTTTTCCCTTGCCGACGGACGATTCAAGAACATTCGAGATAGGCCGATTCTGGTAGGAGTATGGGGCACTTCAGACGCTTCCGATGAGGTTCCATCGGACGACGACGAGTGCGCGGCTACCGACCAGAAGAAGCTGTTGAGGACTTTTAACTATGCGTTCGCCAAGGTGACGTCCGTGGTGGAGCTTTCGCTGGAGGCCGCGTGCCTGCCGTCCAGCGCGTCCGCCGTGCTCGTTGCTCTTGATGAGTTCAGCCTGAACGGTGGTTTCGTAAATGCCGGCAACGGCGGCACCCTGGGCGTGTGAATCGTGAGTCGTTTTCCGACTTAGAATTCACGCCTCAGAGACAGCGTGCGCTGTCTCTGCTTACTTGAGGTCGCCGCCGGCCAAGCCCGTGTCCATCGGCTTCGCGAACTCACCGTAGACTGCTAGTAGAAGCTCTCCAGGTCCTCGAAAACCGGAGCCCCATCCAGCAACGCCACGATCGTGGGAGACACCTGGGTGTGCCAGTCGGCCGCCGAGTAGCGGTCAGAGGCCGCTTGGTTCTCGAAAGATAGGAAATACACGTAGGTCAGCGGTTGGTCCTTGACGCGCCGTACTTCATAGACCTTCACGCCGGGTACATTGGCATGAACGTCACGCACCAACTGCGCCACCAGCACCTCGAATTCCGAGACTTTATCTGGCAGCACTGTCAATCGAATACTGCTGCTCACCATGCTGCTGCTCGCCGGCTTGTCCTGAGATTCCGCGCGGACAAAGCCCGTGATCGAAAGTAGCAAGAGCCCGTAACACAGTGACTTGAAATTGATCATGAACGCCTCCTGATTGCTCGGTCACACAACGCTCTAGTAGGAACTCTCAAGATTCTTGAACATCCGGTCGCCATCCAGAGAGGCGACGGCTGCGAATAACAACATACTACCCGACGCTACGCGGATTCCACGTCCACCCGTCTTCCATCTCCAATTGCTCGCGACACTCGACGGACATCAAATCCTTCTTGGTGCGCTGGCTGTTGACCCACGTCCCCACCGGGACTAGTAGATGCGCACGATCTACCGATCGTCGGCACGGTTCGACGGGCGGCGTAGCCTTTGCCAGCAATCATAGGACAGCCTGACTCCGGCCGGTGGCCGTTAAGCGATCAATGAACAAGTCCGACGGCGGGGGACTGCTATATGAATGCCGCTGGCGTTCTGGAGTCGATGTGGCGGCTTCGGAAGTCCATGTCGCCTTCGCCGATCTTGGCGGTGACGGCGTAGGGACCGAGGCGGGATCTGATCTCTAGCGCCATAGGGTGTGCTCTGGACTACTCGATGGAGATGGCGCTGAGTATACGTCGCCGCCTGGGATGCGGCCGACTCGATTGGTCAGCACGATTGGCGTCCAAGCCTCACTGACAATCGGTTTGGCGCGAGCGCGCTGGCCGGGCCTCGGGGTTACTGCGATCTGTGGCTAGGGGTCAGTCTTCGTCTCGGCCGCTAGTGCTGTCTATCCCTCACACCTTGGCTGGGCTTTCTGGCATCGCCATCCGCGATGATGAAAAGTCTTTCGCCCGGCTTGATCATTCCGAGTTCGCGGCGGGCAAGGTCCTCGATCGCAGAGGGGTTCACCAGAAGGTGACGGATCTCCTTCCTGAGGCGAGCGTTCTCTGACCGGGCCTGGCTCAGCGACTGTTCCAGAACCAGGAACTGGCGTCGCGCGCTCAGAACCGCCACGAGCCCCCTTTCCCCAACTGTCGCGTCTGCCACCAGCAGGACACCGAAAAGAACAATTATCCACTTGAGCGCGCGCCGGTCGATCCTCCGCGGAGCGGAGACGGTTGAGCCGAACTGTTCCTGCCCGGTTGGCATCTATCTACTTCCGTCGTGATCGAGCCGGCACTTCCGGGGCGTCAAGGTGCCTCCGCAGCGCCTCGATGACGACGGTTCTCAGGTCAGACTGGTTATCCATGGCCCGGATCTTGGCTGCCCGCCATATGTCCGCGGGGAGCTCGACGGTTGTCTTCACGCTCTTGGGCGGAGCCGGATTGTTGGACATGCGGGTATTGTATGCGGGCTACCGTGTTGACACGTTACCATAACACCGTATAAACATCAATAAATTGATACGGTAATACGGTTATCCGGCGATAAGTTTCGACATGTTCGCGGCAATACGGGCCGTAGTTCATGTCGTGCTAGCCTCGGTCGGACCGAGTCCCTCCTACGGGGATTCACCGCGATGGGGTTCCGCATGGATGGCGTTCTTCGATGG
>Ga0302135_10000860_pt1 | contig 18284 bp, 17 predicted proteins | sample CBN3_surface_MG_FD_203119 | JGI IMG/M metagenome (GOLD analysis project Ga0302135, IMG submission 203119) | Marine microbial communities from Western Arctic Ocean, Canada - CBN3_32.1 | ecosystem: Environmental > Aquatic > Marine > Oceanic | place: Canada: Western Arctic Ocean | collected...
AATGGCGACGAGTGGACGCATATGGTGATGCCGCTGCACCTCCTCACCGCCGACAACATCAGCGACGATGACTCCGAGGAGTACCTCCTCTACCACATCGTGGCCGACATCGAAGACCAGTTCAGAGAGCTGTGGCGAGTCGGTAACTAATCCCCTGGTTTCTTCCCTCCAGTGACTTTCCCTGCGGCAATTTCGTCGCAGGGAAAGTCACTAGGTAGGGGGGAGGCATTAAAATCGACAGGAAGTGAAGTCGCAACTTGAGCGATCTGAGCCAAGACTTTCTTCAAGAGATCCAGCGCAGGATGCTTCGGATCCGAATATTTGATGAGCAGGCATGTGACTTGGCGATGAAGGGCCATCTGCCTGGTGCTCTGCACACGTCGACTAACCAAGAAGCGGCGGTAGTTGGTGCGACGATGGCGCTTCGCGACGACGACTACATGACCGGCAACCATCGATCGCACGGCCATCCGATCGGCAAGGGCTCTGACGTCAATGGACTCATGGCGGAACTCCTGGGGCGAAGGACGGGCATATGTCGAGGCAAGGGTGGCTCAATGCATCTCGCTGATTTCTCAGTAGGAAGCCTTGGCGAGTCAGGGATTGTTGGCTCCGCTGTCCCAATCGCGGTGGGAGCGGCGCTTAGTGCATCAGTTCGCGGCACGGATCAGGTTGCCCTGACGTTCTTTGGCGATGGAGGTGCGAACGCGGGTGTGGTGCACGAGGCGATGAATCTGGCATCAGTATGGAAGCTTCCAGTGATCTTTTACTGCGAGAACAACGGATTTGCGGTCACATTCTCGACTGCCCGGTCGACCTCGGTGGAGAACATTTCCGAGCGTGGTGCGGGCTATTCCATGCCGGGGGTCACGGTAGATGGACAGGATCCGTTGGCGGTTTACGAAGTAACAGCTGAAGCGGTTAGGAGGGCAAGGTGTGGGGAAGGGCCGTCGCTGATCGAGGCAAAGACCTACCGCACTCGAGAGCATGCTGAAGGTCTCAACTTGTCGTACCGCGACGAGGATGAGATCGATGCCTGGAAGAAACGGGATCCCATAGAGGTATTCGGTTCATGGCTGGTTGATCACGATGTGTTGACATCCGATGAACTCGCCTTAATGCGGGCCGAGGTTATGGCGGAGATTGACGCAGCGGTCGCCTTCGCTCTTGAGAGTGAGTTTCCAACTGCTGAAGAAGCATTTGAAGATCTTTATTCCAATCCGTTTCCTAATAGGGGTGTCTGATGAATGGGGCCACTTCGGAACCGATTAAGCCCGGCGACGGTAGTACGCACAGGGCAACGTATTTGGGGGCGATCCGGGAGGCTCAGATCGAAGAACTTCGCCGAGATGATTCGGTGATCATGATGGGGGAAGATCTGGTCGCGTCGCTCTTCGGTACGGCTTCGGGGTTTCTGGATGAGTTCGGCCCCTCGCGGATCCGTGACACACCGATATCTGAAGCCGGGTTTTGCGGTGCGGCAATCGGTGCGGCGATGACGGGATTGCGACCAATCGTTGACTTCGCCGTATCCACGTTTCTGTACGTTGCGATGGACCAGATTGTTAATCAGGCGGCGAAGACCCGCTACATGTTTGGTGGACAAACCAGTATCCCAGTCGTCTTCCGGGCGGCACATTTCTCTGGGGGCTCTAATGCAGCCCACCATTCTGACCGCCCGCATTCGACATTTATGACGGTGCCCGGATTGAAGATCATTGCCCCGTCGACCCCATATGACATCAAAGGGCTCTTGAAGACGGCGATTCGAGATGACGATCCGGTTCTCTGCTTTGAGTCACAAACGTTGTGGAACGCCCGTGAACAGATCCCCGATGATGAGTATCTGATTCCACTAGGTCAGGCCGACGTGAAGCGACAAGGAACAGACGTGACCATTGTTGCGATCGGCCAGTCCGTGCCGCATGCTCTCGCGGCTGCAGACAACCTCCAAGAGCAAGGGGTCTCAGCCGAGGTGATCGACCCACGATCCCTGGTCCCGTTCGACTGGGAGACGGTCTTCAACTCGGTCGCAAAGACTTCCCGACTTGTAGTTGCCGATTCGGCGACTCTGACCTGCAGCGCAGCGAGTGAGGTTGTCGCCACGGTCACAGAAACAATGTTCGGAGACCTTGTATCGGCACCGATACGGGTGACAACTCCTGACATTCATATCCCCTTTAGCCCGGCGATGGAAATGGGTCTCTATCCAGACGCGACAAAGATCGCCTTCGCCGCTGAACGCACATTGAAAGGCTGACCGGAATGGCTACCGAAGTGCGGCTACCTCAATGGGGCATGGGAATGGTCGACGGAGAAATTATCGCCTGGTTAAAAGAGGTGGGAGATCATGTCGACCTTGGTGAGGGTCTGGTCGAAGTAGAGACCTCAAAAGTTGTGGAAATCCTTGAATCACCGGTCAGTGGCACCTTGGTGCGCCAAGTTGCCGAGGTTGGTGATGTGGTTCCCGTTCGGGACGTAGTGGCAATCATCGATGAAGGAGCTGAGTCGGGTGAGTAACGAAGTTGATCAGGCGCCCGTTGTTCTCGTTACTGGTGCTGGTAGCGGAATCGGACGCGCCACCGTCGTACACCTCCAAGCATTAGGGGCACGAGTCGTCGCAGTCGACCGGCAGCCAAGCGGCCTTGAATCATTGACGAGTCTCGAAGGAGATGGGTTTCGAACCTTTGCAGCGGATGTCGCAGAGGAAGCCCAGGTCAGTGAGGCGTTCGAGTTTGTCATGGACGTGTTTGGCCGATTGGACGGGCTGTACAACAACGCCGGAGTTCTTGGCGAAATGGCTCCCATCGAAGACTACGGAATAGACGAATTCGATCGAGTACTACGGGTCAATACTGGCGGGGTCTTTTTCGGAATGAAGTACGCCGTCCCCATTATGCGACGGCAGGGCTCTGGCGCGATCCTGAGTACAGCCTCGACGGGTGGCCTCATAGGTTCGCCGGGACAGGCGGCATATATCGCTTCGAAGCATGCCGTCGTAGGTCTCACGCGAACCGTGGCGCTCGAGACCGCCCGTGACGGCATTACCGTCAACGCCATCTGCCCGGGAATGGTCGACACCCCCATGCTTGCAAGCGTCTGGGAGGGCAGAAGCGCCGTTTCTGAAGAGGACCTCAAGAAGGAGATTGCAAAGTTCAGTCCTACCGGACGGATGGCTAGTCCTGAAGAGATCGCGAGGGCAGCTGCTTGGCTCCTATTGGATCGACCCGTCTATCTGACAGGAGCGATCATCCCCGTCGATGGCGCTCAGACCTCTGAATGACATGGCTAAGTCGAGAGTTCGCTCGCTGCTCGTTCAGGATCAAGTTTGCCTAATAGCCAAAAAGCGCTCCGTATGAACAGTGGTCCCGGAGATAGGAGTTGAAAGTGCTGTCGTTCGATGAATACGCAAATCGATTCGAAAAGGTCGCTATTACCCGGTCAGAGTCCGGTGTTCTAACGCTGCGACTTCATAGCGGGGGAGGTCCGTTCGTGTACGACGCGACCGCTCACGCGGAACTTCCATTCGTCCTTCGATGCGTCGCCGATGACACAGCAAACAGGGTTGTGGTTTTGACAGGCACCGGCGACTCATTCTGGTCATTGCTTAATCCACCGAGCTTCTCCCACCTACAGCAGACCCCAGACGGCTGGGACCAAACACTGTTCGAGGAGCGGAGGACGCTTGAAGCGTTTCTGTCCATAGACGTCCCGATCATCTCCGCAGTCAATGGTCCCGCGTTGGTGCACTCCCATCTGCCGGTCATGGCGGACATAGTTCTGGCATCAGAAACAGCTTGCTTCGGGGACGTACTCCATGCTCCGGGAGGTGTTGTGCCCGGTGATGGGGCACACATGATCTGGCCAAAACTACTGGGGCTCAATCGAGGACGTTATTTCCTGTTGACCGGGCAGTTGATCTCCGCCGTTGAGGCACTCGATTTAGGTGTCGTGGCAGAAGTATTGCCGCCAGATGGTCTCATGGACCGAGCACAGGAACTCGCTGAGGAACTTGCTGCAAAGCCGACATTAATGCTCAGGCAGACCCGCTCGGTGCTCCGCCATGAACTAGATGAAACAATGACCCGCGATTTCAGTCGTGGAATGATGCACGAAGCCCTGGCTGGTCTCTCGTTTCTCTCCGAGCACCTCAAGGACGCCACACCGGAGCCGTTGTCTCCAGAGGAGCATTTCGTTCTCGACCCGGCTACCGGTCAAACACAACCCCTGGAGAACTAACGTGCCAGGCCCGCAAAGATCGCCAAGGCGGCCAAGGCCAGTCCTGTCGGCTTCACCCTGCGCCGCTCGTCGCGCCGATCCGGGCGGCCGTTTAGCGCCTAACTTCGACCACAAGAACTGGAGCCTTTGAGGATGGCTGATCGGGTCCTAGAAGATCGAGTGGCGATCATCACAGGCGGAGGGCGGGGAATTGGCAGAGTCTGCGCTATCAGCGCGGCCCAAGAAGGCGCCTCGATTGTTATTGCCGATATCTCCGGGGACCTTGGAGAGGCCGTTGCCCAGGAGATCAACGATGTCGGCGGGATAGCGATTTCCGTTCAAACAGATGTGAGCGATGCCCACAGTGTCTCTCGCATGGTCGCAGAAGTATCCGATAAATTCGGACGACTTGATTTGCTTCACAACAACGCCGCCATCACCGATCCGAATCTGAGTTCAACCCCGAACAGTCTGGAACTAGAGGAGTCAGTCTTCGATCAGGTGGTAGCAGTCAACTTAAAGGGAGTCTGGCTTTGTTCGAAGTCTTCGGCCGGTCTCCTTGCTGCCGGAGGTGGCGGTGCGATCGTCAACGCAGCTTCAGTCGCTGGACTCGTCGCCTGGCCTACCGCAGTGGCCTACGGAGCCGCGAAAGCTGGGGTGATTCAACTGACCCGTTCGATGGCTGCTGAGCTCGCGCCAAGATCCGTTCGGGTCAATAGTTACAGCCCTGCAGTGGTGGAGTCGCCCATGGTCAACGAGTTTCTTGATCGATTGGCCCCAGAGACTCGTGAGCTTGCTCTCGCGGACCTGACCGAACGAAACATGATCTCGAGAATCGGGCGCCCCGAGGAGATTGCGGAACTTGTGATATTCCTGGGAAGCGACCGTGCATCGTTCATCACCGGAGAAAATATCAATATTGACGGGGGCTGCCTGGCGTGGCGAGGTAGCAGTGCAGGAGCCCAAATTCCGGAATAGACCCTGAATTACATGAATCGCGGTAGTGCTTATTAGCGCCGACTGCTCACAACCTGGAGGAGATAACAGTGTCGGAAGGCAGGTTCACAGGACGAGTCGCCGCGGTCCTCGGGGGGGGATCGGGAATGGGAGCGGCCATCAGTCGCCGCTTGGCTGCTGAGGGAGCTCACGTCTACGTAACAGATCTTGATGAAGTCGCAGCCTGCACTGTCCGAGATCAGGTCCGCGATGAGGGAGGATCGGCAACCTCACGGTGCGTGGATGCCGTAAGCATCGAGGGTCTAAAGAGTCTCTACGACGAGATCCACCGTGATCATGGAGTGCTACATGTTCTGCACCACCAGGTGGGTATGCCCGGCCCTGGGGGTGTCGACGTCAGTGAAAGTGACTGGCAGCTCACCGTCGACGTGAATGTGAAGAGCCCTTTCTTCGCATCAACGCTTGCGTTTGATCTACTCAAACGAGCGGATAAGAAGGCATCGATCACCCTCACGGCGTCGACGTCGGCACTTGTTGGTTCACCATTCAGCCCGATCTACTCCCTAACCAAGGGAGCGCTTGTTGCGTATGGCAGATCCCTCGCACTCTTGGGTGCACCAGACGGAATTCGTGTCAACGTGATTTGTCCCGGGTCAGTTGACACGCCAATGTTGCCGACCTTTTTCGGACGCGAGCCCGGCGCTGATATCGACGATCTGAAGGCCAGCTTCATCTCTATGATCCCGCTAGGTCGGCCAGCTCAACCCGAGGAGATAGCTGGTGTGATTGCTTTTCTAGCCAGCGATGATGCTTCATTCGTGACGGGCATTGCTATCCCTGTGGACGGTGGACTGGTCGCGAAATGAGTTCCGGCGAAGTTGTAATCGGAGCGATGCAGACACTTGCACGCTATGCACTCGCTTTGGACACTAGGGATGTGGATGCACTGGTGGAACTTCTCGCGCATGGAGTGCGCTTGACACGTGATGCAGAGGAATCGGAGGGAATCGAGGCTTTTTTTGAAGCGTATCGTCCCTTCTTTGACACCGAACTCTTGGGATCCCGTCACATAATTACCAACCTGATCGTCGACGAAACGATGCCAGGTGGCGCAACTGTGAAGTCCAGGTTTGAGGCTTCGATGTTCACGGAAACGGAGACCAGTCGAATCATCGGTTCCTACGAGGACGATCTTGTTCTGGTAGATGGCTCGTGGCTATTTCATCACAAACGGAACTTTGTTGAGTGGAAGCTGCAGCTTCCCCCAGCCACCACTCTTTCTCAGATGTGATTACACCATTAGTTCGAGAACCAGTCAGTTAGGAGATCAAACCCATGGTCCAGGTTGGCATGCTCCTCAGCGATGTGCCGCAATCGGTTACGCCCGCTCAGCAGTTCAGGGACATCCTTCGCATCGTGGATGCTGCCCAAGAAGAGGGCATGACGTACATCGCGATCGGTCAACATTTTCTCTATGGGGATCTGCGCTGGCTACAGCCGGTTCCGCTGCTTGCACGCCTTGCTGCTCACGTGGAGCCCAACGTGAAATTGGCGGCGCAGGTCTTGATAGGCCCTCTTTACCACCCGGTGATGCTCGCCGAGGAGATCGCGACTCTGGATATTGTCACCGAAGGCCGACTTGTGTTCGGTATTGGGCTCGGTTATCGGCGCGAAGAGTTCGATTACTTCGGCGTGTCATACAAGGAAAGTGGCAGGCGACTTGACGAGACACTCAGGATCGTCAAAAGGCTTTGGACCGAAGATGAGGTTTCCCACAATGGTGACTTTTGGCAGTTAGACAAGGTCAGGCCTCACATCAGACCTATTCAGGAACCACATCCGACGATCTGGGTTGGCGCGCACGCGATTCCTGGCGTGCGTCGAGCAGGTCGTTTCGGCGACGCGTACGCATGCCCGCCCGAGACGCCATTGCATGAGGTCGCCGAGCGATACGAGATCGTCGCCGAAGAGTTCGAGAAGAGGAGCAAGCCCTTTGGGCCGCAGCCGTTGCGTCGCAACACGATGATTGCCAAGACAGACGTCGAGGCCGCTGAGGAGTACGCCCGGGTGGCACAAGGGCGCTACATCAGCTACAGCGAACATGGACTAGACGTCATGGACTCAGGAGAGTTGCAGCGTGACTTTCTTAAGGCGGTCGCTGGCCATGCTGTAGTAGGGACTCACGAAACGGTTACGAGTCGGCTAGTCGAAATCGTCGAGAGTTTGCCGGTGGAACCGCTGCTTTTGCGCCCTCAGTGGCCAACCCAGGATGCCGACGAGGCAGTTGCCGGAATTCGGGCTCTTGGCGAACAGGTCATACCGGCTATCACGGCGCTCGATCCCACTACAGCGATCGATCTAAAGCCTCATGATCAGGCACCCTCCGACAGTGAGAACACAAAGTGATATCAACGGTCGAAACGGCCTATGAAGACATTCGCCATTGGGTCCCACAAAGCCGTGACTTACTGATCGGGGGAATCCCCGTCTCCCCCGGGGGTGACATTTGGGAGGTCGTCAACCCGGCCACCGAGGAGGTCATCGCTGAAGTCGGTGGGGCATCGGTCGGCCAGGTCGACGCAGCAGTCAAGGCTGCACGGGATGCCTTCCGCTCTTGGTCCGGGCTTTCGGGGGAGGAACGAAGTCGCCACATCCATCGGCTTGCTGACGTCCTGGAAAGCGCGGCCGACCGGCTGTTGCCGTCCATCGTGAACGAAGTCGGCACGCCGGTCGCACTTGCTTCCTACCTGCAAGTGAAGATGGCCGTGGATGAACATCTGCGTTGGGCCGCCGAAGCTGCGAAGGTAGACCGGACGATTCATCTCGGCCAATACGACAAGCCACACCCAACGATGAGTGACGTGGTTTACGAACCGGCGGGCGTTGTTGCCGCAATCACCGGCTACAACTTTCCCCTTAACCTCGCAGTCTTCAAATTCGGTGCCGCCTTAGCCGCTGGTTGCACAGTCATATTGCTGCCCTCCCCTCGCACGCCGCTGACCACTCTTTATCTGGGGGATCTGATCCGGGAAGCGGGCCTTCCGAATGGAGTGTTCAATGTGCTTACCGGCGATGCCAGCGTTGGGCGACAACTATCGTCACATCCGGGCGTCGATCGAGTTTCTTTCACCGGATCCGATGGCGTGGGCGCGATGATCATGGCTCAAGCTGCCGAGAACCTCACTGGCGTGACTCTCGAGCTCGGTGGGAAGTCTCCGAGCATCGTCATGCCCGACGTTGATGTTAAAAAGATTGCTGTCGAGATGCACCTACGGTGGGCGCGCAACGGCGGACAAGGATGCGCAGCCCTTGCGCGGCTATTAGTCCACGAGAGCAAATACGAAGAGTTCATCGAAGCTAGTGCTGCGGCGTTTGATCAGATGGTCGTTGGAGATCCATGGAACCCTGCAACGAATATCGGCCCAATGATTCGTCCCGACCACCGTGCTCGCGTTGAGGAATTTGTCCGTGAGGCGGTGCAGGTTGGCGGCACCAAGCTGCTCGAGGTGGACAAGCCGCTCCCCGACAAAGGCTATTTCGTAAATCCCGTGCTACTCGGTGGTCTGCCTCACAACGCGCGAGCTGTCCAACAGGAGATCTTTGGGCCAGTGGCGGTCGTCTTGCCCTTCTCTACGACCGGTCAGGCGATCGAAATGGCCAATGACACGCCGTTCGGGCTGGCCGCCAACGTTTGGAGTGAAGATCCAGACCAGGCCCGGTATGTGGCCGAACAGTTGCGCGCAGGGACCGTTTGGATTAATGGTGGTGGGGCGATGCGTCCTGATGCGCCTTTCGGCGGGTACGGACGTTCAGGTGTCGGCCGCGAACTCGGCGAGTGGGGAATGTACGAATACCTTGAGGCAAAGCACATTCAATGGCGGATCTGAAAAGGAACCAGAGGAGGCTGTTTCTCGGAGCAGTATTGGATCGGGCGTTTCCTAGAGGCAGCGGGCAGGTCGCGTACAGGCCGCGAGACGTCGCGAAACAGTGCGAACCAGCGCGAACCAACGCGAACCAGTGATCAACTAGAAAGGCAGGCCGGAGGCGGTTTCCGGGTATTTGCGCAGGTCAGCGGTTTGGGGTGCATCGATCTGGGGGACCGAAGGTCCCGAGTTCAAATCTCCCCAGCCCGACAAACAGTGCGCAGGTCAGATGGTGTTTTTTGAAAGCACCGTCTGGCCGGTTGTTGCGTTGGGGGCCTGAGTGGGGGCCTGAAAGATCCGGCTAGGCGGCCTTTCCAAGGCCCCATCCGACCCCCCATCGTTAACTCGACCCTGTCTAGAGAAGAGGGGGCAGGCGACATTCGCCAGCTCCCACTGGCCCGGCAGATAGCCCCAGTCGGTCAGGCCGTTCTGGCAGGGCTGCTGTCCGGCCCGTAGCGTGGAGCCGTGGAAGTCAACGGCCCCGAGGGTGGCGCCCCTGGAAGAGGAGTGCGAACTACTGGCCACAATGGCCGGCGAGAACGACGAGGTACCCCCGCTGCACGCGGTCTTGGTGCCATGAGGGGCAAACGGAACCCGAGGTGACCGCATCCACCGGTGTCACGGTGGGGAAATTCAATCCACCTCATCTCGGACACCGCCATTTGATCGAGGTGTCGGCGGCACAGGTTGAGCACCTCTACGTCCTGTTGTGCGAGCGGACCGATCAGACGCTGCCAGCTGAGTTGCGGCGGCGCTGGCTCGAAGACGCTGCCCCGACCAATGTCACCGTGGTTGTTACCCCCGACGATCTGCCTGAGGAAAATGAGCCGTGGGCCGCACGAACTCTCGACGTGTTGCCCGTCAAACCGGACCTTGCCTTCACATCCGAATCCTACGGTGACGGCTGGGCGGAGCTAATGGGAGCTATGCACGTGCCAGTTGACCTTGAGCGCGCTATGTACCCATTTTCCGCCACTGAGATCCGATCTGATTTGGGAGCGCACTTCCATTGCTTGGTGCCAGCAGCCCGGGCCGATCTCTCCCGACGAGTGGTGCTAATCGGGGCTGAGTCGACAGGGAAATCGACGCTTGCTGAAGCACTCGCCATAGAACTTGGTACCACCTGGGTGCCTGAACATGGGCGCTGGTACTGGGAGGGCCGTCGTCATCTGGGTAATCAGCACTGGGATAGTGATGAGTTCTACCGGATCGCTATGGCTCAACGGTCACTTGAGGACGACCTCGCCCGGCTAGCTATCAACGGCGTGGTGATCGCCGATACCGATGGGCTTGTTACTGCTGTCTGGCACGAGCGTTACCTTGACCGAGTCGGCCCTTCATTCATCACGCCCAGTCCCGATCTCTATCTCATCTGTAGTCCCGACTTTGCATGGGAGCAGGACGGAACCCGCGAATCCGAACGAGAACGGCAGTGGATGCACGAACGGATGGTCGAACTTGCCAATAAGTCTGGTGCTGCTGTTCAGGTGTTATCCGGCCCCCACGTCGAACGCCTTGCCCACGCGCTAGAACTCGTTCACCCTCTCACTCAATTTTCGCCTCTCCTCTAAGGTCTTCGCCGATGGCTACGATTCCCACAACTGAGGGTCCCGCGGCGACCGCTGCGCCCTGGTTTGGTCGCAGATGGGAGCACCGCCAGGCTGCTATCGCCGCAATTGGGTCACTCCTTGCTTGCATCCTGTACTGGCTCGGCACTAAGCGTTTTGCCCCCGATGTCGTCCCGGGATGGGTCGAGTTTGGTGGCACCATGACTTCGCTGTGGTCGGTTTGGATAACCCAGCGACGCAATGTGCTCGCCCTGCCCGTTGGCATCGTCTCGGTGATCCTTATGGGCTGGTTCTTTCGCGACATCGGTCTTGTCGGCCAGGAGTGGCTCCATTGGGGCTACTACCTCCCGGTCCAGTTCTGGGCATGGGCCCAGTGGACACGGGGCGGAGAAGAGCAGACGGAATTGTTAGTCACCCGGCTATCAAACCCAGCACGCGTCCTCGCCCTCACCGGCGGCGCGATCGCGACCATGGCCCTCGGTTGGCTGCTTGATGCTGGCTGGGATGACGCTCTCTACACCTACTGGGACGCATCAATCGTGGCCGCTTCCGTCGTGGCGATGTTGCTGTTGTCGAGGAAGAAGGTTGAGTCATGGTGGCTGTGGATCCTTCCCGTCAACGTCTCAGCCATAGGGCTATACCTAGCCACCGGGGCGTACATGTTCGCCGCTCTTTACGGGCTATTCCTGGTCATGGCCTTTGTTGGCCTCGCACGCTGGATCCGAGCGGCTCGAGTTGGAACGACCTAACAGACACAACTGAAAGTGACAGGGAACTGACTGGTTTCCCGATTTGGCTGCGCCGCGTTCCCGCTGTTGTCTAGCCGCGTTCCCGGCCCTGCTGAGACGGCTCTGAGATCCCTTTCGATTCAAGAGTCTCGGGGTTTCGCGCCACCCTCATTCGAACTCTTCTTCCTGCGAGCGGGGTTCAGGGGCCGCCCTGCTGGGCGGCTCTACTCGGTCTCCAACAACCTCTGGTAGATGGCCATCATTCGCGAGTCGAAGGCCACAAGGACAACCTCTTCGATACCGTGGCCGGGTTCGCGGAGGAACCCCCTCACGGTGTGGACTGCGACTAGGGCGGCCCTCTCAGTCGGGTAGCCAAAGATCCCCGTCGAGATGGCAGGGAATGCCACGGTCCGAGCACCGAGGTCGGCAGTTGCCTGGAGGGAGTTGCGGTAACAATCCGTGAGCAGTTCAGGTTCGCCTCGGTCACCGCCCTTCCAGCGGGGGCCGATCGTGTGGATCACCCATTCAGCGTTTAAGCGGTGTCCAGCGGTAATGAAGGCGCCGCCGGTAAACCCGCCATCCGGGAAACGGGTCCGGCATTCCTCGAGCAGGGCGGGGCCGGCGCCCCGGTGGATAGCGCCGTCGACTCCGCCGCCCCCCTGCAGACTTTCGTTGGCGGCGTTAACGATCACGTCAACGCTCAGGGCAGTGATGTCGCCCTGCCATGGGCGGATGGAGGTGTTTGGCTCAGGCATTGGGGAACGGTACCCCTTGATGTTCCACGTTGACCTGAACTGGTTTGGCCGGACCGACTCCTGCAGGCCGCGTACAGGCCGCGAGACGTCGCGAAACAATGCGAACTAGCGCGAACTAGTGATCAACTAGAACAGTAGGCCAGTAGCGGTTTCCGGACGTTTGTGCAGGCCAGCGCCTTGGGGTGCATCGATCTGGGGGACCGAAGGTCGGGAGTTCAAATCTCCCCAGCCCGACAAACAATGTGCAGGTCAGATGGTGTTTCCTGAAAGCACCCTCTGGCCTGTTGTTGCGTTGGGGGCCTGAGTGGGGGCCTGAAAGATTCGGCTAGGTGGCCTTTCCATGGCCCCATCCGACCCCCGCCATCGTTAACTCGACCCTGTCCGAGGAGGAGGGGGTAGGCGACATTCGCCAGCCGCCACTGACCTGGTAGATAGCCCCAGTCGGTCAGGCCGTTCTGGTAGGGCTGTTGGTTGGCTCGTAGCGTGGTTGTCGTGGAGGTCAACGGCTACACGATCGAACCAGGTGCGAGGCTCGTAGGGGCGAGCTTCGCGGGGGCGGACCTCACCAGGGCGAACATCACCTTTGGCAGCGCTATGCCTGGCCGACAGAGCGATACACCCGCCGATCCAACCTGCAGGGTCGGCGAGGTGGTGGGGTCGGCGCGCTGGAGGGCGCACGTTGGTCGGCCGAACTATGTCGCTGGGGAGGGTCCCTCTAGTCAGCTGCGGTTAGGCGTTCAGACCACTCTTCGCGAAGAGCTACGAAGTCTTCCCGCTCGTCGCACTCGTATCCCTGTATGTAGACGTTCGCCTCCACGCCTTCGAAGATGTAGCGAACAAGCTCCGTCCAGACCAGAGACTCTGGATGGAACTCGTTGAAAGCGTCCTCAATCTGACGGATAAGGCCAACCAACTCCTCGCAGAGTTCTGCTTCGATCCATCGGTCAACACGGGTCATGATCGTGGGGTCAGAACGATCAAGTTCGGCTCGCCAGAAGGCGAGTGTCGTTGTCGGGGAGGCCGGTGCCTCGGTCGCAGCCACTGAGCTACTGCCAGTCGTCTCCAGGAGCCCCCAGTCCTGCAGCCATGACTGCACCACTTCGTTTTCAATGAGTTGGCCAGGGCAATCGCTTTCCATCCAACTGAGCGCAATGGCAGCGAACGCCTCCTCATCGGGGTAATGGTCCTCGACCCACAACCAGAGCCCATAGGGATCTCGGCCGTTCCGGAGATCGCCGCACCACGCTTCGGGCTGGGTCCGGTCAATCAGGTCCCAGTTCTGCAGCCAGACCCGCAGGCTCTCGTTGGACTCAAGTTCTGACGGACAACTCTCCCTCGTCATGTCGAGCGCCGTGGAGGCAAAACTTCGAACATCGGGATAGTCGTCCTTCACCCCGCCGTAGAGCTGCACCGGAGTGAGCCCCTTCCTGAGGTCTGAACACCATGCTTCGGATAGCGACATGGTCGTCGTTGTCGGCGCCTTGGTCGTTGCGGCTCTCGTTTCCTGGCCGGGAGACGATGCGTCATCTCCGGAGCATTGCGAAAGCATCATGAAACCCAAGACCGCACCGAGTAAGACCAACCAACTCCATAGGGGAAATATCGGGTTGCGCTGTGGTGCCTGTGGTGCCTGTGGTGCCTGTGGTGCCTGTGGTGCCTGTGGTGCCTGTGGTGCCTGTGGTGCCTGTGGTGGTGGGCTGGTTGGTGAAGCTGGGGTGCCGCCGAGGTTGTGGCCGCAGCCGGCGCAGAACTTGTCCGTCGACGACACCGCTGTACCGCACTCAGTGCAGAACCCGTCCTGGTCGACCATGCGACAAGTCTTACACCCAGCCACCTGAACTGGTTCGGCCGAACCGGTTCAGAGGCCACGGCCGGCAGATGTCAAGCAGTACTTCCCGTGCCCTGCCCTGGCGATCTGGCGGTCCTGGACCATGCGCGACAGGGTCACATCGACGTTTGAGTCAGACGATCCATTATCGGAGAGGCTCTCCTTGATCACCGCAGTTGTCAGCGGACGGTCAGGGGTCGCTTCGTGTGCCATGAGGAGATCCCAGATTTCCTTCCTGCGGCCCTTGAGTCGGGCGGCGACAGGGGACCCGAGGTCGACGAAGAGGCCCTCCCGTAACTCGATGCCGAACGGCTCCCCGGATTCGAAGTGTCGTCCCCGGATGTGCAGCTCCCGGGCCGCTCCGCCGGCCTGGCCGTGGATCAGCATCAGCTGGGCCTCGATGGTGCCGGGGAGCGCCTGGGTTCCGTAGGCCATGTCCCAGATGCCCTCCCCTGACGGGATCTCTCCCTTCGTGACGTGGTGGACCAGGAGGACCGCCTTGTCGGGGTGCTTTCTGCAGATCTCGGCCAGGCGTCGGAGTTCCTTGGCTTCCGCCCGGTATTCAGGCGTCTGCGACGCCTGGACCGCTGACAGCGTGTCGATGATGACCAGCCCGCACCCATCGTCGAAGAGGCCGGCGATCTGGTCCTCCAGGCAGTCGGCCTCCTTGCCTCCCAGGACCGGAATGGAGCCCGGTTCTAGGTCGTGGAGGTCCAGGAACTGGAGTTGACCCTCTGTGAGCGTCACGTCCATTGCTTCGCAGACCTCGCGCAGCCGTTTCTGGCCGTGGGTGTCGAAGCCCACCCCTGATTCGTAGGAGAAGTAGGCGACCTTCCTGACGGGGCACCTGCGTCCCAGCGTCTCACTTCCCGTGGCGATTGCGACAGCCCAGTTGAGCGCCAGCCAGGACTTCCCCGACTTGGGCTTGCCGGCGAGCATGGCGAGGCCTCCCGGGAGAAGGTCGGGGACCAGCCACTTCGGTTCCGGGAAGTCCCGGGCGAGGAGGTCGACAGCGTCGCCCAGATTGGCTCGGTGTCGGTTCGGGACCTCCGGGACCGAACGGAGCTGCGGCGCCCTGACCTCACTCATTGGAGTCCCCCTCGAGGTGCTTTTGGCCCTGGTCCGTGATCTTCCAGGAGCCGTTACGCAACTCCTCGACCAGGCCGGCGGCCTCGAGTCCTTCGAGGCACCTTTCGGCCTGTTCCGCTAACTGGTCCGGGCGGCGTTTCCCGTCGCCGTAGCGTGTCCGAAAGATCGGCTCGTCATTGAGCTTGAGACCCAGAGTGCGTGGAGGTTGGGCCCCTCCCGTTAGGAGCTGTCTCAGGAACGGTTGGACGACCAGGGCCTCGTGGGCCCGGTCGACCTCTTCTGGATGAAAGCGATATCCAGAGTTCGAGTAGGGCTGCTCTGCGGGGGTGACGAGTCCCTGCGCGACCATGTAGTCGGTGACGGAGCCGACCCGGCTGTCGCACTCGCTGAAGCCCAGGCGCCCGCACAGATCGTTGGGGCGAAAGGTGGTCAGATAGGTGCGGAGCATCTCGAGGTCCTCGAGCCTCAATGCGGTCCGGAATGGGGAGCCGCCGCCTAGCTGGTGGTCGAGGGACAGGACCTTGCGCGTGGGAACGGGGCCGCCGAGCACCGTTTGAAGCCAGGCGGACCTGCCGTACATGGCGTTCTCAATCTGTCTGCGGGACAGGTCGTTCTCGTCGGCGAACCGCAGGTATGAAACCCAGTCTTCGTCGCCGTCCGTCAGGAACTGTTCCTTCTTGGCGACCGGGATGGACCAGTCCGGTTCCTCGCCGGCTTCGATGAGCTCGGCGCGCTTCTCGAGCTTGACCATGAGGGAGAGCCAGTCTGAGGTATCGCGGACCGGGTCTGCTCTGAGGACTCTGCGGTTGTAGTGGTGGAGGGTGACTCGTTCCGCCCTCCGGTCCGAGGACTCACCCTGCTCGCTATGCCCGGCGTACTTGCTCGCTGACTTTGGGGTGACCCGCATACCCAGCCTGGTGAAGCTCAGTTGAGTCGTTCCGTAGTCCTCGAGGACGTCCGGGCCGTCTTCGTCCGGGTTGAACTCCTCGAGCATGTACGAGGTGAGCTCCGAGGCGTTCTGGATGTAGCTCAGGCAGGTTCGCCTGAGGTGTTGCAGGTGGACGGCGCCGCCCAGGTGCTCCTTTGTCATTTCCAGGCGTTTCAACGCATTCATAATGGCGCCACCGCATGTTTGGGTGGCCTCACGCACGCCGTGGAGGCCGAGGATCAGCAGAGCGTCCTTCTCGGGGGGATTCGAGCCGCTGAGTGGGTCCCAGTCGTGGAACTCGGTGCAGTAGCCGACGAGGGCGTCCTGGAGTACTGGGGGAACCGGGAGGATTCTGTTGCTGTTCTTGGTCTTGACATAGGCATTCTGTTTGTCCCCTCTGCTTGTCTTGATGTTCAACGAGACGCGGTCTTCCTCGTAGGAGATCTCGCCAAGTTGAAGGCCGAAGATCTCCCCGGGTCTCAGGCCCATCAACGTCGCGAGGTAGACGACCAGGCGGCGCGGGGGTGCGAGGTCTTCGGCGAGCCTGAAGGCGTCCAGGAGCGGCAGGGCGGGGAAGGCGTCAAACTCGTGGCCGCCCCACTTCGACGGGTCGTCGGGCGGGGTGAGCGGCTCCGCCGGCGGGACCGCCTTGACCCGGGAGTGTTCGTGCGGGAAGCCAGGGGGTAACTCGTGCTGCTTCCTGGTCTTGATCATGACCATGAGGTGACCCAGGAGGCTCGCCTGGGTCTTTTCGGCATAGCCGGTTTCGTGTGCCATCTCGTCCCGGAGCGCCACGAACTTCTCCGGCGTCAAGTCGTCGAGATGGCCGACCTTGAGTTTCTCGAGGTATCCGAAGAGGGTTCGGCAGCGTGACTTGTGGGACTTGGTCGATCGTAGGGCGGGCCCGGGCCCGCCCTTGGACGGCAACTTCTTGTCGCCGATGTCCTCCCTCTCCTCACAGTCCTTCAGGTACTCCTCGAAGAACGTGCCGATGGGGACCCGTTTCCTCCGCTTCCCGTCGCGGCCCTTCTCTGTGTCCCAGACGTCGCGGACGTTCTTCCCCTCCTTCCGAATCCGCGCGGCCTCGCGGACCCGCCTCTGGGCCTCGTCGAGGGTGTCGACGGTCAGCTTGGCCTTGTTCGCAGAGTTCGTCGCGTATGCGACCCGCACCTGGTAGCGGACGGTGCCGCCCTTGTTCTTGGTCTTGTAGATGCCCTTTCCGACGCGCGTCCACTGTGGCTCCGTCTTCGACTGTGACTTCGACATCAGGCCGCCAGCCTTTCGACGGTCTCGGTTCCGCCGGCAGGTAGCGAACCGTCCTTGATCAGGGCGAGGTAGGCCTCGACCTGGGCGTCCTTGCGGTTGTACTGGTCCCTCGCCTCGGCGAGTTCCGTCTCGAGTCCGCGGATGACGTCGAAGGCCTTCTCCAGGCGCAGGCGCAACGTGTTGATGTCCTCTGTCCGCTTGAGGACCTTCATGCCCTCCTTGGAGGGCTTGAACCCGGCCTTGAGCAGATCGCTCAGGGGGATCTCCAGGTCCTGGCCGTTGATCGCTCGCCGGTGGTTCGGGAATTTCCCCTTGCGGACGTAGCGCCGGATGGTCCCGTCGCAGACGCCGGCCCACTTGGCGGCCTGCTTGGCGTTCATGACCGGGTCCTCCAACTCGAGGTCGGCCAGGTCCTGTTCACGGGTCTCGTAGTTCATGGATGGATTGTTTGCACCCAAGGCTTGTGAGACACATGTTGAGCGGCTGCCGCAACGAAACCGCAACATGGCGCTCCCGCTGTAAGTCTGTTGGTTTGGAACAAACCCGCAGGTCAGGCGCGGTTTCTGACTGTCAGTTTTGGTGTCAGTTTTAGGCCTCGGTGTCAGTTCTGTTCGGGCAGGGCTGCGGGCCAGCCAAACGCGCCGAGGGGGTGGACAGGGTCTATATCCCTTGCGACAGGGGTCTACAACACCCCGTCGACTTCCTTGAAATAGAGGGCGTTTAGGGGTTATCGAAGGGTCAACAGCAGGGGACCGTTTTGGGTACCGTTTTGGCCCCAAAACGGGTCAAATCAGCCTCTCGAGGGGTAGACGCAGCTCGAACGCTCCGAGGCACCTGGCCCCGCACGACAACAGGCCTCGCCATCGGGTGCCCGGGACGGGTGGTCCAGGACACCTCGACGCTTATCGGTCATGGTGGAGCTGATGGGAATCGAACCCACGACCCCCTGCTTGCAAAGCAGGTGCTCTAGCCAACTGAGCTACAGCCCCGTGTGGTCCCGTCGGGACACGGCCCAGCGTACGAG
>Ga0302135_10000861_pt1 | contig 18260 bp, 16 predicted proteins | sample CBN3_surface_MG_FD_203119 | JGI IMG/M metagenome (GOLD analysis project Ga0302135, IMG submission 203119) | Marine microbial communities from Western Arctic Ocean, Canada - CBN3_32.1 | ecosystem: Environmental > Aquatic > Marine > Oceanic | place: Canada: Western Arctic Ocean | collected...
TCGTGTTTGAGCTCAGATGGGTTCTAGGAAGGTGTTTGAGATTGGCTTTATGTGATTTGCTTCCCAGGCCAACCGGTCGCGCCTACGCATCCGCGATTCTGATGGCGGCTTTGGTTGGGGTTGGCGCGATGGGGTTTGCGACCAATCTCCGGGCGCAAACGTTGTTCGATGCCATGATCGCGGCTTACCAAACCAATCCGACACTGCAGGCGCAGCGGGCCGGGTTACGTTCGGCCGACGAAGGTGTTCCCCAAGCACGCTCGAACTATCGTCCGACGGTTACGTTTGACGGCAGCGCCGCTCAGGAGACCCGCGATTCCTCATCATCGCCGAGCACCAGTTTGACGCCGCTTTCGGCCAACCTTCGCGTGAGCCAACCGCTCTATCGCGGTGGCCGCACCGTGGCATCGGTACGTCAGGCGGAGAATATTGTCCGCGCCGCCCGCGCCGACCTGCTTTCGACTGAACAAAGCGTGCTTTTGCTGGTGGTGACGGCGTACCTCAATGTTTTGCGTGACCAAGCCGTCGTGCAACTCAACCGCAGTAACGAAGATGTCTTGACGCGCCAGTTGCAGGCCGCGCGAGATCGATTCGAGGTCGGCGAAGTCACCCGCACCGATGTTGCTCAAGCCGAAGCGCGGCTATCACGTGCGACCTCTGAACGGATCCAAGCGCAGGGCAATGTGACGTCGAGCCGTGCCAACTACCGCCGCGCCGTCGGTGCAGAAATTGGTCAAATCGAAGCGGCACCCAGAATAACCGATATACCGGCATCGTATGACGCCGCCGTTCAGACTGCGCTCGAGGAGAATCCGCTTCTAGTATCGGCCCAATTCACCGAAGCGGCGAGCCGCGATGCAATCGAGGTATCGCGAGGCAGCCTGCGGCCGACCGTCTCCGTCAATGGCGACCTCTCCTACAACGACGAGCTGCAATTCAGGAACAGCTCCACAGAGTCGGCGGCGATAACGGCTCGACTGAACGTGCCGTTGTACCAAGCGGGATCTGTGTTCTCCCAAATTCGGCAGAATCGGCAGATTAACTCGCAACGTCGTATCCAAGTTGAAGAGACCCGGCGCCAAGTCATTGAGTCGGTGACCACAGCCTGGAGCCGACTAACGACGGCAAGTGCGCAGATCGTGTCGCAGTTAGAGCAGGTACGTGCTGCCGAATTGGCACTTGAGGGCGTCGAACAGGAAGCCGAGGTAGGGTCGCGGACCACGCTCGATGTTCTTGATGCGCAACAGGAACTGCTGAGCGCGCAAGTCGCGCTGGTGCGCGCGCAACGCGACGAATATGTTGCGGCGTTCGAGGTCAAATCATCGATCGGCCGGTTAACGGTCGCAGCCCTGGGCCTTGGCGTTGAGGCGTTCGACGAAGAGGTCTATTACAATCGGGTTCGCAACCGCTGGTTCGGCACTAACGGAACGTTAACAGGTATCGAATAGATTGATCATTCCGGGCATGGTGCCACTAGGTGTAGTATGTTGTCGACGTCGTAGTACTGGTTTTTGGTTTAGAGTGCCATATTGTCGCGTTCTTCCGGGCGCAGGTAAGGCGTTGGAATGACCGACCCGAATACCCAACCAGAGCCGACGATGGAGGAGATCCTCGCATCGATACGGCGTATCATCTCAGAAGATCAGGACGAGGATGGCGATGCATCCGAGGATGCTGCCGCCGACGGCGATGACGAATCACTGATCGATGATGAGCTTGATGAGGACGTGGATATGTCGGCGGCTCTAGAAGAACCCGAATCCGCACCCGCACCGGTCCACGACGACACCAGCGCCGATGACGAGTTCGAGGCCGCGCTCGCCGCCGAACTAGAGGCCGAGGGCTCGATCGAACCCGACGAGACGTTGGAAGATGAACTTGACGACGATCTTGAGGCTGGAGATGCCCTGGAGCTAGATGAAGCCGGCCAGAATCTAGATCTTGGCGGTCTTGAAGACGAGCCCGATGATTTTGACGATAGTGTTCTCGAGCTAACCGAAGTCGTTGCCGATGAAGCGGGCGCCGCTACTGGTGATCTCGATGATGGACCGACGGTGCCGGTCCCCGAAGCCGCGGCGGCGGCCGCCGCCATCGCGCCCGAACTTGCTGCCGCCATCGAACCAGCTCCGGCCGCCGCGCCGCAACCGGTGGCTCCGGCCCCAGCGGCACCTGGTGGCGTGGATATGGGGGTAGCGGTTCCAGCTGCGACAGCTCCCGTGGCCACGGCGCCCAGTCCGCTCTCAAACTACGATTTGGGGGCCCTGGTATCAGATGAAGCGGCGGAACAGGCGAGCACGTCGTTTGTCGGGTTTGCCGAGCAACTTCAGCAATCGCGCGGAGTAGCACTGGGCAGCGGCGCGCAAACCCTTGAGGAACTGGTTAAGGACTTGTTGCGGCCGATGCTCAAGGAATGGCTCGACTATAACCTGCCGCCGCTCGTGCAGCGTCTTGTCGAGCGTGAGATCGGCAAACTCGCGGGCCGCGCCGACGAAAAATAGGCGGTTGATTTCAACACCGCTCGCGCCTAGTTTCCGGCGCTCTCTCTGTAAAAAAATCGACGTAAAGGCGGGTTCAGCGATGCTGGACAAGACTTATCGACCGGCCGAGGTCGAGGCAACACAGTACGCGCGTTGGGAAGAGGCGAATGCCTTCGCGAGCGGTAAACGCGCGAACGACGCACCGCCGTACTGCATTGTTATCCCGCCGCCCAATGTGACCGGTATTCTGCATATGGGTCACGCCCTCAATAGTACGCTGCAGGATATTCTCGTTCGCTTTAAGCGCATGCAGGGCTACGACGTTCTCTGGCAACCGGGCATGGACCACGCCGGGATCGCCACGCAGATGGTCGTGGAGCGCCAACTTGAGGAGGCCGGCGAGCACCGGCGCGACCTCGGGCGCGATGCATTCGTCGAGCGCGTGTGGGCGTGGAAAGAGCAATCGGGCGGCAATATTATCAACCAACTCAAACGCATGGGCGCCTCGTGCGATTGGTCGCGCGAGCGTTTCACCATGGATGAGGGGCTCTCGGCCGCAGTCCTCAAAGTGTTCGTCGATCTTTACCGTGACGGGCTCATCTACAAGGACAAACGGCTGGTCAACTGGGACTGTAAGTTCCAGACGGCGATTTCCGATCTTGAGGTCGAACAGCGCGAGGTCGAGGGCCATCTTTGGCACATTCGCTACCCGATAGAAGGGGCGCCCGACCGGTTTATCACCGTTGCGACCACCCGCCCCGAAACCATGCTCGGCGATACCGCTGTGGCCGTTCATCCCGAGGATGATCGTTATCGCGACCTGATTGGCAAACACGCGATCTTACCGCTCGTCGATCGGCGTCTACCGATTATCGCCGATGAATACGCCGACCCCGAACAAGGCTCGGGCGCTGTCAAGATCACACCGGCGCACGATTTCAACGATTTTGATGTCGGCGAGCGTCATGATCTCGAACGCATCAATATTTTCGACGCGCACGCGGTCATCAACGACAACGCGCCACCGGCGTATCGGGGCCTAGAACGGTTCGACGCACGCAAGAAAATCGTCGCCGATCTCGAGGCCCAGGGCCTAATGGTCAAGATCGAGCCGCATCGGCACGTCATTCCTTATGGCGACCGCTCGGAAACCGTCATCGAACCCTGGCTCACCGACCAATGGTACGTCGACGCAAAAACGCTGGCCGAGCAGGCCATCGCCAAGGTCAAAAGCGGCGATACCCGGTTTGTGCCTAAAAACTGGGAGAAGACCTATTTCGAGTGGATGAACAACATCCAACCGTGGTGCATCTCGCGGCAATTGTGGTGGGGGCATCAAATCCCTGCGTGGTACGGCCCAGATGGCGAAATCTTCGTTGCGACCGATGAAAACGATGCACGAGCGGCCGCGCATAAATACTATGGCCAGAACGATGTTGAGCTAACGCGCGACCCCGATGTGCTCGATACCTGGTTTTCATCTGCATTGTGGCCTTTCTCGACGCTCGGCTGGCCCGATACCACGCCGGAGGTAGAGCGCTACTATCCGAATTCAGTTCTCGTTACGGCCTTCGATATCATCTTCTTTTGGGTTGCCCGGATGATGATGATGAGCCTCTACGTCATGAAAGAAGTGCCCTTCGCCGACGTGTATATCCACGCGATCGTGCGCGATGAAAAGGGGCAGAAAATGTCGAAGAGCAAAGGCAATATGGTCGACCCGCTCGACCTGGTCGAGAAATATGGCGCCGATGCTCTGCGCTTCACGCTCGCCGCGATGGCCGCGCAGGGGCGCGATATTAAGCTGGCCGAAAGTCGGGTGGAGGGATATCGCAATTTTGCGACCAAGCTTTGGAACGCGACCCGGTTTTGCGAAATGAACGGCTGCGCGGTTATCCCCGAGTTCGACCCAGCGTCGTGCGAGCACCCGGTCAATCGCTGGATCGTCGCCGCGGCGGGGCGTACCGCCGCCGAAGTAACCGTCGCCCTCGACGGTTATCGCTTCAACGAGGCGGCCGGTACGATCTATCAGTTCACCTGGGGTACCTTTTGTGATTGGTACCTTGAGTTCATCAAACCGATTCTCGCCGGTGATGACGAAGGCGCTCAAGCCGAGGCGCGCGCAACTGCGGCTTGGACCCACCACATAATCCTCAAGTTGTTGCAGCCCTTCATGCCGTTTATCTGCGAAGAGATCTGGTCGCGAACGGGTGCGACCGAGAGTGGCTTGATAATGCTTGCAGCCTGGCCTGCTGTTGAAGAAAGCTGGCAAGATCCGGCCTCGAGCGATGAAATGGAGTGGGCTATTCGCTTGGTGTCGCAGGTGCGCGCGGTGCGTTCCGAGATGAACGTCCCGCCCGGCGCACAGATCCCGATGCATCTAATCGGCGCGAGCGACGTCACCCGCGCCCGGCTCGAGAAACATCGCGACGTGGTTGCCCGTCTGGCTCGCTTTGAATCGATCGAGCTCGCTGACAGTGCGCCAACCGGGTCGGTTCAGGTCGTCGTTGACGAAGCGACGGTCGCGCTGCAGCTGGCCGATGTGATCGATATCGCCCAGGAGCGTGAGCGACTAACGCGCGAGATAGACAAGATCACCGGTGAGATCGCCAAGATCGACGGCAAACTCGGCAATGAGAAGTTCATCGCCAAAGCGCCCGAACATGTCGTGGAAGAGCAACGCGAGCGCCGGGCCGACGCGGAAGCCACCCGAGCCAAACTGACCCAAGCTCTGGAGCGTTTGCAAAGCGTAAGTTAGACCCCACTTTTCACACCACGAAGACATCGCTGATCTGTATCATCGAAGGCGAACGCTATTTCGGTTAGTCCGACAATGACGGCGCGAGCGACGTAGCAGGATCTCAAGAGAGGGACGCATGAGCGATAACAAGTACTTCAATCCGGAAGGGGTCGCGAAGCCGGGGGGTGACTACTCACACGTGGCTGAGTTTCCACCGGGGTCGCGCGTCCTCTATACCGCCGGGCAGGTCGGTGTGGCTCGCGACGGCTCCTTCCCGGATGATTTTCGTCAGCAAGCCGATAACACCTGGCAGAACCTGGTTCATATACTCGGCGACGATAAGATGACGGCCAACAACATCATCAAGGTCGTTCACTACCTCGAAGACGCGGCCGATATTCCTGCTTACCGCGAGGTTTATCGGAAATATTTCGGTAATATCCTTCCGGCCTCGACGCTTCTGGTGATTAAGCAATTGGCGCGGCCCGACTTCCGCCTTGAAGTAGAGATCGTTGCGGCAACGACGCAATCGCCGCCGCCCCAGCGCGCGGCCGAGTCGATGCGGGCCAACCGCTACTTCAACCCGGACAACATGACGCCGCCGTTTTCCCAATATACCCATGGTGTCGCGATACCGCCGGGCTCGCGGATCGTTCATACCGCCGGCCAGGTCGGGGTCGGGGATGACGGCACGATCCCACCGGGTTTTGTCGGACAGGCCGAGAATTTGTGGCGCAACCTTTCCGGTATTCTCGCCGGCGATGGCTTGAATTGGGGTGATGTGGTCAAGGTTAATCACTACCTCACAAACCGCGAAGATATTGCCGCCTACCGCAATATTTTCCTTAGTCATCTCGGCGAGGCTGCACCAGCGGCAACGTTGGTGATCGTCGAAGCATTGGCGATGCCCGAGCTTAAGCTCGAAGTCGAGATCGTCGCGGCTACACTCTAAGGAGCTAGGAGCGTTCGATGAGCAACAGGATTTTCAACCCCGATGGCGTTCCGGCGCCGCTTGGTCACTATTCGCATTGCGGTGAGGTGGGACCCGGAACGCGGGTGTTGCATATGGCAGGTCAAACAGCGCGTGAGTTGGATGGAGCCATCCCCAACGAATTCCGCGATCAGGCAATTTTGGTTTGGGACCGTCTCAAAAAGATTCTCGCCGCCAACGAGATGGCGACGAGCGATATAGTCAAACTCGTCATATTCATCACAGATGCCGCCGATATCGGTGTGTTACGGGAAGTCTTGCCGGACGCTCTAGGCGCTAACCGGCCGGCGTCGACGGCGTTGGTCGTCAGTGCGCTGGCGATGCCGGAACTCAAACTCGAAATCGAGCTGATCGCCGCCAAGGACGTGTAGCCGGGCGCGCGACTCAGGTCGAGGCGCAGCAACCGCGGATACCACGCTAGAAAAGTGGGTGCGCGGCGATACGTGCGGCGTCTTCCCGACGTTGCCGAATTTCGGTGAAGTAGTTGTTAAAGATGTGGTTGTTAAATAAGTGATTTTGTTGATATTTTAGCCGCAAGCGAGCCGGAGAAACCGGCTGATGAGCGGAATGCAGGAGACCACGCCATGGACGCCAGAACTTTCGATAAATCCAAGCTGCCGAGCCGCCATGTTTCGGTTGGACCCGAACGGGCGCCGCACCGATCCTACTACTATGCGATGGGGCTCACGCAGGAGGACATCGACAAGCCGTTCGTCGGCGTTGCGACCACCTGGAATGAAGCGGCCCCGTGCAATATCACCCTCTCGCGCCAGGCGCAGGCGGTTAAGGCCGGGGTTCGCGAAGCGGGGGGAACACCCCGCGAATTCACCACTATTACAGTTACCGACGGCATTGCGATGGGGCATTCAGGGATGAAAGCCTCCCTGGTCTCACGCGAAGCAATCGCCGACACCGTGGAGTTGACCATGCGTGGCCATTGCTACGATGCGCTGGTTGGCCTCGCTGGATGCGATAAATCACTGCCTGGTTTGATGATGGCGATGGTTCGTCTCAACGTGCCATCGGTCTTCATGTATGGCGGTTCCATTTTGCCGGGTCGGTTCAAAGGCAAGGACGTCACCGTGGTTGACGTTTTTGAGGCGGTCGGCCAATACGGCGCCGGCAAGGTTGATGAGGCGTATCTCCACGACCTCGAATGCGTCGCCTGTCCGTCGGCCGGTTCCTGCGGCGGCCAGTTCACGGCCAACACGATGGCCTGCGTTTCCGAAGCGATCGGTCTTGCCTTGCCCAACTCGGCCGGTGCGCCGGCGCCCTATGAGTCTCGCGATGCCTACGCTGAGGATTCCGGACGCGTGGTGATGGATTTGATCGCCAAACAGCTTCGTCCGCGCGATATCGTCACCAGAAAGTCCCTCGAAAACGCTGCGGTCATTGTCGCAGCATCGGGCGGCTCGACCAATGCCGGGCTTCACTTGCCGGCAATCGCCAATGAGGCCGGTATCGAATTCGATCTGCACGAAGTCTGTGAGATCTTCCGCCGCACGCCCTATATCGCCGATCTGAAGCCGGGCGGGCGCTATGTTGCGAAGGACATGTACGAAGTAGGCGGCGTGCCGGTGTTGATGAAAACGCTACTCGATGGTGGTTACCTTCACGGTGACTGCATAACGGTGACCGGAAAGACCATCGCCGAAAATCTTGCCGACGTCGTATTCCCAACCGATCAAGACGTGATTCGACCGACATCGGCACCCTTATCGACGACAGGCGGCGTGGTTGGCCTTAAGGGCAACCTGGCGCCGCAGGGGGCGATCGTGAAAATCGCCGGCATGGAGCGGCTGCAGCATCGGGGTCCGGCACGGGTTTTCGATTGTGAAGAGGACGCCTTCGCGGCAGTGCAAAAGCACGACTACAGAGACGGTGATGTGCTAGTCATTCGCTACGAAGGACCGCGCGGTGGTCCCGGCATGCGCGAGATGCTGGCGACAACCGCGGCCCTCTACGGCCAAGGGGTGGGTGACAATGTGGCGCTGATCACCGATGGGCGGTTCTCCGGCGGTACGCGCGGTTTCTGTGTCGGTCACGTAGGCCCCGAAGCGGCCGTGGGCGGGCCGATCGGGCTGCTGGAGGATGGTGACATCATTGCCATCGACGCCGAAGCCGGGACGATTGAGGTGGAACTTTCCGACTCGGAGTTGGCCGCTCGCAAAGCGCGCTGGCAACCCCGCAAGAGCGAGTTCCAGTCGGGGGCGATTTGGCGCTATGGGGAGGTCGTCGGCGACGCTGAAAAGGGGGCGTTAACCCATCCCGGCGCCAAAGCTGAAACCTACTGCTACGCCGACATATAACTGAATCGCGCGGGCGGTATGGAATTTGCGCGATTAGCCTGGTGAACGTTTTCGATACCATTCTTTACGGCTGGTTGGGTGGGATTGCCGCGCGAGTTTCTCAACCGAGCCGGGCTGACCGGGAGTGACGCCTGTGGGTGCGTCCACAGGTTGCTTACGGAATATCACGCGAAGCCTTGGTTTTAACCGATCGGCCGCGCGAATTACGGGCCTTGGAACCACGCCGGGTTTCCTCGCCAACGTTATGTCTGGAGATCGGCAATGCCGGTCGCGAACCGATTGCCGTTGACGAGGTTGGGCTCTCGGGTTGGTTTGACCGGCCCCGCATAGGCATGCGAGAGCCGTTGCTGCACGACGGCAAACCGTGGCCGCGGACGCTGGCACCGGAAGAAACCGTGATCGCCTATTTAACGTCGTCGATTCAGAGCCATTCGGTGTTGCCGTCGATCCGCTTTGGCTACGCACTTTCGGATCGAAGTGAAATCTGGATCGGCGCGAGCGCGGCAATTCTTTACTTTCTTACCTGGACTGCGCCGACACCATCGGCGCAACAGGATCGACTTCGCGAGGCTTAGGAAAGAATACCGGCGTTAGTCGCTAAGCTCGCACCATACCGGAACGTGGTCGGAGGCTTTGGCGCCTCCTTCTTCGTGACCGCGCACCTCTTTTTCGATTTCACATTTCTCCAGCCGGTCGGCCGCTTGCGGCGATAGCAGGAGGTGATCGATACGAAGACCGTTGTTTTTCCGCCAGGCGCCGGCCTGGTAGTCCCAGAACGAATAGGCGACGCCGTCGGGGTGGATTGCCCGGTACGCCTCGGTCAGGCCGAGATAGACCATCATCCTGAAGCGCGAGCGCGATTCCAGCTGGCACAATGCGTCGTCACGCCAGCCGTGCGGGTCGTAGACGTCGAGATCTTTGGGACAGATGTTGTAGTCACCGGCAAGTACGAACGCTTCTTCGGTCTTAAGCAGTTCCGATGCGCGGGCGTAGAGCCGGTCCATCCACCCCAGCTTGTAGGGGAATTTGTCGGTAGCCACCGGATTACCGTTGGGCAGATAGAGCGAGGCAATTCGTACGCCATCGACTGTTGCTTCGATATAGCGTTTCTGCTCGTCGCTATCGTCACCGGGTAGATCCCGCATGACGTCCTCGATCGGACGCTTGGCGAGGATGGCGACGCCGTTGAAGCTCTTCTGACCGTTCAGTTCGATGTTGTAGCCGAGATCTTCGATTTCCTCGGTCGGAAATTTCCCGTCCTCGCATTTGGTTTCCTGAAACAACGCGACGTCCGGCTGACTCTCTCTCAGCCACGCCACCACGTTGGGCAAACGGGCACGGACACCGTTGATGTTCCAGGTCGCGATTTTCACGGGCGAGGTTCGTAGTTGGTGATAAAAAAACCCGGCGTCACGCCGGGTTCCTATTCTACCACACTGACGGCGGTGTCACACCGAGAACGATGAGCCGCAGCTACACGAGGCGGTCGCATTGGGATTTTTGATCGCAAACGAAGACCCGATGAGGTCCTCAACAAAATCAATCTGGGACCCAGCGATATACATCAACGACATGTTGTCGATAACAACCTGGATACCGTCCTGTTCGATCAACTCGTCGTCGTCGTTCTTGGCGGCATCAAACGAGAAGCCGTATTGGAAACCGGAGCACCCACCACCCGAGACGGCCACGCGTAACATTACACCGTCGGTCTCGTTTTCGAGCAATACACCGACACGCTTCACGGCGCTTTCCGACAGCGAGAGCAGTTGGGGGTTGGAAACTTCGGTCATAAGCCTACTCTACACCAGTAACGAGTCGCACAACGGCAATAAGTCTTGTCGCTGTGATAAGTCTTGCAACGGCAAGCTATCCTGAATTGATTACCACGAAACTAAGTTGAACCCAGGGCTGTAAGCTATCTAGTGTATTGTGGCGGGTTGTCAATCTCGATTGATCGGCCGCGGCACTGGGGATAGGGTCTCCTCCATGGTCTTTGCTCGCGCGTACGCGCCGTATGCCTGTGCATCTGAGTGCAGCCGTGGGCGTCTCTTCGCAGAGGAAGAAAGCGCAACGCGGACGGTTTATCAGCGCGACCGCGACCGTATCATCCACACAACCGCATTCCGGCGTCTCAAGCACAAGACTCAAGTCTTCATCTATCACGAGGGCGATCACTACCGAACGCGCCTTACTCATAGTCTTGAAGTCGCGCAAATCGCGCGCTCTATCAGCCGACACATGGGGCTCGACGAAGACCTAACCGAAGCCTTGGCCCTCGCACACGATCTTGGGCACACCCCATTCGGCCATGTCGGTGAAGATGCTTTGGACGCCGAAATGTCCGATTTTGGCGGCTTCGACCACAATGCACAGACCCTACGCATCCTCACCAAACTCGAACAACGATATGCCGAGTTCGATGGGCTAAACCTAACCTGGGAGTCTCTGGAAGGCGTCGTAAAGCACAACGGCCCGTTGGTGCTGCCGTCCGGTGCGCCGCTAGGCGAGCGTCACCTGCCGGCAGCGATCGTCGAATACACCGCCGGGCACGATCTCGAATTGCATACCTATCCCTCGGCTGAGGCGCAGATCGCAGCGCTTTCCGACGATATCGCCTACAACACACATGACATGGAGGACGGCTTACGCGCCGGTTTGTTCACGCTTCAGGATCTTGAGGAGATGCAATTGCTGGGGCCGATTATTCGCGCGTTGCATGAAAAATATCCCGATCTCGAGTTAGGACGGATGGTTCCCGAAACGACGCGCCGGATGATCGATCACTTGGTCAGCGATCTGATCGCCGAGTCCACCCGTCGGTTCGTGACGGCTGCCCCCAGTTCACCAGCCGATATCCGCCATCATGGGTCACCGTTGATCGGATTCTCCGAGCCCATGGCGCAACACGCGGCCGAGCTTCGAAGTTTTCTTTACGCCCGCATGTACAACCACTACAAGCAAAAGCGCTCGCACAGAAATGCCCGCCGTATCGTCGCCGATTTGTTCAAATTGTTTTTTGAAGAACCGGATTGCCTGCCGACCGAGTGGCAGCAGCGTCGTGATTCGCACGATGACATGCGTACGGCACGGGTGGTGGCCGACTACATCGCCGGCATGACCGATCGCTATGCGATTGAAGAACATGCCCGTCTATTCGATTCCATATCACACGATTAATGATGAATTATTTCAGTTATTTAAGAGAAATAGTTAAAGTAAAAATAGAGAATTTGGTTGGTGCTGGAGAGATACCGACCGGGTTGGAGTTGGCGGGCGTGTCGGCGGAAGCCCCCCGTGATTCGGCGCATGGCGACGTCGCGATCAACGCAGCGCTGGTTCTTGCCAAGCAGGCAAGGATGAAGCCGCGTGACATCGCCGAGCGTTTGGCCGCCCAATTGTCGGGCGAATCGGTCGTTTCTTCAGTTGAGGTCGCCGGTCCAGGGTTTATCAACGTCTCGCTGCGAGATGATTTCTGGAGCGAACGACTACGCGAAATCCTCGCGGCTGGACCTGCCTACGGCGACAGCCGAATCGGTAACGCAGATAAAATAAACGTCGAATACGTGTCGGCTAATCCGACCGGCCCGCTCCATGTTGGACACGGCCGCGGCGCGGTATACGGGGACGCGCTAGCAAATTTGCTCAAAAAAGCTGGGTTTGATGTCGTTCGCGAGTACTACATAAACGACGCAGGCGCCCAAATCGACGCCTTGGCACGTTCGCTCCACTGGCGGTATCGCGAGGCCTGCGGTGATGCTGTCGGAGATATGCCCGAGGGGCTCTATCCTGGCGATTATTTGGTCGACGCCGCAACGGCCCTTAAGGATCGCGATGGCGAGGTATGGAAGAGTGCCGCGGAAGCGGAGTGGTTACCGGCACTTCGGGAGTTCTCTATCGACGCGATGATGGCGTTGATCCGCGATGATCTGGTCGACATAGGCATCCGGCATGATCTCTTTTCATCTGAGCGGACGCTTCAGTCGTCGGGGAGTATCGATCAAGCGCTCAAGCGGCTGGTTGAACACGGCGATATCTATGAGGGCGTGCTCGAACCGCCGAAGGGCAAGGTGCCCGACGATTGGGAACCAAGACCGCAGACCTTGTTTAAAGCGAGTAGTTACGGTGACGATGTCGACCGGCCGCTCCACAAAAGCGATGGAAGCTGGACCTACTTCGCAGCTGATATAGCCTATCACCTCGACAAAGTAGAGCGGGGCGCCCGCACGCTGATCGACGTTTGGGGCGCCGATCACGGTGGTTACGTCAAACGCGTACAAGCCGCGCTTTCGGCCCTTACCGGCGGCCAGGCAATACTCGACGTTAAACTCTGCAGTATGGTTCGGGTCCTCGAACGTGGCGTGCCTGTGCGCATGTCCAAACGCGCCGGGGACTTCGTCACCTTACGTGATGTGATTGATGCGGTTGGCAAAGACGTCGTGCGCTTCATTATGTTGACGCGCCGCAATGATGCACCGCTCGATTTCGACCTCGCCACCGTCACCGAGCAATCGCGCGACAACCCGGTTTTCTATGTGCAGTACGCGCACGCCCGCGCATGCTCGATCAAGCGGCGTTTGGCTGAGAGTTTCGAAGATATCAATGTTGATAACATCGATTGGCAAACTATCGGATTCGATGAATTGACCGATCCAGGCGAAATGGCATTGATCAAACGTCTTGCAGGTTGGCCGCAGCTTGTTGAAACCGCGGCCCTCGCGCATGAGCCGCATCGCGTCGCGTTTTATTTGGCCGACGTCGCAGCCGAATTTCATGCGCACTGGAACAAAGGGAATGAAAACGCGCAAAAGCGTTTCGTTGTCGCCGACGACAGGGAGTTGTCTATCGCAAGAGTTGGCCTCGTGCAGGCAGTTGCTCACGTGATCGCGTCGGGTCTCGACGTAATGGGCGTCACGCCGGTCGAGGAGATGCGTTAACTCACTGATCGGGAACCACGACATGGCTGACGGTCACCAGCAAGAAGAGCGGACACAATCGCGTCGGGCGCGCCTGCGTTTGGGGCGGCTTGCCCTGGCAGCAATCGCCCTGATCGCAGCCATCGGGGCAGTGGTGTACACCTATAATCTGGGATTTCGCCAGGGTGCAAAGCACGCTCCTCCGCTGATCACTGCGGACCCGTCACCGACCAAGATGCCGCCGGCGTCGCCGGGCGGCATCGAAATTCCGCACCAGGACAAGCTGGTCTACCAACGCCTATCGACGTCGCGCGCGCCGTCGGAATCCCCGATCGTGATATTGCTGCCACCGCCGGAGGAGCCGCTTCCCAAACCCCCGCGCGAGCTGGAGCCGCGACTGGCATCGGCGGCAATTGCCGATGACGCGGTGTCGACTCCGGCTACTCTCGCCCCTGACATCCAAACTTCAAAAGGCGGAGAGGCTGAAGTTAAAGCTAAAGTTGAAGCTGAAGCGCAGCCCCCGCCGGTGCAGCGAGCGACACCGCCTTCACCGGCGCCGGTGAGCAACGCACCAGCAGTAAAGGAGCCGATTAAACAGGCGATCGCCGTGGCTGTCGCGACGCCGGCTACCAACGGGATGACGTCGATCCCGACCCTGAAGGCACCGCCAATCACCGCGACATACCTGCTGCAGTTGGGATCGTTTAGAAGCGACGCCGCCGCTCAAGCAGGATGGCGGCGGCTGGTAAAGCGGCATCGAGCGATACTTGAGCTGTTGCCTCATCGCGTCGCGCAAGCGGACCTCGGCGCTGCAAAAGGGATCTACCACCGGCTCCAGGTTGGTGCTTTCGATTCGCGGGAGGGGGCCGACACCGTATGCCGACAACTCAAAGCGCAAAGTCAGGATTGCCTGATTGTCAAACGCTAATCTGACGCCACGATCGCCCGTCATTTTTGGTTGCGGTGGCGAACGCCTCAGCCCTGAAGAGCAATCGTTCTTCCAGGCAACGCGGCCGTTCGGGTTCATATTGTTTGGCCGCAACTGCACCGCGCCGCAGCAAGTCCGCACACTGGTCGAGGAATTACGCAGCACTGTCGACGATGCGGGGGCCCCAGTTCTTATCGATCAGGAGGGCGGTCGTGTTCAGCGCTTGGGCCCGCCAAACTGGAGACAACGGCCGCCCGCACGGGCCATTGGCCGCCTCGATCAATGCGACCGTTCTCAAGCGCGTCATGCGGCATGGCTGGCCGGTCGGTTAATCGCGGCGGATCTAGAGGCGCTCGGCATAACCGTAGACTGTGCCCCGGTGCTGGACGTTCCGGCAACCGGGAGCCATGACGTGATCGGCGATCGAGCATTTTCTGACTGCGCGGATACCGTAACCGTGCTCGGTGCATCGTTTTGCGAAGGATTACTCGATGGCGGCGTGTTGCCGGTGATTAAGCATGTCCCTGGACATGGTCGTGCACGGGTCGACAGCCACCATGACTTACCCGCAGTCGACGACCATCTTGCCGCATTGACCATCACCGACTTTGCGCCATTCGCGGCCTTGGCCGGCATGCCGCTCGCGATGACCGCGCATATTCTTTACCGTCAACTGGATCCGGCCAGTGTCGCGACGCTGTCGCCCATCATTGTCCAACAGGTCATTCGTGATCAGATCGGATTTAACGGCGTTCTCATCAGTGACGACATTTCAATGAACGCATTGCCGGGACCGCTTGGCGAACGTGCGCGCGGGGCCCTGGACGCCGGGTGCGATTTGGTTCTTCACTGCAATGGTGAAATCGAAGAAATGAAACAGGTCGGCAATGCCGTCGGGCCGTTAGGACCTCTGGCGATCGAGCGCTGGCAATCGGCCGAAGCGATGCGCCGCACAGTGCAGGATTTTGATCGACCTCGTGCTGAACTGGAGCTCGAAGCGTTGGTCGGCTTAGAGGAAGCGTCACTAAATGGACATTGACGTCCTAGGGTTTGTTTACGACTTGTCCGTATGGGCGTTGCCGGTACTGCTTGCGATCACCTTGCATGAAGCGGCGCATGGGTACGCCGCCTGGAAGCTCGGCGATGACACCGCTTATCGGCGCGGCCGTGTTTCATTCAACCCGCTCCGGCATATCGATCCTTTCGGCACGATCTTGCTGCCGGCGATTCTATTGATAGGGTCCGGTGGCAAGTTCATGTTCGGCTATGCCAAGCCGGTTCCCGTCGCCTTTCATCGACTTTTTAAGCCGCGCCGAGATATGGTCTGGGTCGCACTTGCCGGACCCGGTGCTAATGTCGTGCTTGCGTTCGCGGGCGCAATTGCATTTCACATCGTGCCACTCGTGCCGCCGGTGGTGGGGGCTTGGCTCGCCCAGATGCTTGGCTTCATGATTTTCTTCAATCTGTTGCTTGCGGTTTTCAACATGGTGCCGCTTCCGCCGCTAGATGGCGGGCGGGTCGCAGTCGGGTTGCTTCCCGATTCGCTAGCGTTTCCATTGGCGCGTCTGGAACGATTCGGCTTTCTGATACTCGTCGCCGTGCTGTTCATCGTGCCTTTTGTCGGCGGGCAATTCGGGTTTGAGCTCAATATTTTTTTGTGGGCGATATTGCCAATCGTAGACGTGTTGCATGGTGTGGTTGTCGCGTTGGCGGGTCACGGGTGAGGGGACGGGGGCGCGCCTGGATTTAGTTATCGTCATCTTCTCGTGGGTTATTCCGGTCTTGCTCGCAGCAACCTGGCGCGAAGCTGCGAAGGCACGCGCGGCGGTGCGACTGGGATTGCCGGCTCAATCCCCCGAGAAGCGTACCTCGCTCAGCCTGCTGGAGAACATTGATCCCCTGGGAACGGTTGCGCTGCCACTCCTTCTCATAGGCTTATGGATGATCGACTCAAGTGCGCCGCCGTTGATTTTTGCTTTTGCCAAACCGTTCACAGTAGATCCGGCCGCGGTTGCGCGGCGACCGATAGCGGCGCAGCAAGTTCATGCCGCTGGTCTAATCGCCAACGCGGCCTTGGCGGTAGTAGGTGCAATTCTGCTTTATTTTGCCTACCTCCTACCTGGCGGATTTACGACGTTTTTCGTGCAGACGTGCCGATTGCTCGTGCTCACGAATCTGATGCTGCTTTTTATTCATCTCATTCCGGTGCCGCCCTTCGATCTCGGCCGGATCTTGTTCGACCGTGACCAGAGCCTAGGCGCGGATTGGGTGCGTAAGGGATTGCTCGGTGCTGGTGGGGTCATCGCTCTTGGCGCAATGGCTGCGCTTTGGATTCCGGGTGCGGTCAATCCTTTTGTCTACGTCCTTTGGCCGCCGACAGAGTTTCTCTATAATCAAACGATTATCATTCTCCACGCGCTATGAGGCCGAGGTCCGTGGACCATCAGGAATTTGAGCAAACGCCAACGGTGGTACCGATCGACCGCGAGGCGTTGGTCGTCGATCTCGATGGCTATGAAGGGCCGCTGGACGTCCTGCTCACGCTCGCGCGCAATCAAAAAGTCGATATCACCAAGATCTCGATCCTGGCGTTGGCCGAGCAATACCTCGCGTTTATCGCCGAGGCGCGCCGTATTCGGCTCGAGGTCGCCGCAGACTACTTGGTGATGGCGGCGTGGCTTGCCTATCTCAAATCGCGTCTCTTACTGCCGGAACCGGTTGACAACGAACCGAGCGGTGAGGAGTTGGCTGCCGATCTCGCCCAGCGGCTGCGCCGGCTGGAAATCGTGCGGATCGCCGGGGAGAAATTGTTCGAGAGGAACCTGCTTGGGCGTGATGTATTCGCGCGAGGCGACCCGGAAGGCGTACGGGTGCTCACGACGTCGGTCTTCGAAGTCTCACTGTTTGACCTGCTGAAGGCTTATGGCCGGCAGCAAACTCGTGATCGTTCCGTACCGCTAAGCATTCGGCCGCGCGTCCTGCATACGATCGAGGAGGCCTTGGGCCGGCTTAGCCGTCTTATTGGGAGGGTTCCAGATTGGCAGCACCTCGAGGGTTTTCTACCGCCGGAACTCATCGATGGTTTCGATCGCCGTTCGGCTGTGTCGTCAACATTCTCAGCGAGTTTGGAATTGGCGCGCCAGGGTCAACTTGAAATCCAGCAACGACAAGCGTTCGGCCCGATTTACCTACGTAAGGTCTCGCGTGGCTCATGAGCGGATTAAGCGGACCCGAACCTCTCAAAGAAGCGGACATCGAGTATCAAAATCTGATTCGAATGGTTGAGGCATTATTGTTTGCCGCGGCCGAACCGCTCGACGATGCGACACTGGCTTCACGCCTACCCCAAGATGCGCCGCTCGAAAAACTTCTAGCATCGCTACGTCAAAGCTATGCGCCGCGGGGCGTAAACCTAATCCAAGTGGCGGGCCGATGGGCTTTTCGAACCGCCCCCGACCTCGCATTCCTAATGGAGAAAGAGCGCAAAGTATCGCGCCGGCTTTCCAAAGCTAGCCTCGAAACACTCGCCATCGTGGCCTATCACCAGCCGGTAACCCGAGCAGAAATCGAGGATATTCGTGGCGTCTCCGTCAACCGCGGGACGTTGGACTTGCTCATGGAGGCCGGGTGGGTGCGGATGATGGGTCGTCGTCGTAGCCCCGGCCGCCCGGTGACCTATGGCACAACAGACGGATTTCTGGAGCATTTTGGACTACCCGCCATCGGCGATCTTCCGGGTATGGATGAACTGAAGGCGACGGGCCTGGTTGAGGGAGAAACCACCCTGCCGCTTTTCCCTCAAGAACCGGACGACGACGATGGCGAAACAGGCGCAGCAGGTGAAATGGCCGAGTAAAGGTATTCCGCTCGACGACGGCTTTGTGTCCACGTTGATAGCG
>Ga0302135_10000862_pt1 | contig 18257 bp, 16 predicted proteins | sample CBN3_surface_MG_FD_203119 | JGI IMG/M metagenome (GOLD analysis project Ga0302135, IMG submission 203119) | Marine microbial communities from Western Arctic Ocean, Canada - CBN3_32.1 | ecosystem: Environmental > Aquatic > Marine > Oceanic | place: Canada: Western Arctic Ocean | collected...
GCGCCTTGGCGAACAGACGAAAGAAATTTTCGCTTGTTCGGACGGCCAGGGTGTCGCTATCGGTTCCCAGCAATTTGGCGAGGAAGGCCGCGGTGTGGGCGACGAAGGCGGGCTCGTTGCGCTTGCCCCGTTTGGGCGCAGGCGCAAGATAAGGCGCGTCGGTCTCGATCAGCAGCCGTTCGGGCGGCACCGTTCGAGCGACCGCGCGCACCGCGTCGGCGTTCTTGAAGGTAACGATGCCCGAGAGCGAGATGAACAGGCCCAGATCGAGCGCGGCTTGCGCCAGCTCCGGGCTGGCTGAAAAGCAGTGGATCAGGCCTGGATAGGCCCCCTGCTCCGCCTCCTCGCGCAAAATTTCGACAGTCGCCTCGTCGGCATCGCGGGTATGCACGATCAGGGGCAGACCGGTCTCACGCGCGGCCTGGATATGGATGCGAAAGCTCGCGGCCTGGGCGTCGCGCGGGCTGTGTTCGTAAAAGAAATCGAGGCCGGTCTCGCCGATCCCGATGACGTCCGAGCATTCGGCCAGCGAGGCCAAGCGTTCCACGGTCGCAGGCGGCTGGTCGTCGGCGACGTTGTGGGGATGGACGCCGACCGAACAGCCGATGTCGTCGTGGGCGGCGGCAATGGCGGCGACGGCGTCGAACTCGTCGAGCCGGGTGGCGATGGTCTGCATATAGCCGACGCCCGCGGCCCGGGCGCGCCCGATTACTGCGTCGAGATCGCCGTCGCCCGCGAAGTAGTCGAGATGGCAGTGGCTGTCGACCAGCATCAGGCCCCGCCCTCGTCCGCATCCGCGTCGACCAGCTTGGCAAACACCGGCTCGGGCTTGGGCAGCGCCGTGCCGGGCACGAGGCCACCCTTCGGGTAGATATTGTTCTTGAAGGTCCATGTGCCGGGCTCGACCGCGAGTTGCCCGAGCATGCGGTCGCAGGCGTCGGGCATGACCGGATGGGCGAGCATGGCAAGGTTGCGGATGGTTTCGGCGAGTACGTAGAGCACCGTGGCCATGCGCTCCGGGTCGGTCTTGCGCAACGCCCAGGGCGCCTGGTCGTCGACATAGCGGTTCGCTGCCGTGACCAGTTCGCCATGGTGGCCGAGCGCTAGGTGAAACTGGTGATCGAAAACTTTTTGCCGCATGGACTGGGTCAACCCGACGCAGCCGTCGAGAAGCGCCTTATCGGCGTCGGTAAAGGCGCTGGGCTCGGGCACCGCGCCGGCGCAATTCTTGGCGATCATCGAGAGCACGCGCTGGGCCAGATTGCCGAAATCGTTGGCCAGATCGGCGTTCATGCGCCCGACCACGGCGCGGTGGGAAAAATCGCCGTCGTTGCCGAACGGGACCTCGCGGAGCAGGAAATAGCGGATCTGGTCGAGGCCGTAGGTTTCGACGATGTCGTAGGGGTCGATTACATTGCCTAGAGATTTCGAGATTTTCTGCCCCTCGTTAGTCCACCAGCCGTGGGCGTAGACCAGGTTGGGCGGCTCGATGCCGGCGGCCATCAGGAATGCCGGCCAATAGACCGCGTGAAAGCGCACGATGTCCTTGCCGACCATGTGGTCCCCGGGCCAGAAGGTCTTGTAATCATCGGTCTCCGTGTCGGGATAACCGACCGCCGAGAGGTAGTTCGTCAGCGCGTCGAGCCAGACATACATGACGTGGTCGGGATCGTCGGGCACGGGCACGCCCCAGTCGAATGTGGTGCGCGAGATCGAGAGATCGCGCAAGCCGCCTTCGACGAAGCTCTTGACCTCGTTGTGGCGGCTCTCTGGGCCGACTGCACCCTTCGCGTAATAGTCGAGCAAGGGTTGTTCGAAGGCCGAGAGGCGGAAGAAATAACTCGGCTCCTCGACCCACTCGACGGGCGCGCCCGTGGGGCCGACCTTCTCGCCACCGGGCCCGTCGATGAGCTCGTCTTCCGCGTAATAAGCCTCGTCGCGCACGGAATACCAGCCCGCGTAACTGCCCAAATAGATGTGGCCGTTGGCGTCGATTTCGCGCCACAGCTTCTGGACCGAGCGGATGTGACGCTCTTCGGTGGTGCGGATGAAATCGTCGTTCGAGAAGTTCATAAATTTTGCGAGGTCTTCGAAACGCTTGGACATGCGCTCAACGAAGGCGTGCGTCTCCTCACCCGCTGCAGCCGCCGATTTTTCGACTTTCTGGCCATGTTCGTCGGTGCCCGTGAGAAATTTCACGCGGCGGCCGTCGAGGCGCGCAAAACGGGCCAGCGCGTCGCAAGCGAGTGTCGTGTAGGCGTGCCCAATATGAGGCGAATCGTTGACGTAATAAATCGGCGTCGTGATGTAGTAGGCGTCTTCAGCTCGGGGCATGGGGCTCTCGTGTGGGCGGCGTGGCCGGCGGGTTTCTTCGGTCAGGCGCGCAGGGCGTGTTGCAGGGCGGCGAACGCGGTCAGCAGAACCTGCTTGCGGTCGAGGCTGTAGCGCTCGGTGTCGGCGAACAGGCGGCTCACCTTCTCCCACAGCCCCAACCATGTTTCAAGCTCGGCGCGCCGAGCGCCCGCCGCCTTGGCCTGCCCGGCGAGCCAGTCGGCGAGGAGTTCGCCGACGGTGCGAAAATCCGCTTCGGCCCCGCTGCGCGCGAGGCTGTCGCCCAAAGCGTGCAGCCGGGCCGTATCGAGTGCGGGCAGCTCGTCGAGCAGGCCGGAGAGCCGGCCCTGCAATTCGAGCCCGCCACGGGCCGCCAGATCGAGCGCCTGGCCTGGGCAGCCCTTGGCGAGACGGCCCAGCACGGCACGCTCCTTTGCCCCAAGCTCGGGTAGACGATCGCGTAACACTTGGCCGAGGTCCGCCGCAACCAACGGCTGGAGTGCTAGCCGGCGGCAGCGCGAGCGGATGGTTGGCAACAGCCGGGCGGGCGATGCGCTGAGCAGGAGGAAGACGACCCGTTCGGGCGGCTCCTCGAGCAACTTGAGCACGGCGTTGGTAGCGTGACGGTTCATAGCGTCGGCGGTATCCACGATGACCACGCGCCAGCGCCCCTCGCCGGGCTTGAGCGCGAGGAAGCGGTCGACCCGGCGCGCATTCTCGGCGCCGATGCCGCGCTTCGGCGCGCCGGTCTTGGGGTCACGGTCCGGCTCGAGCACCAGAAGGTCGGCATGACCTCCCGACGCGATGCGGTGAAACACCGGGCTTGCCGGGTCAATGGCAAGCCCGTCACCGCGCCGCGCGTCGGCTTCGCCGGCCACGTCTTCGGCCAGAAGGAAGCGGGCGAATCGGTAGGCGAGCGTTGCCTTACCAACGCCGCGCGGGCCGTGGAGCAGCCAGGCATGATGTAGCCGACTGGCCCGCCAGGCCTCGAGCAGCGCGGCTTCGGCGCTATCGTGCCCGGTCAGATCGGCGGTTTTCCTGGGATCTGACGCTGGATCTTGCGTGCCCGCACCCTCAGCCATCGCCCTGCAACCCCAGCCGTTCGTTCACTGCACCGATCATCGCCTCGTGGAGGCTGTCGGCATCCGCGCTCGCGTCCAGCACGACGCAGCGGGCGGGTTCGTGGGCGGCAATCGAGAGAAACGAGGCGCGAACGTTTTCATGAAATGCGCGCGGCAGGCGTTCGTAATGGGCCGAGCGCCCGGCGTCGCGCTCGTTCGCCCGGGCAAGTCCGATTTCGACCGCCAGATCCAAAATCAGCGTTAGGTCGGGCGCAAAATCGCCCATCACCATGTGGTAGAGCGCCTCGATCTCGTCTTGGGGCACGCCGAGCCCCGCCCCCTGGTAGGCCCGTGTGGAATCGGCGAAGCGGTCGCAAACGATCCAGACGCCGCGTTCGAGCGCGGGCAGGATGGTACGACGCAGGTGATCAGCACGGGCAGCGAACTGGAGCAGGGTTTCGCCCACCGGGTCCCAGCGCCCGCCCTCGCTTTCACAGACGAGCAGCGTACGGATGGCTTCGGCCGCCGGGCTGCCGCCGGGCTCGCGGGTGGCCAGGGTCTCGATGCCGCGCTCGCTCAGGCTCGCGCAAAGCCGGGTCGCTTGGGTCGACTTTCCGGCGCCCTCGCCACCTTCGAGCGTGATGAAGCGGCCCTGCGCCATGGTTCTCCCCCAACCCGCTTGCCTGGGCCGCCGCTAGCGGCCTGCTGCGGGCCCCCAGAGCAAATAGTTAAGCGCGGCGCCGATGCGCGCGAAGGTCGATAGCTCTCTGACGTCGGCCCCCGCGACAAGTGCCGCCTCGATCGTGCGCATGCCCGGGGCCTCGATGGTGAGCGTCGCCAGCCGTGTGCCCTTCTCGACCGGCGCGGGCACGGGACCGTCGTAGACCGCGGTCACTTTCATATCGCTGCGCGTGTTACGCGCCATGGTGACCAGGACCTCGCGCTCCATCACCAGGGACACACTGGGTGAGTCACCGAGCCAGACATCGGCCTCGGTCACCAGCTCGCCGGATTTGAAGAGCAGATAGTTGTCGAATTCGCGAAACCCGTAATCGAGCAAACGTTCGGCTTCTTCCGAGCGTTGGTTGACGCTGCCGAGCCCGTTGACCACGAGGATCAGGCGGCGCTCGCTGCGCCCCGCCGACGCCGCCAGGCCATAACCGGAAGCCTCGGTGTGACCCGTCTTCAGGCCGTCCGCGTCGACGTTCTTGTAGAGCAGCGGGTTGCGGTTGCCCTGGCGGATCCCGTTGTAGGTAAATTCGAGCTCGCTGAAATAGCCGTAATATTCGGGAAAGTCCCGGATCAGGCGGTGGGTAAGAATGGCCAGATCGCGGGGCGACATCTCGTGGCGCGGGTCCGGCCAGCCGGTCGCGTTCGTGAAATGGCTATTCGTCATACCCAACGTGCGTGCCTTGTAGTTCATCTGGTCGGCAAAGGCCTCTTCGGATCCGGCGAGACCCTCGGCCAGAACGATACAGGCGTCATTACCCGACTGGACGATCACGCCGCGCAGCAGGTCCTCGACGGTGATCCGCGAATCAACCTCGACGAACATTTTCGAGCCGCCCTTGCGCCAGGCTGCTTCGCTGACCCGGAAGGTGTCCTGCAACGAAAGGCGCCCGGCGGCGAGTTCGTCGAACACCATGTAGACGGTCATCAGCTTGCTCATGGACGCCGGCGGCATGGGCTGATCAGCGTTCTTTTCGTAGAGCACCGCGCCGGTGGAAAAATCGACCAGGATCGCGTTGGAGCCCTCGGTCTCGAAGGTTGCCGCGCGAGGGGCGCCTGTCGCAACTGCGAGACAGAGAGCGGCAAACAGACCGAACAAGGCCCGGCGCAAAAAGCGGGAAGTTGGGAAACTATCAGGGACAGGGCAACGCATCGCTAGCCTCGCAGGCTTGAGAACCGGTGTGACCGGCCCGACTATACAGGCAGCAAGCGCCGGCTGGCCACAAGGCGATAACGATTTCTATGCTGCGGGGGCGTTGCCCTGCCGCCCTAGTCCACGATTAACCGGGCCTGGGGATGGCCAAGCTCGATCAGCCGTTCGAGGGCGGCGTCGGCCTGGCCCAAATCGTCGAAGGGGCCGAGGCGAACCCGAAAAAACAGGCGCTCGTCGATCATGACCTCGGTGACCTGGGTCGGCCCCACCGGGGTGATCCGCGCCTCGAGAAGCCGCGCGTTGTCCGAATTGGAGAAGGCCCCCGCTTGCACGTACATCCGCAGTACCTCGTCAGGCACGACCATGAGGTCCGGTGTGGGTTCGACCGCACCGGCCACGGTTTCCGCAGCTTCCGGTGCGTCAAGGGCGGTGACGGAGACTTCGCCCGACGGTGCCGCGCCAACGACCGGCTCGTCCCCGCTCGCGGCCACGTCGGTGCGCGTATCGGGTTCCGCCGCGGCCACGATCACCTCCTCGCCCATTTGTTCGAGCATCGCCTGGCGGGTCTCGGGCTCCTGTTCTTCGGGGGGGAGGACTGTGACGCGAACCTTTGCCGTTCCCGCCATGTCGAAGCTCAGGAGCTGGGCGCCGCGGCGCGACATATCGATGATTCGACCATGGACGAAGGGGCCGCGGTCATTGACCCGGACCACGATCGAACGCCCGTTTTCGAGATTTGTTACGCGGACCAGGGTCGGGAGCGGCAGCGTCTTGTGGGCGGCCGTCATTCCGTTCATGTCGTAGATTTCGCCGTTGGCGGTGGCGCGGCCGTGAAACGGGTCGCCATACCAGGATGCGATTCCGGTCTCGTCGTAGAAGGGATCAACGGCGGGGTAGTACCAGACGTCCCGGACCTCGTAGGGCGAGCCGACCTTGAAGCGGCCCTGCCCGGGCGCCGCCTCGTCTTCCAGTCCGGTAAGGGTCTTGGCCGCGTGAACGGCGAACTCGGTCTCGGCACAGGCCGCGAGCAGGCTACCGGCCAAAAGCAAAGCGCCAGCCGCCGCCAGCGGGCGCACCCGTTCTGTCACCTTTGAAGAACCCAGCATCTGGTAAATTTGCCCCTAACCACCCCAAGGGATGGTTGAGTTTAGCGCCCAGCGATGCGGTCGGCAAGGCGCCCGACGGCAATGCCAAAATAAGTTGAGCGATTCCAGCGCAGAATGGTCTCGAAGTTGCCGTAAACTAGGAAGGCGCGTCCGCCCTCGCCGTCGGGGAGTACGATCGAGCCCGCCATCTCGCGCACCGGCAGATCGCTACCGTCGGCGCGGCGCACGCCGAGGCCCTGCCATCCCGCCAGCGAACGCTTGACTTCGAGCCCGATGAGAGCGGGATCGAAAGCATCGGGCAAGCTAGCTTCGCGGCCCCAGGTCTGGTCGCTCGTCCAGCCGTAATTGGCCAGATAATTGGCCGCGGAGGCAAAAATATCCGCCTTCGTCGTCCAGATGTCGCGCCGCCCATCCTTATCGTAATCCTCGGCATAACCGAGAAAACTCGACGGCATGAACTGGCTTTGCCCCATCGCGCCTGCCCACGACCCGGTCATGGCGGCAGGGCTGATATGCTCCTCATTCAGAATCTGAAGAGCACAAAACAACTCTTTGCGAAAATACTCACTTCTACGGCCATCATAAGCCAACGTTGCAAGCGCCTCGACGACCGAAAAGCCGCCGGTCAGGCGGCCGAAATCGGTCTCGATTCCCCACAGGGCAACGATGAATCGGGGTTGCACGCCGTAAGCGGCGCCAACCTCGTCGAGCAGCGTACGGTTGTCGGCAAGCATCTGGCGTCCCTTGGCGACGCGGGACTCGGGCACCACCCGATCCAAATATTGCTCGAAGGTCAGGGTGAATTCGGGCTGGGCGCGGTCGAGTTCGATGACCCGGGGAATCGGGGCTATTCCGGTCAACGCAACCGCGATGATGTTCTCGGAGATCCCCTGCCCGGCCGCTTCGGTGCGCACACCGTTCAGCCAGACGTCGAAATCGACGACGCTCTCCTGCGCTTGTGCCGCGGAGAGAGCGAGGCCTGAAACCAGAATTAACGCCCCGGTATGCTTGCTCCATGCCTGCACTGAGGTGACCTCCCGATAGTGGTCGCGCCAGCATGGGCGCACTCGCCCTACTACCATGGATTAGGGCGATTACGGCGACCAAACCGACCCGACGGGGCCGGGCGCGCTAGCGTATCTGCAACGCGAGCGTCCCCGCCCGTGCATCGGCGGCGTACATGTCCTCTTCGGGAAGCTGGGCCCTGACCGTCATGAGCTTGGCCTCAGCGCCGGGATGGCCCTTGAAGGACAGGACGCTAAGCCAGGCGTAGGCTTCAACTAGGTCCTGCCAGGTGCCCCGGCCGTCGGCATACATCACGGCCCGGAAATATTGGGCGTCGCGATTGCCGGCGTCCGCCGCCATGCCGAGGTAGCGAAAGGCGGTATCTTCGTCTTGAAATACGCCCCTGCCGGACAGATACATCTGGCCGACTAGGGAGGCCGCCGCCGCGTTGGACCGCGCGACCTGACTGAGCCACTTTGCGGCGCCAGCATGATAGCCGACCTGGTAGAGCGCAAAGCCGAGGGCAAACTGGGCGCCGGCATGACCCCGCTCGGCCGCTATGCGGTAGAGATCGAGCGCCATGGCCTCGTCGCGCGTGACGCCCTTGCCGTGGGCGTAGAGGGTCGCGAGATAATACTGCGCCGCGGGATGGCCGCTATCGGCCAGGGGCTTGAGCTCGCGGTAAGCCTTAGCGTAGTTGCCCGCGAGGTAGGCGTTCCAACCGGACTGGGGCGTGCCCGCAAGGGCCGGAAACGCGAGAAACGCCGCCAGCGCCGCGCCTATCAGGACTCGTTTCATGGTGAACCTCCAGCACTGAGTGCGTCTTCGACAACTGCCGTCACCGATTCTTTGCAGAGCGAATGGGCGGCCAGATTGATAGCGGACCACGATAGGACGCCCGCCCGAGCCTCGCAAGCAATGTGCTGGGTAGCTTGTCGCGGGCCGGATGTCAGGTCGGTTTTACAGCGCTCGTGAGCTTGGTGATGCCGGGAATCAGGTCGCGGGTCGCCACGTCTTGGAAGCCCGTCGCGGCGAGCTTTTCGCCGACCAGGCCGGGGGTCAGGCAAAGCGTTCCGGGGTCTAAACTGTGGGGTTGACCAACATGAAGGAGGCGGCGACGACGGGTCCGGTGAAATCGTCTTCGGCCATGAAATCGCGCACCAGCATGAGGCCGCCCGGCTTGAGCGCCGCGTAAGCCCGGGCGTTCAGCTCGTCGATCTGATCGCTGGCGACGGCGCTGCCAGTGCCCGCGAGCGTGGCGTCGAGCGTGAGCAGCAGGGGATATATCTGGCGCGCGATTTGATGGCGGAAAGAATCGCCGTAATAGAGCGGTGCGCCGCGCACCATATAGCTTTCGCAGGCCGGCGCGTTGGCGTAGCAATAGTCTTGCTTGGCAAGTAGTCCGATCGGGGCCAGCACGGTAAGCAGAGTGGCGAGCTGAGTCTCGGCGATTTCAGTTGCAGCGGCAAGTTCGGGCAGACTCGCCGTTTTGCTTGGCAGTCGGCTGAACAGGTCGAGATCGAGCGCGGCAAAACAGCGCCTTGGAGACGATAAAACCGTAGCCGAGCTTCGAAATGTCGCGAACATCTGCGATGGGATCGGTCATGACAGGCGTGGCGATAGTGGCGGCAAAGGCACACGGCCTGCCGGACGAAATCGTCAAGGCAGAATGGCCGTCCGGCTGTCCACTGCCTCGCCACACCGCCCGACGGGCGAAAGAACAGATTGCATTTGGATAATCTACCGCCTATCTAGGCGGAACCAGTCTACGACAACCTCAGCGTATTAAATGCTGCGTCACACGCTGACAAAGCGGCTATACTCCAGGACATCGGTGAACTGTAATTCGTCCGCGCAAGGTGCAAGGACGCAAAGAAACGTTATGAGGACGAGTTTCGATGGCTAAAGGTTCTGTGAAGTGGTTCAACCCGACCAAGGGTTATGGCTTCGTTACGCCCGATGACGGCGGCAAGGACGCGTTCGTCCATATATCCGCGGTCGAGCGGGCCGGTCTTGGCACCCTGGCCGAAGGCCAGCGGATCGAGTTCGATATCGAGCCCGGACGTGACGGCAAAAGCTCGGCAGAGAATATCAAGCTCTCCGACTGACGCGGTCCGTTTTACCGCGCCCGCGATGGGGCCCACGCCCTGAGCGGGAGCCTCTCGTAATTGTCTGTCGATTTACGGTGGCGCACCAAGTGCGGGCCGCCCGCCCTGCCTGATCTTCGGGCCGGGCGAAGCAAGGGATTTACGGACACTTCGCTCGGAGGGGCGCGCCTTTTGCCCTAGCCGACCGGCTTTTCCTCCTGTCAGATAGCAGTTTGGCCGCCGTCGGTTACGACGATGGACCCGGTCATGTTCGAGGCGTCGTCCGAAAGCAGAAAGCGGATGACGCCCGCAATTTCCCCAGGCTGGGCGACCCGCTTGATCAGGGTCGCGTCGATCAAGACCCCGACGTCGAAATCGGTTTCGTCGACGGAAGTGAGCATGGGTGTTTCGACGGGTCCCGGACAGACGCAATTAACCCGAATTCCGTCCGCTGCGTGATCGACCGCGAGCGCGCGCGTTAGCTGCACCACGCCGCCCTTCGAGGCACAGTAGGCGGGAGTCTGCGGCCCGCCGACAAGCCCCGCGGTAGAGCCGATATTGACGATCACCCCGCCGCCGCCTTCGCGCAGGGCCGGAATAAGTGCCCGGCAGCAGAGAAAGACAGCCTTGAGGTTGACCCCCAGTTGGCGATCCCATTCCTCCTCGGTCATCTCCTCGAGAAGCTTGGAAATGCAAATTCCGGCGGCGTTGACAAGGCCGTTGATAGCGCCGAATTCGTCCCGTGCACCGCGCACCATGGAGTCGACCTGCTCGGCGGCCATGACATCTACCTGGTACGCAAGCGCCTGCCCGCCCCCGTCCCGAATCTCGCGCGCCAACGCCTCGGTATCGTCGCGATCCGCGAGCACAACCCGCGCCCCGTCCGCAGCGAGGCGCCGTGCCGTCGCCTTACCAATCCCGGACGCAGCACCGGTCACGACGATCGCCATATCTAAGGGCAATGCTCGTTTCCCCTCTCCTGCCCTCATTCCAGGTGAAGATTCTGGGGGCAATTAATTCTGAAATTAGTTCCAATTTCGGCGATAGGGTGGCAGAAGAAAAGTCGTTAGAAAGACGCTCGGGATGTGGGGTGTGTCATATATCGAAGTATCGTTGAAGACCCTCGAACAGTCGACCGGTAGTTTTTCCTCCCTGCCCTCGAAGCCTCAAAACCCGTCAGCAGCCCATGGAGTTGTTCTTTCTTCGTCTAGTAACAAAATCTCCTGCCGTCCAAACCGGGGAAACGCTTTGGGTCTCCTCTGAGCGCCTGCTAACGGCATGTCGGGAGATGAAGGACCCCCGCGGCACCCCGAACTCAGCGGGCCGCTACCGGCCCAGGGGAAATTCGCGTCGAGCAGGGCCGCGCCGTTGGGACTAGTGAGTAAACCGTTGTTTGGCGAGTCAAAAACCAGGTCGGCCGTGGCGTTGGAGGGCGAGTTTTCAGGCGCGGGCGCGGGGAAGGCCGGATTGTAGGTGCTCAATGACGGCCTCTTAAGGGCTTAAATGCGGAACTGGACCAATGCGCGGTGTGTGGAAATCCTACGAATCGCCTGGTGCGCCAGCGGGGGGAAATGCCATAACGCTCGTGCGGAAGCCACGCATTCCATGACGTAGCAAAGTATGAATAGATTACTTGTAAATGGTTAACGATTGACCAGCTCGCTGGCGGGTTGGAAGCTCGTGCGACCTTGACCCCGCACGGCGCATGTTTCATTCTTGGAGTCTAGTGCCGCCGGGCGGCCGAGGGGGAACTGTATGCGGCTTCTCGGCTGGATCAAACCAAGAGCCATCCTTCGCGGGCTTCTTCGAGATCTGAATCCGATCCGCTGGGTGCGGGCGATCCGCACCATCCATATAATCGCGTTCGGAATTCTTGCCGCGTTCGTGGTGCTTCGAGTGTTCGATCCTTCGCCGCTCCAGACGTTGCGACTTAAGGTATTCGATCTTTACCAGCAGATCGAGCCGCGCGACCCTGAGACGAAATATCCAGTTCGTGTGATCGATCTCGACGAGGCGAGCCTCGCGGCCTATGGCCAGTGGCCCTGGTCGCGGACGCTGGTCGCTGAGCTGGTCGATAAATTAACGGAATACCAGACCGGCCCGATCGGTTTCGATATTGTGTTCGCCGAGCCCGACCGGACTTCGCCGGGTCTGATTGCTGGCTCACTGCCGGGAATCGACGATGAAACGCGCGAGGCGCTCGAGCAATTGCCAAGCAACGAAGAGATCCTAGCCGCCGCAATTGCGCGCTCCGGGCGCGTCGTGTTGGGTCAGTCGACAAAGTCGGTGCCCGATCCGGTAGAGCTGGAGCGGATCTCTGTAAAAGCGAATTTTGCGACCAAGTCGACGCGCGGCTCGCAATTCACCGACGCGCGCCAAACTGTGCTCACTTTCCGTGGGCTCGTGCGCAACCGGCCCGAGCTCGAAGAAACCGCCAAGGGTATCGGTCTGTTTACCATCAAGCCGGAGCAGGACGGCATCGTGCGTCGCGTGCCCATGATTGTCGCTGTCGGCGACAATCTCTACCCCTCGCTCACGGTCGAGATGCTCCGCGTCGCGACGGGCGGTCCCACCATCGCGGTCTCGCTCAATCATGGCGGCATGGTCGGGGTCATTGTGCACAAGCAGTTCCCGATCATCCCGACCGACAATCTGGGCCGGACGTGGGTGCATTACACGCCCCACGATCCGGAGCGCTTCGTTTCCGCCAAGGATGTTCTCGAAGGGGCCGTGCCGCCTGAGCTGCTCGCCGGGCATTTCGTCCTGATCGGAACTTCCGCGATCGGCCTGCAGGACATTCGTTCGACCCCGGTCGACGACGCGGTGCCCGGGGTCGAGATCCACGCCCAGCTGCTCGAGACGATACTAGCCCAGTCGTTCCTCTCGCGGCCCGGTTTCGTCGCCGGGGCCGAGCTTTTTGCCCTGATCTTCGTCGGCTTGTTGCTGATCATCCTGGTGCCGATCCTGGGACCGGTCTGGACCCTGCTGCTCGGCGGCGGTGTCAGCGTCGGCCTGATCGGCTTTTCCTGGTGGCTCTATATCGATGCGGGCATGCTCTTTGATATGTTCTACGGCGCGATCGCGGCGGGCATCCTCTACGCCACCATGACCTATATGAACTACATGAACGAGGAGGCGCAGAAACGTCAGGTGCGCAGCGCGTTTAGCCACTACATGTCGCCCGCCTTGGTCGAGCAGTTGGCCAAGGATCCGAGCAAGCTCACGCTTGGCGGCGAGATGCGCGAGATGACCCTGCTGTTTACGGATATCCGCGGCTTCACGCCGATCTCCGAGCTGTTCGACGCCGAGGGACTGACCAGCTTCATCAACCGCTTCCTCACTCCGATGACCGAGATCATTCTCGATCGCCGGGGCACCATCGATAAATACATGGGCGACTGCATCATGGCGTTCTGGAACGCGCCGCTCGACGACGAAACCCACGTCGCTAACGCCTGTCGCTCGGCGCTCGAAATGAAGGAGCGCCTCGTGCTGCTCAACGACGAGCTCGAGGCCCAGGCCAAGGCCGAGGAGCGCAGGTTCATCCCGATCCGGATCGGCACGGGGCTGAATACGGGCGAGTGCTGCGTCGGCAACATGGGTTCTGACATGCGCTTCGACTATTCCGTGCTGGGCGACACCGTGAACCTCGCCTCGCGTCTCGAAGGCCAGAGCAAGACCTACGGTGCGGACGTCGTGCTGGGCGAGACGACCCACTCCCAGGTTCCCGAGTTTGCAACCATCGAGCTTGACCTCATCCAGGTCAAAGGCAAGACCGTGCCGGTGCGTGTCTTCTCCCTGCTGGGCGACGAGACCATGGCGCAGAGCGCGGAATTCCAGACCCTGGCCGAACGCCATGGTGAGATGATGGCCGCCTACCGAGCGCAGGATTGGGCGGTGTGCCGACGCAAGATCGGCGCATGCCGCGAACTCGATTTCCTGGGCAAGCTCGACGTCCTCTACAAACTCTACGACGAACGCGTCGCGGACTACGAGGCCGCACCGCCCGGCGACGACTGGGAAGGAGTATTCATCGCGACCTCAAAGTAGCCCACCCGAACGGGAGCGATGCCTAAATAGCCCGCGCTAGCGGGCGCGGTGCAATGCGCCGGAGCAACCTGCTTCGCGCAAAATGTTGAAAAATTAGTTGCTGGCGATAGAGAGGTTGGCGGGCACCAGCTGGCCGGTCGCCAGCAGCAGGCGATAGACCGCAACTCGCGCATCGTGCTGGGCGCCGACGAATTTGATCCTCGCGTTGAAGACCTCGCCCTCGGCGTCGAGCACGTTGATTACCGTCTAGTGGCCCGCCTCGCGGAGCTTCTTGCGCGAGCCCCAAACCTCGACTGTGATGTTGATGGCGTTTTGCAGCCGCAGCACGCGTTGGCGCGCCGTCTGCAGGCCCTGCTAGGCGAGCCGAAGCTCCTCGGCCACCTAGCGCTTGGCGAAGGCTTCTGCGTCCATGGTTGCGCGGTAGAACTGCGCGGCCTCCCCCGGCGCCCGCCTGGGTGGCGAAGCCCGAGAACAGCTCCTGATTGCCCTGGAGGCTGACCTTGGTATCGCGCCGGGTGCCGAGCGAGTCGTCGGAATCGTCCTCGTGGTTCGGTCACCGATTGGCGGAGTTTCTGGCGACAACCGCGCCCTGGAGCGAGCAGCCCGTGATTGCCGACCTGGCCAAGCCCAATGGATGCTATCGGAAACCTTTGAGGCCGCCGACGCCGAACCGCTTGCCTTCGAGACCGTGGCCGCGGTGGCGCACGCCCAATGGCCGGGCTTGCGGTTTCGCCCCTGCCCTCGCTTCGTCGCTTCGAGCTGGCGATGGGCGTGACCGTAATCTGGCAAGCGCTCGATGCTGACGAGACGCCGCCCGAGCCCGCTCTGCTGGAAAACCCACCGGTGCAATGGGCCGCCTGACGGCTGAATTTCGCTCGCTGGAGACCGACGAGGCGGTTGCACTCGACGACCTGATGGCGGGCGCGGACTTCTCGACGCTCTGCGAACGGCTGTTCAACGGGCATCCCGAAGACGAAGCAGCCCCGCGCCTGGATCGACGCCGTAATAATCGCCGCGTTCGGTAGCAGCGAGGGCGCGGGCGGCTAGGCCGGGTGCCGGCTAGGGCCGCTGAATGCCCAGGCAGTCGAGATCGACGGCGTAGAGCGAGGTGGCGCCGGCGATAAATAGGCGGTTGCGCTCGGGCCCGCCGAAAGTGAGATTGGCCACCATCTCCGCAATCTTGATCTTGCCCAGCAGCTCCGCCTTAGGCGAGTAGCAGTGGACCCCGTCGAAGGCGACCGACCAGACATTGCCGTCGGAATCGAGGCGCATGCCGTCGGGCACGCCGGGCGAGACCTTGGTGAACAAGCGGCTGTTTACTAGCCGGGCTCCGTCGATCACGTCGAACACGCGGATTTCGTGGGGATCGGGCAGCTCGTCGGGGATCGAAAACAGATCGAGCCCCCGGTCGCCGCCGCTATCGACGATATAGAGCAGGCTCTCGTCGGCGCTGAAGGCGAGCCCGTTGGGCATGATGAAATCGTCCGCCACGACCGAAAGCTCGCCGCTTGCGGGGTCAAATCGGAAAACATAGCACTTGCCGCCCTGCTCGTTGGGCGACTCGAATCCTATCTGGTCGTCCTGAATGCCGTATTCCGGGTCGGTGAACCAGATGGTGCCGTCGGACTTGACCACCACGTCGTTGGGCGAATTAAGCCGGCCGCCCTCGTAACGGTCGACCAGGAGCTCGACGCTACCGTCGTGATTGGTGCGCGAGACGGCGCGTCGGCCGTGCTCGCAGGTGATGAGCCGGCCCTCCAGATCGAGCGTGTTGCCGTTGGCAAAGTCGGACGGATTGCGCCAGTCGGAGACCCCGTCGGCCTCGGAATAACGCAGGATTCGGTTGTTGGGGATATCGCTGAAAAGGAGGTAATTGCCGTCGTTGAACCAAACCGGCCCCTCGCCCCACTCCATGCCCGTGAACAACGTCTCGACCCGTGAATCGGGGCGCAGGTAACGCGCAAAACGGTCGTCGACGATCTCGAAACTATCCATCTCGGCCATGATGCTCTCCCTATTGCAAGCGCGCCACACTAGCATGCGCCGGTGCGGTTCAGGGCCGCAAATTGCTCCGCATCCAACCTGGAACAATTTAAAATAAAGCCCGCTAATTCATTGAATTAGCGGGCTTTTTTAAATGGTAGCGGAGGCCGGACTTGAACCAGCGACCCATGGATTATGATTCCACTGCTCTACCAACTGAGCTACTCCGCCCCAGTAGGAGCGAAGTGGGTATAGGGTGCTGCGCTTCGCCCTGTCAAGCACCGCTCACGCGGCGGCGCCGGCGACCGGGTGCGTCGCCGCGTCGGGACGCTCGATCCAACCGCCGCCGAGCACGCGCTCGCCGTCATAAATCACGCAGGCCTGGCCGGGCGCAACGCCCTCCTGGGGCGTATCTAGCCGCACCTCGACGCGCGCGGCCCCCAGCGGATAGACCGTCGCCCCCGTCGGCGGCTGGGTCGAGCGCAGCTTGACCGCGACCGCCCGGCCCATCTCGGGGATCGGCTCCGCATCGAGCCAGACCAGCTCCCTAGCGCTGAGCCGGTCCGTACCCAACGCTGCGCGCGGACCGACCACGACGCGCCGGGTTTTAGGCTCCACGCGGAGTACGAACAGGGGCTCGGGCGAGGCCACGCCCAGGCCGCGACGCTGACCGACGGTGTAATTCACGATGCCGCCGTGACGCCCGAGAACCCGGCCCTCGCGATCGACGATCTCGCCGGGCTGGTCGGCCTCGGGGCGCAACCGGGCGACGACCTCGGCATAGCGGCCGCCGGGAACGAAGCAGATATCCTGGCTGTCGGGCTTTTCCGCCACGGACAGGGCGAAGCGTTGCGCCTCGGCCCGGACCTCGTCCTTGGTCAACTCGCCCAGCGGAAAGCGCAGGAAGTCGAGCTGCTCGCGCGTGGTAGCAAAGAGAAAATAGCTCTGGTCGCGCGACGCATCGAGCGCTCGGTGCAATTCCGGCCCCGCCGACGTCTCGCGACGGCGCACATAATGACCCGTAACCAGGGCCTCGGCCTCGAGCTCACGCGCGGTGGCGAGAAGATCCCGGAACTTGACGGTCTGGTTGCAGCGCACGCAAGGAATCGGTGTTTCGCCCCGGACGTAACTGTCGGCAAAATCTTCCATGACCTGCGTACGAAAGCGGCTTTCGTAGTCCAGCACGTAATGGGGAATTCCCAGGCGACCGGCGACATGGCGCGCATCGTGGATATCCTGCCCCGCACAGCAGGCGCGCGAATTCTTGACCGCGGCGCCATGGTCGTACAACTGCAGCGTGATGCCCACGACATCGTAGCCCTGCTCAGCGAGCAAAGCCGCAGCGACCGACGAATCCACGCCGCCCGACATGGCGACGACGACGCGGGTCCGATGGGGCGGTTTACTAAATCCAAACGAATTCATGGTGAAAATTATAGTGGGTCGGGACAGGTATGAAAACACCGGCCAACGGGGCGGGGGTTGCATAGCGCTCCCAATTGCTGCAATTGCTTCGTTGCTTGTGCCGAATCGCGCTCCGCCTCCTCGTAATTTCGGATCATGTCGATCAGGACCTCGGCCGTGGTGAAACTCGGCAACTCCGGCGCCTGGAGTACGAAGAGACCGGTTAGGTTAGCCTCTTGAGCGCGGTCCAACTCGATCACTGGGTCACGCTACGGGCTGTCAAGGGCGGCACCGTCGAACCGTAGAAGGGTGTCGCGCATCGCCATGGCTTGGCTCCTCCTCGTCATTATCGTTCGCCGATCGAACGAATTCAGCCTAAGCCGCCGATGCGGCGGGCTTCATTGATTCAGATCAAGGAGCTGGCGCAAGCGCCGAGCGGCTCAGTCGCCGCCCCGCATGTCGTGGGTTTCCGCCGGCAGGGTGACGGTCAGCCCGTCGAGTTCTTCGGTCATGATAATCTGACAACCCAGGCGGGAGGTCAGCGTCAGGCCGAAGGCAAGGTCGAGCATGTCCTCCTCATCCTCGGTCGGGTTGGACAGGCGGTCGAAATCCTCGGGCTCGACGACCACGTGACAGGTCGAGCAGGCGAGTGAACCTTCGCAGGCGCCCTCCAGATCGATGTCGTGCTGGTGGGCTATCTCCATGACCGAGAGACCGACGGGCACGTCAAGCTCGCGGCGCGTGCCGTTGCGTTCAACAAAGGTGATTTTCGGCATAATTCTCGCCCCGGTCGGCCCCTCGGTGGGGGTTCGCTGTGTCGCCCATAAATGGTCGGCGGAGCCGGCTTGTCCAGCCCTTTCCCTCACTCCGCGACGACGACCGCTGCTTTGCCCGCTGCACGCAGGCGACGGGTCTCGGTGACGACACGCTCGACCGCGTAGTCAACCTCGGATAGCGAGGTCCAGCGGCCAAGCCCGAAGCGAATCGAGCCAAAGGCCAGTTCGTCCGAACTGCCCGTCGCGCGAAGCACGTAGGACGGCTCGATCGACGCCGAGGTGCAGGCCGAGCCCGAGGACAGCGCGACGTCGTCGACCGCCGCCATCAAGGCCCCGGCCTCGACGCCCTCGAGGCTGACATTGAGGTTCCCGGGCAGACGCTGGTCCCCCGCGGCGCCATTCAGATGAACCCCCTCGAGGCCGGCACACAGGCCCTCGTAGAGTCGATCGCGCAATGCAACCAGCCGGGGTGCTTCCTCTGAAAGACCCGCGGCACCCAGGGCGCAGGCCTCGCCCAGCGCAACGATCAACGGGGTCGCAAGCGTGCCCGAGCGGATGCCGCGTTCCTGGCC
>Ga0302135_10000865_pt1 | contig 18240 bp, 21 predicted proteins | sample CBN3_surface_MG_FD_203119 | JGI IMG/M metagenome (GOLD analysis project Ga0302135, IMG submission 203119) | Marine microbial communities from Western Arctic Ocean, Canada - CBN3_32.1 | ecosystem: Environmental > Aquatic > Marine > Oceanic | place: Canada: Western Arctic Ocean | collected...
GAAAACGTAGGGAGGTAGAATAATCAAATGAATGGTATAATGGAGGCACGATGGCAATAGATTTTCCAAATTCACCCTCAAGTGGGGATATTTACACCGTTAACGGCAAGCAATGGTCTTGGGACGGTGCGAAGTGGTTAGCTTATGGCGCCTCTTTGTCTCCTGATATTTTAAAGATTGATACTGGCAATAGCCGGATTGGTATCAATCAGACTTCTCCAACGGTTGCGTTGGATGTAACTGGTTCTGCTCGCATCACGGGGGACCTGACGGTTTCAGGTACTACTGTTACAGTTGATTCCGCTAGTGTTCTTATTAAGGACAGGGTTCAATTTGAGGGTGCGACTGCAAACGATTATGAAACTATACTGCTAGCAACTGACCCCACCGCAGATAGAACAATCACCCTGCCTGATGCTACTGGTACAGTCACCCTTGACGGTGCCCCTCTGGCCAGCCCCACCTTTACAGGTGTACCGACTGCCCCGACGGCCTCCGCCAATACCAGTAGCACTCAGGTTGCTACAACAGCGTTCGTTATGACAGAGGTTGGAGATTACGCTCTGTTGGCTTCTCCAACCCTAACTGGTGCTCCTTCTGCCCCTACGGCAGCAGCGGACACTAACACAACGCAGATCGCTACGACTGCTTATGTTCAAACTGAACTTGGTGCTATCAGCAGCAATTCTATTGCTGATGCTGATTCGGATACTAAGATTCAGGTGGAAGAAGGTTCTGACGAAGATATTATTAGATTCGATACGGCAGGTACAGAACAGATGACCATCAAGGCTGATGGTACAATTACATTAACACAAGGATTGGACGACGTTAATGCCGTATTAGCCGTTCAGATCTTTAGATAAGGAGGAAGACCAATGGCTACATATTCCAAACAATATTTATCTGGCGGTGGCGCTAATGGAACTGGTGTTGAGCTCGCTGTTGATAGCGGTACTTACACTACGGTTCACACTACTAGCGGTACTGCTGGTGACATAGATGAGATTTGGCTGTATGCTTCTAATACTGATACTTCAGATATCAAGGTAACTTTAAAATTTGGCGGGACAGATGATCCTGATGATATTATTGAAGTTACTGTTGGTGCTGAGGCTGGGCTAGTTTTGCTAGTCCCAGGACTGATACTTAAGGGTGGTTCTTTGGTGCTTTTGGGCGCTGCTGCAACTGCTTCTAAAGTCACGGTATTTGGATACGTAAACAGGATCGCTTAATCATGGGGGAGATAGAACGCCTCCTACCAGGCACTAAGGTTTCAGATTGGGCTTCTACTGCTATTGCTGCAGCTTTGCCAACTACTTATGTCGCCCTTGGCGCCTATTTCGCAGGTGGCGAGATCGGAGCCACCGTTGCCGCAACGGTCAATAAGTTCGCATTCGCGGACGACAGCCGCACGACGTTAGGTACTGGGCTGGCGGCGGCTACCTACAACATCGCGGGCGCGGCCAACTCAGGCGTCGCCGCCTATTTCGCAGGCGGGACTGTGGCCGACTGGAGTACGAAAACCGATGCGATAGACAAGTTTGCTTTCGCTGACGACTCCAGAACCACGATTGGTACTGGACTGTCAGCGGATCGGCGCCTACTGGGGGGTGCTGCCAACTCAGGCACCGCCGCCTACTGGGCGGGCGGGCGCGAGACTGGTGGCGGCATCACAACGGTTGACAAGACCGCTTTCTCCGATGACAGCCGCACGACGTTGGGTACTGGGCTGGCGGCAGGGCATTGGGGTTTGTCGGGTCTAGCGAACTCGGGGACAGCCGCATATTTCGGAGGCCAGAACGGCACGGTGAACATTGACAAGTTTGCTTTCTCCGATGATTCACGGACAACGCTGGCTGCTGGACTGTCGGCGGAGCGTTACTACACGGGGGCGGCAGCAAACTCTGGTACCGCAGGTTATTGGGCTGGCGGCAGTTTCAGTGGCACAACGGTTGACAAGTTTACTTTCTCCGATGACAGCCGCACGACGTTGGGTACTGGTTTGTCGGCGGCGACCCGTGGGTTGGCGGGTGCCGCTCAATCGGGTACAGCCGCATATTTCGCTGGTGGTTATGTGGATGCTGGCAGAACGGACAAGGTAGAGAAGTTCGCTTTCTCCGATGACGGTCGATCCGTCTTGAGTACCGGCTTGGCGGCGACGACATGGATGCTGGCGGGTGCCGCGAACTCGGGGACGCTATGACTAGAGTAGAGCGTTTCCATCCTAGTACAAAAGTTGGCGAGTGGGTTTCTGGCACCATTGCCGCTCCTTTGCCTACTACTCATGTCTTTAGTGCGGGCTATGTCATGGGGTCGGGTTCATACACTGATATTGTAGATAAGTTTTTATTTCCTGATGATATTCGCACCACTTTGGCTACGGGTCTATCTAGTGGTCGGTCGGCTGGTGCTGGCATGTCCAACAGTGGGACGGCGGGTTACCATGCTGGTGGCGGGACGAGCGGAAACGTACCTGTTACTACGGTAGACAAGCTTGCGTATTCTGATGACGCTCGTAGCACGTTGGCGACAGGTCTGGCCGATACCCGCACCAATATTCCATTCGGTCTTTCCAATAGTGGGACTGCTGGCTATATCGGAGGAGGCTGGTCATATACCGGCAACGACGTGATTGATAAGACCGACAAGTTTGCTTTTTCTAACGACTCTCGTTCTACGCTTAGTGACACTTTGGTAGCCGCTCTCAGTTATGTCAGCGGTATGGCTAATAGTGGTACGGCGGGTTATGTCGGCGCTGGGTATACCACTAGCAACCTCAGTCGCGTGGAGAAACTCCCGTTCAGTAGCGATACTTATTCGACACTTAGTGCTAGTCTTTCGGCTGCGGTTCGGCTTGGAGCCGCTATGGCTAACTCTGGTACTGCCGGGTATTTCGCTGGCGGGTATGGCAGCAGCAGCGTGACCACGGTAGACAAGTTTGCTTTTTCCAATGACGCCCGCAGTACGTTGGGAACTGGATTGTCTGCGGCGACATACTCCGGGTCTGGATATGCCAACAGTGGTGTTGCTGGATACTTCTGTGGAGGAACATCAGGTAGCAACACGGACAAGTTTGCTTTTTCCAATGATTCACGGTCTACTGGTACCACATTGTCAACTGCCCGTAGTTACATGGGTGCGGCTGCTAACGAGAGTTCGCTCGTATGAATATTCGTGATATGATGGTGGAGAAAAAATAATGGAAAGGATTTATAATGGATTTAAATGACGCAATAGAACAGGTACAGCAACCCCGGTCCAGGTATCAACTGGAACGTTTTGTGATAGGTCAGCATGACACTGTGGAGATGCAATTCTACCAGTGTGTGATTGAACTTAATGATATGCTTCATAAGTACAGGTTGGCTGAGATCAGTCAGGTTAGGATGGAGAGGGAGATTGCTCGTCTTGAGGAATCAGATGAGGAAGATGCTGACTTGGATTTGGCTGAGAAGAAACTTGAATATGAGTTCTTTCTTGGTGTCAAGAATGGAGGGGAACGAGAGATTGTATGTTTGATGGACATTTACAACCAGATTCCACACTTCTCCAGAGATGAGATAGACCATGCCCAACCTGAGTATTGGGACAAGCGGTTGACTCGTCAGACCCAGCTTCAGATTATGGCTGGTAATGTGCAGTGGGCACAGTTGGATTCGATGCGTCAGATCGACAAGTTGGATCCTATGATTGAGGAACAGAAGAAACTTATGACTGATATGGCTGAAAGAGAACTGATTGAAGGGGGTGAAGTATGAGATATTTAAAATGGAAACTTTCTGAGGGAACATATGGCACCGGTCCAGAAGGGGAACTTGATTCAGTAAACAAGATCACTGCTGGAAGTTATGTGGATTCTGATGGGTATCGTATTGGATATTTGCCAGATATAGATACTTCCAGCATGTCTGAATGGGATGTTACTGAAGTATCAGAAGCAGACGCCTTGGCCTTCGCTCAGGCGATTTGGGCAGATGCTGAAATTAATTCTGATGGTATACTTACTAGTGAAGAACCTGACGATCCCGCTGCAGAATAGTTAGATATAAAATCGCAAATCTGATATACTGGAGATACTATGGCAGTACAAATTCAATTAAGACGAGGAACGGCTTCAGCTTGGACTACGGCTAACCCCACACTTGCGGTTGGCGAGTTCGCTATTGAAACCGACACTGATCTGTATAAGATTGGTGATGGCTCAACAGCGTGGACATCATTGGGATATTCATCCCTCCCTAGTACTGCTATCGCCAGTGGTGGTGGTACTTTTACTGGCACTCTCAATTTTGGTGTGGATGGCACTGGTCAGGATGTAAATTTCTTTAGCGCTACTGTTGGCGACCACATGAAGTGGGATGCCAGTGAAGAGCAATTGGTGATAACTGGCACTAGTGGTGCAACTGCCTTAAATGTGGCTGACGGGAATGTGGTTATTGCAGGTGACTTGACGGTCAATGGTACGAGTGTGAATTTATCTACGACTAACACTGTAATAGAAGATGTATTAATAGAACTTAATAATGGAGCCAGCTCTAATGCTAATGATCTAGGTATTGTTATGGAGCGTGGCTCGACTGGTGATAATGCGATTATTGCCTGGGATGAGAGTGCAGATAAGTTCACGATGGGAACTACTACTGCTACTGGTGCTTCAACTGGTAATCTGTCGATTACTGCTGGGACCCTGGTTGCTGACTTAGAAGGGGATGTAACGGGGGATGTAACGGGCAATGCTGATACTGCGACTGAGGCCACCAACGTCACAGCAGTTGCTAACAACTCAACGGACGAAACGGTGTATCCGACGTTTGTTGATGGTGCCACGGGCACCCAGGGGCTTGAAACGGACACCGATCTGATGTACAACCCCAGTACCGGCGTTCTAACATCCACCGGGTTTACTGGTGCTGTGATTGGTAACGTAACCGGCAATGCTTCCGGTACGGCAGCCACCGTTACAGGTGCTGCACAGACGGCCATCACCTCGGTTGGCACACTTACCTCTCTGGCCGTTTCGGGCGGTCTGGTAGCCCCACTACAGATCAACGCACAGACTGGCACCTCCTACACCTTTGTTCTGGCCGACGCTGGAAAGTTGGTCACCTCGAGTAATGGTTCAGCGCAGACGTTTACCGTGCCGCCGAACTCGTCGGTGGCCTATGACATCGGCACGCAGATCATGGTTCAGAACATTGGTTCGGCCAACTGCACGCTGGCCCAAGGAAGCGGTGTGACATTACGGTCGAAGGACTCCGCTAAGGCGATAGACGGTCAGTACTCAGCGGCGACTCTGATAAAGACGGCTACTGACGTTTGGTCACTGATTGGATCTCTGGCCTAATGGCTCTACGTCCAGCCGATCACGGGGTCGCCGCTAGTAGCGCTGGTGGGGTCACAGACTTTTATACGAAGTTGACTGAAACCACTATCTCAGGCAGTTCGACTTCGACGGTAACCATATGGGCGCAGGCGGCTTGGGATGATTACGACGATCTGCTCATAGTTACGAAAACGCAGCAGACTAGTGATACCAACAACAGGAATCATCGCATGAATATGAATGGCACCACAAGCCAGTACGCTCTATCGCACAACGGTTGGAGAACGGTTGGGGGTGCCCCCCAGCGTATCTATGATACCTCAGATCGGTATTTTTGGATGAATGATACATGCTCGGGCACGGCGAGAGCGAATTCGTGGTCGTATGGTCAGATAAGGATTGCTATGCACAAAGGCGCTAACAGTAATGCGGTTAGACCCGGAGTTCTAATGAGGATGGTTTCCCAATGCAGCGACAATGCTATGTCCGCTCTTTGTGTGGCAGGCGCCCAGTACAACAGTATGGATGGTGGTGTATCCCGCATTGACATAAGACCACAGTACGACAATATCGGTTGGCTGAACTACAAAGCAGGTTCAAAGTTCACTGTGTACGGGTTGTCGATGCAAGGATGAACAATGGCTGATTCACACACTTTGATTGACTCTCAACTCTTGAGCAGTGCTGTCACCTCAATCCACTTCACTAACATTCCTACGACGTATTCGCATTTGAAACTGTTTTGCACCGGGCCGGGAGACAACAACGATTGGCTAGGTGTACGTTTCAACGATTCCACTAGCAGTTACAGGCAAAACTACATAGAAACCAACACATCCTATTCCTTCTACGCCCATTCCGGCAGTTCAAATCACATCTCCCTCGCTACGCGGTTTTATAAGACAGACATGGCGGGTACGGGAGAGATGACGATCCCATATTACCGGAGTGGTTTCTACAAATACGTCATGTTAAATTCCGGCAACATCTATGACTGGCAGGGCGGTTGCGGGGTATGGAACAGTACGTCAGCAATCACTAAAATAACTCTGTTCGCAGATACGAACGGTATGAGGGCGCACGGCCTGTATTCGTTGTTTGGGTTGGACTGATGGCTGCCTCCTTTGATTTGTTGAGTTCCGCATATGTGAGTTCAAATACCACATCAATCAACTTTAGTAGCATTTCGCAGGCATACGACGACCTGTATTTTCTGTATGCAGGCAAGTGCAATGTCGCAAATCTAAGTGGACGAGAGTTGACTGTCACGTTCAACAACATAACCAGTCAGTACTACTTCAGTGGTGGTATTATCAAGGATGGCTCCCAAACCGGCCATACGGGTACCCAGTCAGTTTATGCTGCGAAACTCGGGAAATGCGTACCGAGTCGAGGCAACTACAACTATTACCCAAACAACCTTGGTGTTTGCGAACTTTGGTTGAATGAGTACTCCACAAGTGGCAAGCAGGCAACCGGGATGTTCTCCAGCGGGGGTCACGCTGACAACCCGAATGCCACAGGTTATACGTATGCGGCTATCGGTGGGATTTCCACTAACCAAAACTTCACCGCTGCGATAACTCAGGTGACCTTTGCATGTGAAGGCTATTCATTTGAACCGGGCACCAAGATTTGGATGTATGGACTTAAAAGTAGTTAGAAAATACGATAGGAGGTGATACAATGCCAGAAGAAGTGCCAATGAAGTTGACAAACGAGTCCGGTGAGTGGCTCTATGTTGAATATACCGCTGAGGAGATCGCTCAAATGGATCTAGAAATGGCGGCTGCCGATCTGGACTTTGATGGGATCAGAGCAGAACGAAATGCTAAGCTTTCTAATTCTGACTGGACAGACTTGCCTAACTCTGCGATTACTGCTGAGAAGGCAGCTGAGTGGCAGGCCCATCGTCAGGAATTACGAGACTATCCGACCCAATCGGACAAAGTTTCGACAATGCCTGATTGGCCAACACCACCTGAGTAGTTAGTTGTAAAACATTAAGTCTGATATACTGGAGGTATCATGGCAGTACAAATTCAAATGCGGAGAGATACCGCATCAAACTGGACATCTAATAACCCTACCCTGGCCGCTGGCGAGTGGGGGTTAGAAACAGATACGGGTAAGTTTAAAATTGGGGATGGGTCCACTGCTTGGACTGCTCCATTAGCCTATTCGTCTTTGCCAAGTAACGTGCTGCCACTTGCTGGTGGGGCTATGACTGGCGCCATAACAACTAATAGCACCTTTGATGGTGTAGATATAGCCACAAGGGATGGTGTATTGACATCTACGACTACTACGGCTGGCGCTGCTTTGCCTAAAGCTGGCGGTGCTATGACGGGTGCTATTACAACTAACAGTACTTTTGATGGTGTTGATATTGCTACAAGAGATGCAATTCTAACTTCTACGACTACTACGGCTGGGGCAGCTTTGCCTAAAGCTGGTGGTACTCTTTCGGGGGCGATTGTCGGGGCAGATCAGATCATCAGCGCCCCAGTCCTCAAGGACATTGGGGAAACCTGTGTTGCCAACGCCACATCAGGAGCGACAGACACGATTGATTTGACTGACGGCAACGTCCACAACGTGACCCTGACAGCGAACTGCACGTTCACGTTCTCAAACCCACCCGCCTCTGGGACCTCGGGTTCGTTCACCCTGTTCCTCAATCAGGACGGGACTGGTTCACGCACGGCCACTTGGCCTGCTGGTAACGGGACATCTACGCCAAAGGTGATCTGGGCTGGAGGAACTGCTCCTACTCTTACAACTACTGCTAGTCGTACAGACATCCTCGTCTTCACGACCATCGACGGGGGAATGAAGTGGTACGGAGCAGTTAGCGGACAGGACTTCTCCTAATGCCTGTAGGTTCCGCCAAGTTCGGGTTGATGGCAGCCGCTGGTGCTGGTGCTGCTGGCATGACGGCGTTTGGTGGGATCATCACGCAGTATGAGGATTCTGGTACGACATACAGGGTTCATACGTTCCGTGGTTCAGGCAAGTTTCTGGTGTCTGCTAACCCCACCGAAACGACTGTGGATTGGCTGGTTGTCGCTGGTGGCGGCAACGCTAAGGGCAACTATTATGGCTCATCCGGGGGTGGCGGTGCTGGCGGTATGAGAACGGGAACAGGAGTTGCTGTAAGTGAGGGTAGTTACACGATTGTCGTCGGGAAAGGCGGAGACTCGGGGGTAAACAACTACAACGGTCATGTGGGTAGTGACAGTTCTGCTTTCGGGTTTACCTCAGATGGTGGCGGTGACGGTGCGATTTCCAATAATGCTGGTGTCGCTGGTGGTTCTGGTGGTGGTGGTGGTTCTGGTTACACGACTGCTGCTGGCGACCCAGTGGGTCGGCTTGGAGGCGCAGGCAACGTCAGTGGTGTATCCCCGGCGGAAGGCACCGCTGGTGGTACAGGCCACCTCGGGTCAGCGTCCACCTACACGACGGTCGGTGCAGGCGGTGGTGGTGGTGGCCGTGGATCAGCAGGAGCAAATGCAGCAGCAAACACAGGCGGCGCTGGCGGTGCGGGGTTAGCCGGGTACAGTTGGACTAGCGCCACAACGCTTTACGCTGGTGGTGGCGGTGGAGCCGCACATCAGACGGGTGATACGCATGGTGCTGGTGGGACTGGTGGCGGTGGTAACGCCAGCAACGATCTAGCGGGTCGTGTCGGGGCACCAAACTCGGGTGCTGGCGGCGGGGGACAAGGTGGAACGACAACGTGGCGTAGGGGCGGCGGTGGCGGTGCAGGCATTGTCGTTATCCGATACGCGGTGGCTGCCTAATGGCTGACCCCAGTTACATCGTAGATGGAGTTTTGACGGATTCGGAGGCATGGGTCGGCCTTTCCACGATTGACGTGACTGGTACGTCAACGACAATAATCGCCTTTGAGTCCACCAACGACGGTCAGGTCGGAGACTGGTCGCAATACATGGACCTGTTCATAGTTGGTTACGCCTCTTGTATCTATGCGGCTGATTCAACCTTGTGGATGCGGCTAGAACTCAATGACGATGCGACGGGCACAAACTATCTAGCGCAAAAACTCACTGGTGAAGGCACCGGCACCGCTGCATCGCAGACAGACGCTAACTCAGTGGGGTACCTGCCGACAAACAATGGTACTGCGGCCAACGTGTTCGGGGCGTACACGGCGCAGTTCTTCGACATCAACAGCGGCAAGTTCAAGTCATCCGCATGGACCACAGCGATGGATGGCAACGGTTCATATGCCCGCATAGACCTGCGAGGCTGTATTTGGAGGTCGCAGGCAGCGATCACCAAGATAGAAATCTACGAACCGAACGGGTTTTCTTTCGTAGCAGGTTCCAAGTTCTCCCTGTTCGGCATCTTGCCAAGGATGGTTACCTGATGGCCATGATCGAAGCAATCGGTACAATGTATCTACATGATGACACGACATTGGCGACGTTTTCGTCTATCCCGGCGACCTATGAGCATCTTCAACTGCGAATGTCGGTCAGGTCCACGAAGGTGTCCACGCATGGTTACGAGAACGGTCGCCTCGTTATCAACGGCGATGGCGATGCCACAGCCAACAACTATTCGTGGCACGCAATGACCGCTGGGGGTACCTCTGTCGGGACTTCTATTGTAGCGGCTGCCGACCGGACCTATTCGATGTGGTTGACGAACACAGCCACTCAAGATTACGGCTTCATAGTGGTTGACATCTACGATTATGCGAACACCAATAAGAACACTTCGTTCACTTGGACTAGCACCAATAACGTCGGACAAGGGAACAGCGGGGGTGATTCCGGTCAGCCACAGATGATGTGGGGGGGCGGCATGTGGAACTCTACGGCAGCGGTCAACAGCGTTGGATACGGTCCTTACAGCACCCACGATTTAGAACGAGGCTCATCGCTTTCTCTCTATGGGGTGAACTCGTCCTGATGCCTGCATTCACTGTTATCGACCACACCGAACTATCCAGCACGACCACTTCGTGGGCCGAGTCGTCCATCTCGTCGTCCTACGATCACCTGCTGTTGGAGGCTTCTATCAGGGGCACACAGGCGGCGTACTTCAACAACCTGTGGATCAGGGTCGGTAACGGCTCGTTGGACACGGGGTCGAACTATTCATCCACATGGCTACATGCGTCCGCTACCACTCCCGTGTCGGGTTATACGGACAGCCAGACCAAATGGGCGTACCAGTACATCAGTTCGGCGTCCACAACGGCTAATGCGTTCGGAACATTGAAGATTTGGATTCCGAACTATGCGAACACCACGGGCTACAAGCAGGCTTTCATTCAGACGGCGACGGCGAATGCCTCCACAACGAATAGTCAGTGGTATCTGGCGTCGGTCGCTGGGTTGTGGAACAGCACGTCAGCGATCACCGACATTGAAGTATCGGAACCCAACGCTGGGATGGCCCAGTATTCATCGTTCACCCTCTACGGAATAACAGGAGCATAGATATGCCAAGACAGAAGGTTGTCAATGACAATTGTGGTATAATGAACTTAGGTATAATGAACTTTAAGGAGACTAGGTAATGCCAAGACAGAAAGTTGTAAACGGAATTTATTATGATTTAACGGAGGCCGAAGAGGCAGAACTGACGGCACGGGCTGAGGCCGCCGATCTGGACCTGAACATGGTTAGGGGTCAGCGTGACGGGATGCTGGCAGCAGCAGACTGGACACAGTTGGGTGACGCCTCCTTGGGCGACCATACCGCTGAGGAATGGCGCACTTACAGGACCGCTTTGAAGGCCATCCCCCAGACGTACAGCCGTGTGTCTGATGTTGTGTGGCCTGAAGATCCGCCCACGGCTAAGATTACTCGTAAGGTTGTGGCTGGGAATGCTGCTTCTACGATTGTGATTGATGATGGTGGGACGCCAGCCGAAGCCCAGGCCGCTTATGACACGGCTTACGCCGACGCTGAATAATAATAAATATTATTCGATTTAGTATGGAATAGATGCTATCATAGCCATAGGAGGGATGTTCTATGGTTGAGGAAGATTCAATAAACATCTCTAAGTCTGAAATAATTGCTGCCATATCTGAAAGCGGTAGCATTAAGGAAAAGACTTCTATTGATATTCAACATGCTACGGGCATGTTTGACAAGGCCAAGGATAACATTGCTTGGCTTCTTGGACTACCGGCAACTGTAGGTGGTGCTTTCGGTTTCTTGGTGGATTCCGGTAATGAGCAGGCTGAGTTGTCGTATCAGGTGGCTCAATTAGAAGACGCAGTTGCGGAATTGAAAGCTGAAAATGATTTACTCGGCGGGGGAATTAAGAATTTCAGCATAGATTTATCTAACGCACCTGGTGGCTCATTGACCCCTATTTTGATCGGTATTGTAATAATTATTCTTGTTGGAGCTCTGTTCTGGTATCAGAATAGACGAAGAAAGAGAGGATGAGAAAACCCTCAGCGATATTCGTCGCTGGGGCACTCTTCCTCGCCAGTTGCTCGAGCGGTTATAAAGAGTCTAAGATTGAAACAGGAACTTTGTTTCCGTCAACTACTACTGAAGTATCTTCAGCAACTACGTCAACAATTGCGCCGATAGTATTGGAGAGCGTTCCTCTTGTTGACTACGCTATCCCTGAATATAGCGCAGAGAATGACACATTTTCTTTTGAGAACTTCGGTGGTGGAGAAGCCCCAGCCGATTTAACTGTGAATATGGCTCGTCGTTTGTATGGCGATAACCAGGTATGTTCTGATGTTACAGATAACAAGTGTACGCCGTATCCTGTAATTTTGCAGTTGATGTCTCAGGCCAACAAGTCAATGCGTGGTGGCCTATGTGAAGGTCTAGCAGTATTGAGTATGCGTCTTTCTGGAGACATTGAAACACTATCATCGTTTCAAAATACAAAGACTGTTTCTGAATTGATTAGAGAAGATCCTGCGTTACTTTCTGAGATTGCCTATTGGTATGTAACTCAGTTTGCAATGGAAGTGCAGCAGGAGGCTTCGTCGTATTTAGAATTATCACCGACGGCATTGGCTGAGATCCTGTTGTATGACTTTGCAGAGGCAGAAAAGGGAAATGCCCATACTGGATTTACCATTGGTATTTACAGTGAAATGGGCGGACACGCCGTCACTCCGTATCGAGTTGAAGAGATGTCTAGTGGGTACAGGATATATATTTATGATTCAAATTGGCCCAATGAAGAGCGGTGGATAGATGTTTCCAGGGATGGGACTTGGATGTATGCGTTGGCTTCAACTAACCCTACTGAGCAATCAGAGGCGTGGTCTGGTGGAGTTGGAACTATGGAATTGACTCCTATGCGTGCCCGTACTGGGCCGTTCACCTGCAGTTTCTGTCCTAAGGGTGATGGCGAAGAATCGGGCACCATGCTTACTGTTGCTGCTTCGGGCAGCAAGCAGATGGCATTAAAAATTGAAACTGAATCCGGTCAGAGATTAGGATACTATGATGGACAATTCATTAATGAAATTCCTGGGGCAACATATCGTTATTTAATATCTGGGCCTAGTACTTCTGACCCTGTGCTCGTATTCCTTCCACCTGGTATTGAGGCTTTCAGCGCTGATGTTGAAGAGATTTCTGTGCCAAAGAAAGATGCGCCGACTTCAACTAAAGATAGGATTGAAGAAGCCATAGGAGAAGTGGTAGAGCAGAAGTTTTCTTTGTTGGTTTTGAATGAGGAAAAATCAGTTCAGATTGAAGCCGTAATAGTTGAGGAAGAAGAGGTTGAGAGATGGGAACAAACTGAAGATGAGCCTGAAGAAGAACAGTCTTTACTTGCCTTCTCTGAGGAATCTATTGAGATTGCAGATATTGAAGAGGCTACAGTAGCGATTGCTGTTGATTCTTTAGAAGTTGAAGTTGAGTTGAATGCGGGGCAGCAGATAGAGCTGGTGTTTGCTGAGGAATCGGGAGCGGTTGACGAGCCACAGATGCTGGATATCTCTATTCAGGACGACGAGGGAGAGGTTCTGGCTGAGGTAGAAGTTGACTTATCAATGTATAGAGCAGTTACTGTTGTGGAGGAACCGACAACGACTGTTCCGAATCAGCCTGACGTTACGATCCCATTACCTGCCCCAGTGGTTGTCCCTGTGGTCATTGAAATAACATACAACGAAGAGATCGGTGAAATTGTTCAAGAGCAGGCAGTGATTGAAGCGTGGGTTGCTTCAGATGCCGAGTACTACCAGGCTGTAGCAGAAGATCGGATTGAGGAGGTATTGGGAGAATCTTATGTAGAAGAGATTGAGAGTGTTAGCGAATGGGAGGCTCCTGAAGAGTTTGTCGATACAGAGTTTGATTTGTCGTTGATTATCCTTAGTGTTGATGAAGAATATTGGGAGGATGAGCAATGGGATGAGATTGATTATGACGATGAATGGTTCGAGGTGCAGGAGGACGAATCAGAAGAATTCTTTGCAGAAGCGGTTGAGTTAGAGGTCATTGCTGAATTCATAGAAGAGCATGAAGAAGAACTGGAAGTTTTCTTTATGAACGAAGAGGTTGATGAAGAAGAGTTTTGGGATGCTTATGAAGAGGAATACTATGAAGAAGACTTTGCTTTTCAAGAGTATGACGCAGAACTAGAAGAGGCGTGGATTTTGGAAGAGATGGGTTTGGAGGATTGGAATGAAACCCTGCTGGGGCCATCTCCAACTGAGACTGCTGATTGGGTGGAAGAGGATTGGATCGCCTACGACGAGGAAATGGATACCGTATGGGAAGATGAAATGGAGGACCCGGAGGCATGGGAAGAGGAACTGCTGGAGGAACTTGGTGTAGAGGAGTGGCCTGAGGATTGGGGTCCGTCACCAACAGAGTCGGCAGACTGGACTGAGGATGATTGGGAGGTTTATGACCAAGAGTGGGCTGTTGACGAAGAGCAGCGTATTCTTGAAGAGGAAGGCTTTGATGATTGGCCGGAAGATTGGGGGCCATCTCCAAGCGAAACTGCTCTATGGGATGAAAGCGATTGGATCGCTTACGACGAAGAGCAAGAACTATTATGGGAGGTCGAAGATGCAAATGATACCGATATCGCCGTGGAAGAAGATTGGCTTGATGAAGATTGGTTGGAAGGAGAAAACGAAGATGTATTTGAAGATGATTTTTGGTTAGATACTGAAGAAGAGTGGGACGATTGGCAGGATGAATTTTGGCCAGAAGATGCTGAGTGGTGTGATGAGTGTGAAGAGGGGCCGTGGGATGAGGAAGAGTGGGATGAACCCTGGGAAGATGAAGACTGGACTGGAGATGATGAAGAGGCATGGATTCTCGAAGAAGAAGGCTTAGAAGCGTGGCCTGAGGACTGGGGTCCGTCACCTACTGAATCGTGGGAATGGACTGAGGATGACTGGCAGGTATATGACGAAGAGCAGGAACAAAACTTTTTTGAAATGCTTGAAGATTTTTCTGATGAAGAAATGGAAGAGTGGGAAGAGTTCGTGGAAGAAGAGTTCCCTGAAGAAGATTGGAGAGATGATGAGTGGTCTGGCGAGGACGAAGAAGCGTGGATTCTTGAGCAAGAAGGTTGGGACGAGTGGCCTGAAGATTGGGGTCCGTCTCCTACTGAGACCTGGGACTGGACGGAAGATGATTGGGACGATTTCATGGAGGAAGAAGAGGAAGAATGGTATAATGAAGAGGAATCTATTGAAGAGGAACTGGAGGATTTAGATGAGTGGGATCAAGAACCCGACACAGATGAAGACGAAACTGGGCGGGGGGATGCTGAACCAGAAGGGGAAGAAGACGGGCAGCTGGAAGGACCCGAAGAAGAAGTAGGCGATTTTGAAGATTGGACCGAAGAGGACTGGGATAACTGGTCTGGTGAAGATGAGGAAGCGTGGATTCTAGAACAAGAGGGTCTAGACGCATGGCCCGAAGACTGGGGTCCGCCACCGAGCGAATCATGGGAATGGACAGAAGAAGATTGGCAATCCTATGATGACCAGTTTGAACCCAACAGCACTCCATTTGAACAAGAGGAAATGGATGAAGAGCAAGTGGACGAAGCGGAGATGTCTGACACAGAAGAGGGACCGGGATATGAAGAGGAACGTGATGGATGGACAGGGGAAGACGAAGAAGAGTGGATCTTAGAACAAGAAGGGCTTGAAGAGTGGCCTGAGGATTGGGGTCCTACACCTAGCGAATCATGGAATTGGGAAGAAGAAGAGTGGCAGGCTTACGACGAGGAGCACGGAGTACCACCACCACCAGAACCGGAACCAGAGCCAGAACCGGAGCCAGAAGAATCATGGGACCCCTATGACGGCTGTAGAGGTACTTCAGCGTGCGACGATGCACCTGGAGGCTACGACGATTGGGAAGATTATGATGCAGCTAACAACCCTGCCTACTACGATGATTGGGGTACCCCACCGGGTGGATATGTCACATGGGTTGATTTCACTGTTGAGGTAGAGGCAGGAATAGTCCCAATAGATGTTGCTGAGGAATACCTTCCCGAAGAAGTCCAGGAGGCGTACATCCCGGTGGTCGTCCCCGTGGCGGTCTACTACCCGACTATCACCTACACGAACACGAACACTGCCTTGTCCGAGACGATCTCTACGAGCACTGTCACTGCTCAGACTGGGACCGCTACCACTACTGCTGAGTCGGGAATCTTGACTCATAATAGCAATGACGGACACTGGCATCTTGATACAACGACCGCTACAACGGTTACAACGACTCATGTAGACACGACAACCGTGGTGGCTCGCACCGGGTCGGACATGATGACCTGCACGCTCTCAGATGGCGTTCAGCAGTCTTGTAGTACCGTGCGCGGCTGGAGTCCTCAGACGACTACCGCCACTGCTGGCGATGCCTATACGTCAGCCTCTACGACGAATGCCACGGTGGCTACCGAGGAAGGCTGTGCTGAGGGTGGCTGGAGAGGCATGGGGGACTGGTGCATCGTGCAATCCTCTAGCCGCCAAGACCGCGACCATATCCAGTTTTCTTTGACTGAGGTAACCAGTGTCCGTATCGACGCCGAATCGAACCTGACTCGCGCCCAGTTCGATACAAGTAACGAGGCTGCCGACCCGTATCTCTACCTCAGAGAAGATACGGACTCTGATCAGGGGGAACACTCAGGGGATGTTGACAGCATCGCACCCGGCGGCACGATTGAAACGGACGATGACGGTGGGAACGACTGTGGAAGCACTTGCACCAACCCTCCGAGCAGCGCAGTGGATGTTGATGAAACACCCACTATTACCTACTGCAACACCGGAGGAGCCTGCACAAACGGTGTGCCGGTAATCGACAACGTGAGTGACCAGTGGGATGCCCGCATTGTCCGCACAGATATGGCTGTGGGCAACTATGTCGTGCAGGCTTCGGTCTACAACAACGCAAACGCCGGGTGGTACCGATTGACTATAGAAGAGGACGAATAAGCGTGCAATCGTATGGCGATTATGGTAATATGTAGGTATGTCAATTTTAGTGCATGAAAAATTTGAAGATGGATGGCAGGATTCCTGGAAAGGGAATGTCCATCATGCTTACAAGACGGCTGGAGATGCTCTACGCCTCATGTTTAGAGAGGGCAATCATTATGGTTGTGCTCTTTATAGGGAAGTGCCGCCTTCGCGTCATGTGAAGATGTCCTACATGGTCAGAGCATTAAGTAATTGGAACTCTGATAGTACCGGAAAGACGCTGGGGTTTGCTGATCTGCGGTACAAGAACGCTAGAGGCCAATCTTATGGTCACGGCAACAGGCAGCCTGCCCCTGACGGCTTCTCGTTCCGCACATGGTTCGGTAAGAGCAAGGAAGGCTACATGCCCATCGGTATGTACTTTTATCACCTGGGACAGGTCCCCCGATGGGGTGATTCAGTCAAGGTCGGACAACTCAAGATTGGGGGCAATGCCGTTCTCTTTGAATGCGAAGCTGACTTTGATGAAGGGTTTATTCGTGCTCGAGTCGATGGCGGGGAATGGGTTCGACATAATCTAGTTGTAACTGATAAAACTGCTGTTACTTGGGCATGGTTGGATGCCTACTATGGCGGCCCAGCGGTCTCGCCTGAGAATATGGCATGGGATATTTCAGATTATAAGTTGGAAAATCTTGGTGCTGATCTAGGAGATCCTGGTATTGATTGGGATGCGATTGCTAGGATGATTGCTGAAAAGGAAGAGGCTGCCAAGGAGACAGCAGAATCTGAAGAAGATATTGAAGAGGTTGTGTTGTCGGGACCAGCAGATCATGGGCTTCAGTCGATTTCAGATGGTTCGTTAATTCAAGATTTACGAGATTTAGCAGATAAATTAGAGGCTTTGGAAGCCGGAAAGGTAAATTAATGAGTACAGATATAAATTTTAATCCGACTGCGGAAGAGGTCATTGCTGAGCTTACTAACCATCCTGATGGAAAAGTACAGTTAGAAATGGCAGTTCTTCGAGCAGTTGTGGCTAGGCAGAAAGCATATATTGACGCAGCAGAATCTGCTGGCGAGACGAAGAAAAGTAAATGAGTATCCCAACCTCAAGTTCGCGTGTCGATCTGAGCTTGCTGCATCCTCGATTTAAACGTCGTTTAGAGGCGTTTTTTGAAGACCCAAGAATCAGGGGTCGAGTTGTGGTTACGTCTGGTTGTCGTTCTTATGCAAAGCAGAAGTATTTATATGATAAATACAAGGCTGGTCGTGGCAATTTAGCGGCTAATCCAGATTGGCAAAGGCCAGACGGGTTCTTTAAGGGATCTTTTCATATGGAGCAGCCTGATGGGTTTTGCTATGCGGTTGATTTTGGTATGATTAGCAGTAAGATTAAAAAATGGGAAGTAAATGCTATCGCTAAACATTACGGTATACACCCAACTGTCAGTAGCGAATGGTGGCATCACCAGCCAAGAGATGC
>Ga0302135_10000867_pt1 | contig 18231 bp, 17 predicted proteins | sample CBN3_surface_MG_FD_203119 | JGI IMG/M metagenome (GOLD analysis project Ga0302135, IMG submission 203119) | Marine microbial communities from Western Arctic Ocean, Canada - CBN3_32.1 | ecosystem: Environmental > Aquatic > Marine > Oceanic | place: Canada: Western Arctic Ocean | collected...
TGTCGAATACCTCGGTGCCCCTTATGTCGGTGTCAGAGTCGGTGTCGGTGCCTGTGTTGGTGCCTGTGTTGGTGTCGGGTGCCTGTGTAATGTTTCGATGCTGGCGTCGCGGCACCGCACACCTGAACTCAGATCATTTCGATCGCAACGGCGGTTGCTTCGCCGCCACCGATGCACAGCGAAGCGATTCCGCGTCGGCGGCCGATCTTGCGCAGCGCATACATCAGGGAGACGATTATTCGGGACCCGGTTGAACCGATCGGATGACCCTGTGCACACGCGCCGCCGTGGATGTTGACCTTCTCTGGATCCAGCCCCAGTTCTCGCGTTGCGAGCATCGTCACCATGGCGAATGCCTCATTGACCTCAAACAGATCCACGTCATCCGTATTCCAGCCGACTTTCTGCAACAGCGCCGACACCGCGTCGATCGGCGCAATCGTAAACTCTGCGGGATCGCGGGAATGGGTGCTGTGTCCGAGGATGCGTGCCATCGGTGTGACGCCGCGCGCCGATGCGGTGGACTCGTTCATCAGGACCAGTGCTGACGCACCGTCGGATATCGAGCTTGAGTTTGCGGCCGTCACGGTGCCATCGGACTTGAAAGCGGGCCGCAGGCCTGGGATCTTGTCGATATTGGCGTTGTGCGGCTGCTCATCGTCGACGACGGTGACTTCACCCTTGCGGCTCTTGACCACGACGGGGACCGTTTCGGCTTCAAGGGAGCGATCATCGATCGCGCTCTTGGCGCGTGTGAGTGACTGGATGGCAAATGCGTCCATGTCTTCGCGAGTCAGTTGGTACTTGTCCGCAACCTCCTGGGCGAATGAGCCCATCAGCCTTCCGGTGCGGGCATCTTCCAGACCGTCTGTGAACATCGAGTCACTGACTTCACCGTGTCCCATCCGCATACCGCCGCGGGCCTTGCCGAGCAGGTATGGCGAATTCGTCATGCTCTCCATGCCGCCAGCAACCATGATGTCATTGGTGCCCGCTTTGATCAGGTCGTGGGCAAACATCGTGGCTTTCATGCCAGACCCGCACAGCTTGTTGATCGTCGTTGCGCCAACGCTGACGGGGATGCCGGCTTCCATTGCTGCCTGTCGAGCAGGCCCCTGCCTCAGGCCGGCAGGTAGCACGCAGCCCATGATCACCTCGTCCACATCATCGCCCGTTAGCGACGCGCGCGAGACTGCCTCGGCGATGGCTGCAGCACCGAGATCAACGGCGCTAAGATCCGTGAGTGCCCCCTGGAAACCGCCCATGGGCGTTCGGGCACCTGCGGCGATAACAACTGAGTCAGACATGATGTATTCCTGTTGATTCCTGATTGAATTGAAGTGCTACGGATCGGCGGTGAGCGGGTCCGAAGTCTCGCTCTTTTTGTTGTTCTTTTTGTCGTTATTTTGTTGTTCTGCGGGGGCTCGGCGCTTTTTGAATCTGCTTTTGAGTCCGCACTCGACGTTCATATTCAGCGGACTGAAAGATCCGGGATTATATGCTGATCAACGAAGTGCAGCCACTTGCCCGGTGGATACCCGCAGGATTCCTTGCATTGCGCCGGACCGGTGGCGCGGGAATCAGCCGTACTTCTGCGGGCTGGTGATAAATCAAGGGCTTAGCAGACTCTTGCGGGTCCTGACACCGGTCCCTGACACGGGGCATGGTCAATTTCCGCCTGATAGAATGTCGGGCCTCGAAAGCGGAAGACGGTTCAACCATGACGACGATCAAGGCGGACGATCTGGTCCAGAGCGTTCAGGACGCCCTGCAATACATCTCCTACTACCATCCACCCGATTTCATCCGTGCGTTGACCGCTGCGTGGGAGCGGGAGGAGTCGACGGCCGCCAAGGACGCGATGACGCAGATTCTGGTCAACTCCAGGATGTGCGCCGAGGGGAAGCGGCCAATTTGCCAGGACACCGGCATCGTCAACGTTTTCCTGCGCGTTGGTCAACGGGTTACGTTTGCAGGTGACGAATCAGTTGAAGACCTGATCAACGAAGGCGTCAGGCGAGCATATGCGCTGCCCGACAACGTGCTGCGCGCTTCCGTGCTGGCCGACCCCGCCGGATCGCGCACCAACACGGGCGACAACACGCCGGCCGTTATCCAGGTTGAGCTGGTGCCAGGCGACACGGTTGACGTGCATATCGCAGCAAAGGGCGGTGGCTCTGAGGCCAAGTCAAAGTTCGCGATGTTAAACCCGGCCGACAGCATCGTCGACTGGGTCCTGAAGACGGTGCCAACGATGGGTGCGGGTTGGTGTCCACCGGGCATGCTCGGTGTCGGCATCGGGGGAACGGCCGAAAAGGCGATGTTGCTCGCCAAACGCTCGCTCATGGAACCGATCAATATTCACGAATTGATCGCGAGCGGGCCGGCAAACGCGCTGGATGAGCTTCGCCTCACGCTCTTTGAGCAGGTCAACGCGCTCGGTATTGGCGCGCAGGGGCTTGGCGGACTGACGACGGTGCTCGACGTCAAGGTGGCGGACTATCCGACGCACGCTGCCAACCTGCCGGTTGCTTTAATTCCGAACTGCGCGGCCACCCGTCACGTCCATTTCGTACTCGATGGTTCCGGCGTTGCCACCATGCCCACGCCGAATCTGGACGACTGGCCAGATATTAAGTTTGAAGCGGGTCCTACCTCGCGGCGGGTCGATTTGAATACCGTCACGCGGGAGGACGTCGCTTCGTGGAAACCCGGGGAGACCCTGCTGGTTTCGGGCAAGATGCTCACCGGGCGTGATGCGGCTCACAAGCGGATTCGCGATCTCTTTGCCAACGGTGAATCGCTGCCGGACGGCGTTGATCTTGCGGGTCGCTTCATCTATTACGTGGGCCCCGTTGATCCGGTTCGCGACGAGATCGTCGGCCCTGCAGGACCTACCACTGCAACCCGTATGGACGGCTTCACGGACATGATGCTCGAGAAGACCGGGTTACTCGGCATGATCGGGAAAGCCGAAAGAGGGCCGGCGGCGGTTGCTGCAATCAAACAGCATGGCGCGGTCTACCTGATGGCAGTGGGTGGTGCGGCTTATCTCGTGTCCAAAGCGATCCGCAGCTCACGTATCGTTGCGTTCGAAGATCTTGGAATGGAGGCCATTCGGGAATTTGACGTCCAGGACATGCCAGTCACCGTCGCCGTGGATAGTGGCGGAGAGTCGGTTCACGTCACCGGCCCGCGCGAGTGGCGGTCGAGAATTGGAGTCATCGCAGTCGAGCAGGCATAATGCGCCTGAAGTCATTTTTCGCCCGATTTTGCTGAGAAAGCGACGGGCGCAGGGGTCGGAAAAACCAGAAGATGGGTCAGGAAACAGCGTCCGTTGATCAGTTATATCTGATCGCTGAAGGGCTCGCGCAGGACTTTTCGCTCTTTCCACAGAAAGAATCAGCATCGTTCCTCGACGGGGTGCTCACAGAGCGGCGGATCGAGCAAACGCTCGAGAAGATTCGTCAGATGGACGTTGACTCGTACATCGAGGCGGTTGTCCAACCGGTCGAGGCGTCCGCGCGTCCGGGTGCCCGAAGTATTGTTCGAGCGCTCAACGTGCCCATCCTTCGAGAAATCATCGATGGACCGATGTACGCGGCCGAACTGGAAATGGACTTTGGCGGTGAACTGCGTCGTGTCGGCTTGCTGGCGCAGGACCGTGCCGTCAACAATGGCGTCTGGGGCCCCACCCATCACGAGCTCGCGGCAAAGGTTGCGATCGAGTTTGCGATCGAGTCGCTGCCGATCGTTAGCATGATCGATACACCAGGCGCCGACGGCGGCGAGGAAGCGAACGCCGGCAATCAGGCGCACTCGATTTCGCGCTTGATCGCTGAACTCTGCAACGTCGATGTACCGACGGTTGGCATTGTCGTTGGCCAGGGCTATTCCGGCGGTGCGATTCCGCTCGCGGCCGCTAATCTGCTGCTGTCCCTGCGCACGGGTGTTTTCAACACGATCCAGCCGCGCGGGCTCGCCAGTCTGACGCGACGTTTCAATCTTTCGTGGCAGGAATGCACCCAGTTCGTGGGCGTCTCGTCCTACGAGCTGTACAAACAAGGCAACATTGACGGCATCGTCGACTACGACCCGGGCGAGATCGACACGATCGATAACTTGAGGAACGCGATCGTTTCGGGAATCCTCTTCATCGAGCAGTCGACCCGGGAGTTCGTGGCCAGCCAACCCGAAATCCTTGAGCACTACCACCGGAACATCAATCGCTACCTGCATCCGACCGAGCGGCAGATGGCGGTGCACGCGAGTTCAACGCTCAAATTGCGCACCTCTCCCACCCAGTACCCCAACGTCTTTGGCACCGCGTTTCGCTACCTGCGCTACCTGGGTTTGCGCAAACGGATAAGGACCACGACCGCTGGCCAGTACGGCCGCCTTTCAACCACCGAGTCACCGGCGGGCCAACTGAGCGAGCGCGTTCGACGCGAGCGTCGATCGGCGTTTCTCAATTGGCTGCAGGATCCGGACAAGATCCTCTACGAGGACGAACTGAAAAAGGCGTGGAAGAACTTCCAGGAGAAGCGCGCTGCTGTTGATGAGGATCGTGGTCGCATCGCGACACTGATCTTCGGCGAGCCGAAGAAGAATTACGATGACGCGCGGCAGGACATGTGCTTGCTCGCGGGGCTGCATCTCTACAACCGCTGGAAGGCGGGGGCCCGGGACAACCTCACGGCGTTGATCGACTACCTCGAGGACCATGAGAACAGCGCGTTCCTGCTCACCACCTCTGACCTGCGCAATCCGAAGGCGCTGCTTGAATCGATGCGGGAAAATACCTCGCCTTTCTGCGACGAGATCAAGCGCCGCCTCACGCACGAGGGGCGCAAACTTCTGGATCCTGAGTACTCGGCGCAGAAGTCTGATGTGTTCGTCGCCCATGGGCTGGCATCCGAGCTTAATCTCATCATCGAGAGCGACAGCCTGATTGACGCGTTCAACGAAGATGGGCCGTCCATGTCGGCGTTTTCGAGGGAACTGGTACTGGCTGGCAGCGACGTCAGCGAGATCCAGTTGAATCGACGCCTCCTTGAGGATGCGTTCGGCACCCACGTCGAACGCCGGTCCGCCGGACTGGGTCACGTGGGTGATCGTGATCACACAATTCTCGATGTCGTCCTGCACGCGGAGTTACGCGATGAATTCGTTGCTGAGTGTCGACGCCTGATTCTGTTTAGCACCGTCTATGAGAATCTTCTGGCAGAGTTGGTGTCGGTGGCACGTGAAGCCAATGACTCGCGCACACTGCCCGAGGAATTCGTGACCCAACTACTCAAGAAGTCCATTTTTGAGGCAAAGGCGCTGCCTGCGCTCGAAGGCATGGAGGCGGAGGATCTGCAGGAGAGTTTCGGGGAATGGATCGAGAGCCTTGCAAAACACTCCCAGGGCTCCACGTTTCTGAAGTCTGTTGAAGAATGGATTCGTGTAGTACACCCCGATAAGTCCGATACGTTGTTTGTGGTTATCAGCTTCTTCTTCGATAAGTTGCTGCCCGCGTATTACCTCGCAGCGCGAGAAGGCAAGCGCTTCGAAGGCAAGATCAATCCGATGCGCATCGGTCGGCGCAAGGACTTCTGGAACCGGCTCACGATCGCGTACCGGGACCTGCTGTTTCAGGAAGTGTTGACCCGTGAGAAGCGTAGCGGACGGACTAATCATGGTGCGTTCATCGGCCATTTTCTCGATAACTTTGAGGAGCGCAATGCGTCGATCATGACTGCCGATCCGGTGTCCTTCCCGGCATTGCGTCAGGCCATCGAGAAGGCATTGCAGAATGACATTACCCCGTGTGGCCTCATTACCGGCGTGGGCGATTTCAAGACAGAGGAGGGTAACTATCGGGTGGGGCTCGTGGTCTCAAACGTCGATTTCCAGGTCGGGTGCATCGACAACGGCAGTTGCGAGAAGTTTTGCAAGCTTCTGGTCGAGTGTGCAACGGAGCGGTTGCCAGTCGTCTGCTTTATCTCCTCCGGCGGCATGCAGACGAAGGAAGGTGCGTGTTCGCTCTTCTCCATGCCTGTCCTCAACGATCGCATCACCCGGTTCATTCGCGACAACGACCTGCCGATCATCATGTTCGGGTTTGGCGACTGCACCGGCGGTGCACAGGCAAGCTTTGTGACCCATCCGCTCGTTCAAACCTATTACTTCACCGGCACCAAGATGCCGTTTGCCGGGCAGGCGGTGGTCGAGTCCAACCTGCCGTTCAATTGTCAGCTGTCCAACTACCTGTCGACAACACCGGGGTCGATGCGCGGCCTCGTTAAGCATCCGTTCGCCGATGATCTTGACCGGGAACTGCGGCGGGTTGATCCGCAGATTCCACTGCCACATGAAACTGTTGAGCAGGTCGTGACCCGGATCATGACCGGCAGCCTGCATCCGGCGGCCCCGGTACAGCGAGACGAAGGCGTCGCGGAGGCGAGCCTCGTGCGACCGGTGCAGAAAACGCTGATCCACGCGCGCGGCTGTACCGCGGTGAAGCTGGTCAGCAAGGCGCAGGAACATGGCCGCGAGGTGGTGTTGATTCAATCGGACCCGGACATGGAGTCGGTGCCCGCCGAGATGGTCGAAGGGTCGCCCAACGGGCGAGTCGTCTGCATCGGGGGCAACACATCAGACGAGAGCTACCTGAACGCCCTGTCGGTTCTCGCCATCGCGGAGAGCGAGCAGGTTGACTCACTACACCCGGGCATCGGCTTCTTGTCTGAGGACCCGAATTTCGCGCGACTGATTCGGCAGCACGGCATCAACTTTATCGGTCCGCCCGTCACCAGCATGGAGACGATGGGCAACAAGTCGAACGCGATCAATACAACAATCGGTATTGGTGTGCCGGTTGTGCCGGGCAGTCACGGCGTCGTCGCATCGGCCGAACGCGCCGCAGAGATCGCCGACATGGTCGGATACCCGGTGCTGCTGAAGGCCGTGCACGGTGGCGGCGGCAAGGGCATTCAGGTGGTCAACTCCGCCGAGCAGATCATGGGCCTCTTTCGGCAGGTGTCGACCGAAGCGCGGAATGCGTTTGGCAATGGCGACCTGTATATCGAAAAGTTCGTCACGTCCCTGCGCCACATCGAAGCCCAGGTACTCCGTGACACTCACGGTGAGACCTGCGTGTTGGGCCTGCGCGACTGCTCAGTGCAGCGCAACAATCAGAAATTGATGGAGGAATCGGGCTCGACGATGCTTCCTGCAGGGCTTCGAGACGCGGTCTTTGCACACGCGCGAAAAATCGCGGACGCCGTTGACTACGTTGGTGCAGGCACTGTTGAGTTCATCTATGACGTGCCGAATGAAGCGATTTACTTCATGGAGATGAACACCCGACTGCAGGTTGAGCACCCGGTGACGGAAGCGGTGACCGGCGTCGACATCGTCGAACAGCAATTTGAGATTGCCGGGGGAGCATCGATCGCGGGGCTGGGCGGGGACGAGGATGGCTATGCGCTCGAGGTGCGTATCAATGCGGAGAAAGCGGTCCTCGATGCAGACGGCAAGGTATCGTTTGTACCGACCCCTGGCACCATCACGCGTTGTGAACTGCCCACTCGCGATGACATTCAAATGATATCGATGGCGGGGGAAGGTAAGGTGGTATCGCCGTTCTACGACAGTCTGATCATCCAGGTCATCTGCAAGGGCGCGGACCGAATGGATACAATCGATCGAATGTCGAACTACCTTGAGGCCGTGTCGATTGAAGGGATCAGCACAAATGTTGCCTTGATCCAGCGCATCCTGCAGGACAAGGTGTTTCGGGACGGAATCTATGACACGGACTTCCTGCCGCAGTTTCTGAATCGCATCGATGCCGCTGACTTGATTCGGGAGATCGAACAGGCATCCGGGTCGTCGTCCCAGGCCCTGGATCTGGAAGCCCTCATCATCGAAGGGACGAGCGAAATCAAAGTACTGTCGCCGTCAACCGGTGTTTTCTACCTGACGCCGTCGCCCGCGGACCCCGAATATGTGAATGTGGGAGACGTAATTGGCACCGACGACACGATCTGTCAGATGGAAGCCATGAAGATGTTTGCGCCCGTGACCTTATCGACATTCTCGGGCACCAATGGCGAGATCTATGCGGCTGATCAGCGTTACGAAGTCATGCGCATCAATCAGGTGACGGGACAACAGGTTAACGAAGGTGACCTGCTCTTTGTGATTCGCCCGGCGGCATAGCGTCGGTCGATCGCGGAGGATATCAGCTCAAACCCGGACGGCTAGCACGTTACATTTCGATCCGTGCGAGACGCTGTTTGCGGTCCAATTGCAGACCGTGTTGGCCATGCGTGCCGAGGACGACCACGTCCGCCTCGATGGCTTCAGCAAGCGTATGGATTTCGCGGGCGGAGGTGCCCGTCATCAGGTAGGTGCGGTCTGAGGGGATACCGAGTTCTTCAGCGAGTTTGCGTAGCCTGGTCTCAGCTTCCTTGTGCAAGCTTGTTTCTAATGCGGTGAATTGGTCGGATCACGTCATTGATGCATCCAGCGTGTACGGGCCTGTGATGGGTTCGAGCACGTGAATGATGGCAATTTGTGATTCGCTGCCCCCCGTAGCGAGGGACTTCGCGCGTTCAATGATCATGGCGTTTTCCGCCGATCTGAAATCAATAGCGATGAGAATTTGCTTGTATGTGGACATGTGCTGGACTCCTTTTGTATCGAAAGGAAGTCTGGCGCCGGGTCGAAGCCTTGTCTGTAGGTGGTTTCCGAAGCCGGAGTTCTGGGACGAATACTGGCAAATATGGGGTGTCGTGGCGGGTTCTGCGCCAGGTGCGACTGAGTCAGGCGGAGTCGAGCGCAACGCGCATTCGGACGAGATCCGCGAGCGTCCGCGCGCTCATTTTCTGCATCACATTGCGGCGATGAATCTCAACCATCTCTCCCATCAGGCTAAGGCGGCTCGCGTGCGCCAACCGGTCACCTTGCTCGTGAATCTTATGGTGAGCGCTGGTCAGATCTGACAGGTCGCGAATGTCGCCAGTGAAGTGGACCTCATCATCAACGAGGTATTCGCTGACGGCAAGGTGAATGGGTATCTCGTGGCCGTCTTTGTGCTTTGCCGAAAGCTCACGGCCTTTGCCGATGATCTTTGGGTTCCGGCTCTGCGGGTATGCGCTCAGGTAATTGTCATGCGCCTGCACGTGGGGGACGGCATGAGAGACGAGACGTTGCGTCCGATGACCTCAACGCGATGCCACCCCAGCGGTCGTTCGGCGGACGGGTTGAAGGATTCGATGACGCCCAGACGATTGATTGTGATGATGGCATCGACAGCGGTTTCCATGACTGCGTGTGCTTCCGCGTCGAGTTGCTTTTCGTCCACCTGGTGCCAGTTCGGTAAGGGAATGTTCATCATACCTAACATGTTCAGCAGGGATGCGGGGTGGGTGTGATGTTGTGAATGCTGGGATGATGCATCGGGGGAGTCTTGAAGGTGGCGATGCATCTGTCACTAAGGGGATTCCGCTATTGGGCTGAGGCCCGCGACTGCGCGACTGCCAAAGATGGTGCAGGAGAGCACTGGGTGCAGAGACAGGGGCGGCGCGAGTGGAGCGCGCCAGAGAGAAGACGAGATAGAGAGAGCGGGCAGCCATATCAAACCATGAGTTCGTAGGCGCCCTTTGCCAGGTAAACAACACCAACCGCCATGATCACGCGCGATCCAATTTTTCGGAATTGTTCATCGGACATCCGTTCAACGATGATTTTGCCAACACCATTGCCGATGAGTGCGCCGATCACGACCGCTGGATAAACGTAGACAGGGAGATTGACGCTAAGCTGCGTCAGCAGGGTCGCGTAATAAATGAGTTTGACGATGTGCCCGAGCGTTTGGGTGATCGCTTTGGTGCCCAGCACCTCGCGCCGGCCGAGTTTGCTGCGAACGTAGAAAACGTCGAGCAAGGGTCCCGACGCGCCAGCGAGCATCTGCGCAGTTGTCACCACAAGGCCGCACAGGAAGGCGACTGCGGGTCGCTCCATATTGAGGTCAACACGCGCCGGAAGATTGACGCTGAGAAATGGCGTGATGCCGATCAGAATGAAAACGATGCCCTTGTCCGGCACGAATTGAATCGCTACAAACACCGCAAGGACGACAATGGTGCCGAGCGTGTAGGGCGGCAGGACTGACCACCGAACGTGTTCTCGATGCAGCCAGATACGGGCGCCGTTCGACGCGGCCTGCGCGACACCGTGCAAAACCATCGCTGCAGGGACGGAGAGCACAAATCCGAACACACCCATCAGGATCATCCCGCCGGCCATGCTTAGCACGCCGGAAATGATGCTGGTGACGAGCGTGGCGATGATGAGGATGATGTACAGCATGGAATGCGATTGTGGAGGAGGGACCAACGGTGAAAAAAGGGAATTGTCAGAATACAATGCATCTCAGTCAGGAATGAATCGTGATTGAGAATCTGGAAACTCTGCTCGCGCTGTCACGGCACGGCACAATGATGGAAGCGGCGACCGAATTGCGGGTGTCACAGTCTGCTGTGAGCAAACGTATTTCCGTTCTGGAGAAATACTATGAGCGGCCGCTCATCCAGAAGAAGGGCCGGCGCGTTGAGCTGACCCAACACGGGCAGCGGCTGGTCGACAAGATTGCGCCCATCCTGTCAGAGCTCCGCGACATGTTCGTCGATGAACTGGTTCACGGTCGCGGTGAACTCGTCATTGGCGTGTCCGATGCCATTCTGTCGTCGTGGGGGCCCAGCGTCTTCAAGCAGATTCAGGCATTGATGCCGGAGATCGGGTTCACGTTTCACACCCATCGCACGCCGGTTGTGTTGGATCGTATTCGGTCTGGCGAGTTCATGGCGGGCGTTTGCACAGGGTCAGACGCGCTGGACAAGGATCTGCAGTCCGAGGTGCTCACGATGGAGCCCATGGTGATCATTCCTGCCGGCCTCGAGCCGTATTCGTTTCCTGACGGCGAAGAGATTCGGGTGATTACGATCGAAGACTACTCCGGTGCTTGGCGGTCGTTCGAGGATGAAGTCCGGCGTCTGCACATCAAGCGGGTTGTGGCACTGGAGTCATTTTTTAGTGCTGCGCAGATGGCAATTGCCGGGTTTGGCCACGGCATGGTACCGATCGGCGTCGCGCGGGCGCTCAAGGTACCGGAGAGGCACCTCGTCGACCTCGGGTCCCGTGGACTGCATCGCCCCGTGAGGTTTGTGGCGAGGAAGTCCACATACTCATTGCCGATGGTCGCTACCTTCTACAACGCACTTGAAGCGTTCTTTCAAACCCCAGACTGGCTTGACGCGATCCCAGCGTCCTGAACTTGGTTCTTGGGAGCCGGTTTGCAAACAAACCTCGCATGATCTTGGAGAAAAGAGGCCTGTGGAAAATGGCGGTCATCCCTGCACCGCACAGGTTAATCTCGCAGACCCGCGCCGGGCGGCCCGCCCTCTGGCATCGAAAGCGCATCAAAAAAGCGCACACAAGGAGCGTAACGAAGTCTCAGGTTTCTTCGTCGTCGTCGCTTGGCACTTCAAGGGGCGTAAGGGAGAGTCCGGCCAGTGCCGATGGCTTCTCTTCCTCTTCTTCTTTGTCCTCTTCCTGGGGCGCTATTTCCAGCTTCGGTCCGGTTGGCGTGGTTTTCTTCTTGCCTTCGGCGCTCTCCGCGAGCGTCATCTTCAGGCGCAGGTTGTTCTTCGAATCGGCGTTCTTCAACGCTTCTTCCTGGGTGATCTTGCCTTCGTTGTAGAGCTTGAACAGCGACATGTCGAACGTCTGCATGCCTTGTTCGACGGACTTCTCCATCAATTCCTTGAGGGATGACACGTCACCCTTCGCGATGAGGTCTGCGGCGCGCGGCGTGCCGAGCAGGATTTCAATGGCGGCGGCCCGTTTGCCATCAACCGTCGGGATCAGGCGCTGGGAGATGATGCCGCGCATGTTCAGTGACAGGTCCTGAAGCAGTTGATGGTGGCGTTCGTCGGGAAAGAAGTTGATGATCCGGTCCAATGCCTGGTTGGCATTGTTCGCGTGCAGCGTCGACAGACAGAGGTGACCGGTCTCGGCAAACGCGAGTGCATGCTCCATCGTTTTTTGGTGGCGGATCTCACCGATGAGGATGACGTCGGGTGCTTGCCTTAGTGTATTGGTGAGCGCGTCTTCAAAGCTGTCAGTGTCGGTCCCCACCTCGCGTTGATTGACGATGCAACCCTTGTGGGGATGCGTAAATTCAACCGGGTCTTCGATGGTGATGATGTGGCCCTGTGACTTTTGATTACGAAAGTCGATCAGCGCTGCGAGAGAGGTTGACTTGCCGGAGCCGGTGCCGCCCACGAAGAGGATGAGTCCGAGCTTGGACATGATGAGACGCGGAAGTACCGGCGGCAGCCCAAGGTCCTTGTAGTTCGGCAGCGTATTGCCGAGCCGCCTTATGACCATGGATACCTGATTGCGCTGCTTGAAGATATTGACGCGATATCTGCCAAGACCTGGGCGCGAGATCGCAAGGTTCATCTCGGGACTCACTGCGAACTGCTTGCGCTGTTCCTCATTCATGACGCTGTTGGCGATGATTTCCACTTCGCCGGGCTTCATGGGATCGTCACTCAGCTTGTTGAGTGTGCCGAAAAACTTGGCACTCGGTGGCGCTCCGGTGCTGTAGTAGAGGTCAGATCCTTCCTTGTCAGCCAGTTCTTTCAGGCACGCTTCAAAGTCCATTCGATGCTCTCGCTTGTCTCCGGCGAAGAGCGCTGAGCATAAACCGACCGACCCGTACATGAAACCGTGCCGGCCGATCAGGCTCGGTCGTGACAGATGGTTCTCACCGGGATTGTGTGTGGCCTCTAAGAAATGACCGGTTCAAGCGGTCAGTTGGATTGTTGGCCCTTCTCTTTGTCCCGCCTCCGGTCATTCTCGCTTGTCCCTCGCTTGCTTCCTTCGGTCCTGTCTCCTGAACGGGAGGGACCGTGAAGAGAACGCGTCAATGCTCCAAAGTCTGCCCGGTGATGACGGAATTGCGTCCCGCCGGCGAACGATAGCCGGGATCACCCGGGGCCGCTCGTGGCCGACGCGAGTGGCTATTGAATCGATGTTATATACAGCACTCGTCGCAATCCACCAAAGGTCCTGCAACCGCTGACGAAGTCGCTCAGGGTTCTCAAGGCCTCAAATCGAGGTCCATGATGCGGGGACGGGGAGCTTGTGTCAGGTTGCGTAGGTGTGCGCGTTCCCGCTTTCGTAAAGGGTCAGTGAGGTTGCCGTTGCGGCTTCGGTGTACCCGACCTGACGTGCGTGGATGTTGAACGATGCGGCGACGTCGATCACTTCGTTAACGCGCTCGGGGGGTACATACACCTCCATCCGGTGGCCCATATTGAAGACCTGATGCATCTCCTTGCCAGACGTGTTCGATACCCGGCGAATAGCGTCAAAGAGGGGCGGCACCGGGAATAGATTGTCCTTCACAAAGTGAATGCCGGCGGCAAACTTCGTGCACTTGGTCTGTGCGCCACCGGAACAGTGGATGATGGCTCTGACCTCGCGGCCGAGAGCCTGCAACAAGCGATAAATGACCGGCGCGTAGCTGCGCGTGGGGCTGAGGATGGCGTCGCCGACGGTCATCTCTGAGTCGGGCAGGGGATCGCCCAGTCGATAGGGTCCGCAATAGGTCAGTGCCGGGTCCACGTTCGGGTCGAAACTTTCGGCGTACTGTTTGTAATGTGGACTCAGCATGTCGTGACGAGCGCTGGTCAGCCCGTTGCTGCCGATGCCGCTGTTCGGCGAATCTTCAAAGCTCGCCTGTCCCGTGGACGAGAGGCCGACGATGGCGAGTTCAGGCGTGATGTTACTTTCGAGTACGTCTGCTTTTCGCATGACAGATACTGCGCAACTGTCGACGACGATTGATCCGGTGAGATCACCCACGTCCGCGGTCTCCCCGCCGCCCGAATAGATGGCAACGCCATGATCACGGAGGTTGGCGAGGAATGCCTCTCCACCATCGATCAGTTCAGCGATCACTTCGCCCGGACAGTTAAGCGCGTTGCGGTTGATGGTGTTCGAGATGAGGATGCGACCGCCAACGCCGACGCACAGCAGGTCGTCGAGATTCATGACGATGCTGTCCTGGGCGATGCCGCGAAATACTGAGGCGTCACCGGTCTCCCGGTACTGGAGGTAAGCGACGATTGATTTCGTCCCGGCGCCATCCGCGTGAATCACGTTGCACTTGTCGGGATCGCCGGTCAGGTAGTCCTCGGTCACCTTGCAGAATGCACGCGGAAAGAGGCCCGCATCCAGGTGGTCAACCACGCCGTGCACTTCAGTTTTGGCTGCAGAAACGCCCCTTGCGCCATACCGGGAGTCCGGCCCTGCCGACTGCACCTGATACCCGCTCCGGTCGCGCGATTCGATCAAGCCCCTGAATTCAAGCTGTCGGTAGGCCTTGACGACGGTATTAGCAGCAACATCGAGATCTTTGGCCACACTTCGGATCGATGGCAGAGCGTCACCCGCGGCCAGTTCACCAGAGCTGATGGCGAAACGAAGTTGATTAATGATCTGCTGAAATCGGGGCGTCGCGTCACTGGGCTCAATCCGTAGTTGCATCGTGGGGGCTCTCGGCAAAAAAGTCGTTGTAAAAGCGCGGCCAGTTATCTGTGTCAATATTATGATACAGATGATCGAGGCGTGCCAAGAGCCCTCAGCCAAGAAAGAGCCCTCAGTCGTCAACGACAGAGCCACGAAACAGCGAGTAATCGGTGCGACCGGGTGTTACGTCGAGCGTCCCTGACTATAATGCGCCCTCGCTGAAGGCCAGGGGATTTCATTGATTGCGATAGTCGACTACGACGCGGGAAATCTGCGCAGTGTTCAGCGCGCGTGTGCGCGCGTCGGCATGGATGCGGTGATTACCGCGGACCCGGCCGCCGTGCTCGCTGCGGACAAGGTTATCTTTCCCGGCGTTGGAGCGGCGACCAGTGCTGTTGACACCCTTGCTGGCCGGGGGCTCGACAAGGCGCTGGTCGAGTTCTTCAAAAGCGGCAAACCACTTCTGGGCATTTGTCTCGGTTCACAGATAGTCCTTGAATACACAGAAGAAGATCAGCGGGACTGCCTTGGTCTGATCGCGGGCTCCTGCGAGCGCTTCGACTTTCCGGACAGGAAACTCAAGGTGCCGCATATCGGCTGGAATCAGGTAGAGGTGGTGCAGCCACATCCCATGCTTGCCACTGTCGAATCGGGCGACGAGTTCTATTTTGTGCACTCGTATTACGCTCGACCCGAGTCGCAAGAAAACGTCTTTTGCCGCACAGAATATGGCATCTCTTTTTGTTCGGCCCTAGGTCGGGATAACCTCTTTGCGTCTCAGTTTCACCTGGAGAAAAGCGGTGAAATGGGCCTCAAGGTGCTGGCGCAGTTTGGGCAATGGGATGGTACGGTCTAGGTCGCCAGAAGCCCGTCGCCAGAAGCCCGCGTCGTCAAAAGTCGTCAAAAAGAGAGGCTCGCCGCGAACAAACGCGAGCGTAAGGGGACAACAGGATTGCACGTGAAATCAGAGGACTGCAGTGATGTTGTGTAAACGCCTGATCGCCTGTCTGGATGTCCGGGACGGCAAACTCGCCAAGAGCGTCAAGTTTGTGGATACGCAGGACATCGGCGACCCTGTCGTTAAGGCCCGCGAATATTATGAAGATGGCCTGGATGAACTCGTCTTCTATGACATCACCGCGTCCAGCGACAAGCGCAACATCATGCTGGGGGTGGTCGAGGCGGTCGCCGAGCAGGTTTTTATTCCTCTCTCGGTCGGTGGTGGCGTGCGGTCTGTCAGTGACGCGACTGATCTGCGTCTGGCGGGTGCAGAGAAGATTAATGTCAATTCAGCGGCGGTCGTACGGCCCGAACTCATCAGCGAGTGCGCCAAGGCAATCGGCACTCAGAGCACCGTGTTATCGATGGACCTGTCGAGGGTCGCTGAGTCACGTGACTTTCCCAGCGGTTACGAGGTTGTCATCAATGGTGGGCGCAAGCGAATGGGCATCGACGGACTTCAGTGGGCGCTGCAGGGTGAGATCCTTGGTGCAGGTGAACTCGTGATCAATTCCATCGACGCCGATGGCACGCGGGAGGGTTACGAGCTTCATCTCACGCGGATGATCGCTGAAGCCGTATCGATTCCGGTCATCGCCTCGGGCGGGGCGGGTGAACCGTCCCACCTGGTCGATGTTCTGAACGAGGGGCGAGCCGATGCTGCGCTGGTGGCGTCGATGGTGCATTTTGGTGACTACACCGTCAGTGGGCTCAAGCAGCAATTGCATGATGCAGGCGTTCCCATGCGGCTGCGGTACTGACAATGACGTCGCCAATCGAAGCGAGACTGGACGAGATCGAAACCAGAATCGTCTTCCAGGAAGACACATTGAGCAAGCTTGATGAAGCGCTTGCTTCTCAACAGCAGCAGATTCTCGCGCTCCGGGACCAGATAGAGGCATTCAGACAACAGGTTGCTGAAGCGCTGGAATCCATACCGGATGGGCCGCAGCAACCTGATCCGCCGCCACCGCACTATTGAGGATTCCATTAGAACCCGATGCCGCTGTGCCGGCGCGGGGCCGAGACGAGAATTAATGACAGGGAGAATGCTGTGAAAGCGATCATCGTTGATGACAACACGAGGGCACTCGATTGGGCAGATGCCGAGACGCCAACCGCGGGGCCCGGCGAGGTACGCATCCGGGTCCAGGCGACGGCGATCAATAGGGCGGACCTCATGCAGCGTCGCGGCGGCTATCCGCCCCCGCCTGGCGCGAGCAACATCATGGGGCTCGAGTGTGCGGGCGTTGTCGACCAGGTGGGTGAGGGCGCGACGCGATTTCAGCCGGGGGATGCGGTTTGCGCCTTGCTGGGGGGTGGTGGCTACGCCGAGCAGGCGGTTGCGCCTGAAGGCAGCGTGCTGCCGATACCTGAGGGCCTGGATGCGACCCGTGCGGCGGCACTGCCTGAAGTGTTCGCAACGGCCTGGCTCAATCTCTTTATGGAAGCGGGTTTGCAGCCGGGCGAGCGCGTTCTGTTGCACGCCGGCGCGAGCGGCGTCGGCACTGCTGGGGTGCAGTTGTGTCGGGCTTTTGGCAATCCGTCTTTTGTGACAGCGGGCAGTGCTGACAAGATTGCGTCCTGCAGTGGGCTGGGGGCCGGGGGTGGTCACGACCGCCATCAGGGTTCGTTTGTGGATTCAGCGCGCGAATTTGCTGGTGATGCCGGCTTTGGCGTGATTCTGGATCCTGTCGGCGGGTCTTACCTCGGTGACAATCTCGCTTTGCTTGGGTTGGGCGGGCGGCTCGTTCTCATTGGGCTCATGGGTGGCGCTCAATCACCCATTGACCTCGCACTGTTGATGATGAAGCGACTGCGCGTCATCGGTTCAACGCTGCGGGCGCGGCCGAATGCAGAAAAAGCGGAAGTGATGCGACAACTCGAGGAGAAGGTGTGGCCGAGGATCGTGGCTGGCGACATCGAACCGATCATTGACACGGTGATGCCGGTCGAGGAGATGGCTACCGCTCACGACCTGATGGCAAGCGACAAGACCACCGGCAAGGTGGTGTTGACTGTAGGCACGTGAGCCGCCTTGGCGAGACGTTGCGCAGTTAAATCGAAGCCACTGGACAAAGGCAGTCGTCTGAGGCCGGAATTGAATCCGCTAACTGCGGCAGGGTGGATGAAGCGTCGAGCGGGTCTTTAGACTTCCGCGACGTCTTCTGCCTGAAAGCCCTTGTCGGTTTCACTAATGTCAAACTCGACCTGAGCCCCCTGCTTGAGCGTTCGATATCCTTCGCCCCGAATTGAACGAAAGTGGACGAAAACATCCGCCCCTTGCTCTCGCTCGATAAACCCGAAGCCCTTCGAGTCGTTGAACCATTTGATGGTTCCTGCCTGACGGTCAGCCATACCGCGTACCCCTTATTCCCAGCAACCAACTTTCAGCGTTGTCGTCGTGTAACTAGCCCTATCTGTGATCCCAAGCCAGTTGGCTGAGCAGTCTCCCTTTACTGGCACGACTCGGGCTTGTCCTTAGACTGGTCCGATCGACTTGAGCCGGGGCGCAACGATCACAAAGACCGTACGTCGGGTAAATGAAACCGTCCGAGAATACAGATGTGCCAAGTATTAAGACAGAATTTGTACAGCCTGTCCAATCGTCGGATCAATGGCATTTCGGGTGCGCCATTC
>Ga0302135_10000869_pt1 | contig 18211 bp, 16 predicted proteins | sample CBN3_surface_MG_FD_203119 | JGI IMG/M metagenome (GOLD analysis project Ga0302135, IMG submission 203119) | Marine microbial communities from Western Arctic Ocean, Canada - CBN3_32.1 | ecosystem: Environmental > Aquatic > Marine > Oceanic | place: Canada: Western Arctic Ocean | collected...
TGTCATGCGCACACCGCCGTTTACCACATCGCCCAGAGTCTTCTGTAGCGCTAGGTCGCCGTGGGGGAAGCCGTTTGGGCGTCCCAGCGTGCGTACAAGCAGCCAGTGGGCGGTCCATATGCCGACGCCCCGGAGTGCGGTCAACGTCTCTATGACCTCATCGTCTGACTTGTTGTACAACCCCTCAAGATCGATGTCACCGGCTGCGAGTTTTTCCGCAATGCCAGCGATGTACTCGGATTTCCGTCCGCTGTTTTTCTTGTCGCGCAGTCCCTCGACTCCCGCTGCTGCCAAAGCCTCGGGTCTGGGGAACGCGTAGTAGGTGACACCGTCTACGGTGAGCGACTCCCCGTAGCTCTCCATGAGAAGGGCGCGCAACGTCCGTGCAACCTGACCGCTGATCTGCTGCCCCAGAATGGCACTCACCAACCCCTCGAATACAGACGGCCCTTGGGGCACATGAAATCCTCTGTGAGCAGTAGTCAGCGGCTTCAGGAACGGGTCGGCATCTGCCATGCGGTAGAACGGTTCCAGGTCTACGTTGGTCTGAAGTATCCACTCTACCTGTCGTTGAGCTTCCTTCACCGCCGCATCATCTAACATAGGCCCCGCGACATCCACGTCGAGTCGAGGTGCCTCCACGGTACCCACACTCCGTACAGACACCACGACCAGACTGCCCCCTAGGTCCAGAACGCTACGGTACACGCCGTCCTCGTAGAACTCCCAGAGGTAGCGACCAGTGAAGTGAGTGGCGTAGTCTGCCGTCAGATGGAAGTCGTACGGCGGTACTGGCTGGATGGTAATCGACGCCCGTTGGAGCTGTAGGTCACTCATGCGTCTGCTTTTCGCCCAGCAACTTTGGATGCCGCGTACATGGCCAGCGCGCTCAGGGCTGCCAGCACTCCCATGACCAGCAAAGCGAAGGTGTAGCTCCCTGATTGGTCAAAGCTCTGGGACATCAGCAGGATGGCGGCGGAACTCATGGCGATAGGGAAAGGCCGGCTGATTCCCACAATGGCACCCAGGCTTCCCCTGCCGAAATAGAAGGGCCACACCAGATTCTGGCAGACCACAAGCCCTGAGACGCCAACTCCCACCATTGCCGCGTAGACGTAGGCAACATTGCCGGATAGAAGAATGATGAGGGGTAGGGTCATAGCGTTGAAAAGACCAACACCTATCATCAACTTGTTCACGGAAATTTTATCGGCTAGGTAACCCCAGAGATATCGACTTGATAGGCTGAACAAGCCGTAGATGCTGAAGGCCGTAGCCGCCAATTGCGGGCTAAAGTCCTTCCACTCGAACATTGGTGGCATGCTGGCCGGGACGCTCATGGATGATGTTGTTGCCAGGGACACGGTGATGATGAGGAGCCAGAACAACTTTGAGCGCACAGCCTCGCGTGCAGTAATGGAGACCTCCGCCGTTGGTGGTGCGGAACTGGCCTGCGGTGCAATCCAGCCATCGGGCATCATCCCCAGGTCTTCAGGCTGACGTTTGATGAACACTGCGGGAAGCACGGACATGATGAAGAATAGCCCTGCCAGAACCAGCCAGGAGGTTTCCCACCCGGAGGAACTGACAAGATAGGCAATGATGGGCGGCAGCACAAAAGCAGCAACACTGGAACCCATGGTTGCTGTTGCCACGGCCCTACCACGAGATTTCCGGAACCACCGAGGGACGATTGCAGAGATAAACAGCGCTGAATGCCCGCCTGACGCCAGGCCGTTTACCAGTCCAAAGAGCATCCAGAACTGCCAGACTTCCTGTACTTGCGATGTGAGGGCCAGAGAGATGGATGTGATTAGGCCCGTCACTGCTACGGAGCGCATAGCTCCGTTCTTACAGTCGGCGAAACGGGTGAAAAGCACTGCACCTACGGCCCCCGAGAGGATGCGGATGGTGAGGCCTGCAAAGATGTCAGATAGCGTCCAACCCAGGTCCTCCCTCATGGGATTGGCGATGACGCCCATTGACCAGTTGATGCCGTTGGACACGAACATCATCCCAAACCCAACGGCGACGATTACCCAGCCATAGAAGAAGGGGAGTCGGTGATGCCAGGTGAGCGTTCGGGTGGTTTGAGGAGCTTGTGTTTCCAAAACGTTCCTATACTGATCTAATTTTGGTGGTGTCGTACAACCGCCCGGTCTGAAACGTGAATCCCAGCCGGGCGGCGGTTATTCCTTGGTTACTGCGCGTAAATTAAACGGTCAGGCGCTTGTACAGCTCCGGCAGTCGTTGGGGCAGCATGCTGATGTCTGACAGAATCTCGTAGCCCATGTCACCCATCATCGTCTTCAAATAGTCGTGGCCCGCCTTGTCCACCGTGAGGCAGAACGGGATGATGCCCTTCTGTTTACCTTCCAGCAGTGCCTTACGGGTATCGTGAACGGCGTATTCCTTCTCAACGCCCTCGCGACTGTACCCTCTGTCCTGAGGTCGTCCGTCACTGATGAGGAACAGCACTTTGGTCTTAGCGTCTATCTCGTCCAGCTTCTTAATGCTGTGGCGGATGGCCGGCCCCATGCGTGTGGCGTGCAACGGCGTAATTTTATCGATGCGCTTCTGCACCTTATCGGACATCGACTCGTTAAGATCCTTGATGGTGTAGTACTCCACGTTCTCCCGCCCGTAGCCGGAGAAGCCATAGATGCCGTACTTATCGCCTAAGGCCTCCAACGCCTGAATCAACAGGATTGAAGCTTCCTTCTCAAGGTCGATGATGCGCTTGTACGTCCGACGAGGCGCGCCTTCAGTCCCTCGACGATTGCGGAGCCAGAGCATGTAGTCCACAGGATTGGCCGGGGCGTCCCACTCGTCTGCGCCTCCCCGAGATTCGTCAATGGCCTCTCCCGTGGATGCGCTCATGTCTAGGAGGAACAGTACAGCAACGTCCCTGTCCATCTTGTTCCTGCGCCAGTACACACGGTCGGGAAGGCTCAGGCCCAACCGCATATCAATCATTGCCTCTACTAGCGCGTCAAAGTCGAATTCTTCACCGTCAGAGAGGCGGCGAATCTTGCGGAAAGTCTCTGGCCGCACCTGTTCAAACTGCCTTCTAATTTCCGCAATCATGTTGGCATTGGTATGGAGGATGGAGTCCCAGAAACCAACGTCACCCTCAGCCATGACCTTCTCGCGTACTACACACCAGCGTGGTCGATAGTCGCCAGCACGGAAGTCCCACTCGTCGTAGACACTGGTGTGGGGTTCTGCGGCATCCAGAGGCCCGCCTTCATCATCAACGTGTACAAAGGGCCCTTGGCCTTGCGCAGATTCTTTAGGGGGCAGCTTCATGCCCACTTCGCGCATTAGGTTCTTGGCCGTGGTGCTGGCGTCCATATCGGCATCGCCGCCCTGCTCCAACTCCGCGCTCTGGGCCAACAACTCCTCAAGCATCTCTCTGGTGAGTTGAGGAGGCTCGCCATCATTAGCCTGACGTTGGGCTTCCTTCATCTCCTCAAGGAGTTGCACTAACTCTGGCTTGAACTCGCCACGGTACTCCACGTCTTGCGGTGACTCATAGGACTCTTCGCCTTCACCTTCTGAGGATTCTTGTTCCTGCTCCTGTTCCTCATCCTCTGGTTTGCGGTCAAGTCGCTTGAGGAGCTCCTCCATGTTTTCCGGATCCTCATACTCGTCGTCTTCTGGAATTTCAATGTGCGTCCACTCGTTTGCCGGAATGGAATGGTTGGGTACCCCCGCAATGAACACATAGATGCGTAGGGCAGCTTCCGTTGCGTCTTCCACGGCAGAGCCGACGCGCATAACCCTCAGGACAATCCTAGACATCCGGCGTGCCTCGTCCGCTAGGTACGATGCAACTGGCAGTTTCCCCCTCTGTCCAAGGCTTAACCGGATGAGGAACTCAACCAGACCTTGTTGGGCTGGCATTTCCTCAATGGGAGGGCGTTCCGCCAGGGAGTTTGCCTGTACTTGTTGGTAGGCCTTTTTAATCCCGCGATACTCTCGTACCACGCGAGCGTCTAGCCTGCTGTCTTCTGCCACGGTGAAGATGTCCAGAGCCATTCGACGCTCCGGGAAAATGTCAAAGAAACCCTGCATGTCTGTGACCCAACCGGTCTCGACACTGACGGGGCCAGTGTCATCTGGTGCAGGTTCGCCCTCTGGTGCCGGAGCGGCGTCCGCGGCTTCTTCTGGCGGCGCGTTTGATAAAGACTTGGGCTTCATCACTAGGGGCCGTAGATTACGGAAAAGGGTGGCAGGGTGATCATAGCGGAACCCAAAGCTCTCAAATTCTTGATGGGCCACCTGGTGGGTGGCGATAACCTTGAGTTTGGCGAAGTTTTCTTCCTTAGTGGGGGCTCCATCAATCAGTGCGGGAAGGTACAGGGTGTTGCCCTCAATGGTTGCATGGTTCCCAGAGACCCATCCAATTCCTTTGTCTACCAGTTCTTGTGCCGGAGCAATCTCCATCTCGTTGCCTGCCAGAGCGCGGGAGTAGAGGCCTACAATTTCCTTCACTCTACTGAGTTCCACCCCTGCGGAGAGCTTGTCCAGCATCTCTTCAGAGAAGGAGGATTCCATACGGAAGAAGGCTAGGCCGCTGTCCTGATTCTCTGAGAGCAGGCGAATGCCTTCCGCAAACCATAGTTCTAGCTGCGGCGGGGAGATGCGAGCCAGCACCGTAGGTACCACGGTGAGGAACGGTGCTAGGGCCGCAGGAGATAGAGGAATGAGAGCCTCGGCCAAGGTCAACACTACCGGGTGTGCTGATTGGTCTAACTCGCCCACCCCTTGTGAGCCATCTCGAAGGAAGGCGATGACGCCACCCTCCCCGCTGCGGGATAGGCGTTCTGCCAACCCTAGGAACCTTGAACGCTGGCTTCGTTCTATTCTGGTTACAACTCGGGCGCCTACTTCAAAACAGTCTTTCACTTCTCGCCAGTTGCCGTTGGCATCGGCCAGTGTTGTGACTAGAGAGATGAAGCTGTCACGGCTATCGCCCAAGTTGGGGAAGACGCTCTGGCTTAGCTCTAGGCACTCTGTGGCCAAGTCGTACGATCGTTGGGACAAAATGTCTATGAAGCGGATGAACCTTTCCAGTTCAGGGAATGTCATGGCGGGGATAAGCTGTGGGCTTATCTCAAAGAACTTGCAGGACAACGCCGTGGATTTCCAGGTTCCCTTGGACAGGGATTTCCCAAGCTCGCTCCACCCCGCTACTTGCCTCGGTCGCAGATGAGCCAGCGTCGTTGCGCTGGCACGGAAGTAGGCGGCCGCAATGGTTGGAGATGCCTGACAAAGATCCAACCCGTTCTGGGCCCACGGGGTGAAATTGGCAAAGGAGAGGAACGGCAACACGTCCATGCTGGCTGAGAAATACTTAGTAGCTGCTTCCCATGATTGAACGGACTGGCGCGCAATTGCTGCTCCCTGGTCTGCCCAGGAAATCAGGTCTTCCGCTGAAAGCAGTGTACTTACTTTCTCTAAAGCGGTGTGGTACTGCTGGAAGACGGCTACAGGGAATTGGGCTAACTCCCTGTCTATGCTTTCTAGACGAGGGTCCTTCTCTGCCATGGGACCTCCTTTTCCATACCCTCTGCAATGAGTTCTAGGAGCCTGCTCAATATTTGGGCAGTTGCTCCGAAAATAATTCGGCCTTGGTAGACATACGTATATCTGTGGGTGAGCCCTTCTGCCCGGAGAACGCTTTCATTGCGAAGGTTTGCCGGGTCATAGAGCGCATCCAAGGGCACCTCAATAATCTCTGACACCTCTGCCTCACTGGGCTGGTAAAGGTAGGAATTCGGTATAACTCCAACTACCGGTTGGATGGCGAACTTGGAGCGTGTGAAAAACGGCTCAAACCCACCAAGTACGTGGACATCGCTGGGGTTAACGCCAATTTCCTCATGGGTCTCCCGGAGCGCGGTGAACGTGAGATCCTCGTCTCCGACTTCCCATGTGCCGCCGGGGAAGCAAATCACTCCACCGTCTCTCTTTAGTTGCTCGCTGCGCTTAGTGAGTACCAGATGATACCCACCATCACGCAAGAACAACGGCAGAAGCACCGCAGAGGGGGTCAATTCTGGAGGCAACGCCGTTCCTAAAGCACTATTGGCCAACAAAGCTTCAAGAACCTCAGGAGTCGGGTTGCTCATCCTGTACTAATTCCCGTACCGCCTATTCAAAGATAGAGGAGATAATTTCCTCCATGCTCCGTTGCACCTGCACATCATCAGATAGCGCCCATACGATGGCTACTTGGCAGGCTTCTCGTGGGGAAATCCCCTGGCTGATGAGCTTGCCTGCGTAAATGAGCAGGCGGGTGCTGGACCCTTCTTGGAGGCCGTGGTCCTTGAGGTTACGCACTTTCTCGCCAAGTTTGGCAAGTTGCATGGCTGTCTCAGCAGGAACTCCGGCTTCATGTTCCAGTATTCCAGCCTCAACTTCCGCAGTGGGGTAATCAAACTCAATAGAGATAAACCGCTGACGGGTTGAGTGCTTCAAGTCCTTGAGGGCACTCTGGTAACCGGGGTTGTAGGACATGACCAGCAAAAAGCCCTCGCTGGCCTCCAGCAGCATCCCCTGCTTTTCTATCGGCAGGATGCGACGGTGGTCGGTGAGAGGGTGAATCAACACCGTAGTGTCCTTGCGGGTCTCTACAATCTCGTCCAGATAGCAGATGGCCCCAACCTTTACAGCCCTGGTCAACGGGCCGTCAATCCACTTGGTGCCGTCAGCGTCAATGAGGTAGCGGCCTACCAAGTCACTGGCAGTCAGGTCCTCATGGCAGGCCACGGTGACTAACGGCACAGGAGTAACATCAGAACCGTCTTTCTTTTGTCGGATGGAATCCGACTGGCTCAGCCGATACGCCATATGCTCTACGAATCGAGTTTTGCCGCAACCAGTGGGTCCCTTCAGCAACACGGGGATTTGCTGGAGGTAGGCAGCCTCAAAGAGTTCAATTTCGTTGGAGGACGGGACATAGAACGGCTCTTTTTCAACTACATATTCTTCAATCTGAAGGGTTTGAAATCCGGGTCCTTTAGGTTGCGTCATTGTTTCTCACCTTTGCTTCAATAATTCGCTCTGCCCATAGAGCCTCAACCGTTGCTGTTAGTTCTTCCAAACTCCCATTGTTCTGGATTACCTGATCTGCATGCGACGCCCGCTCTTCATCAGTGAGCTGCGATGCGACCCTGGCACTGATAGCTTCATCTGAGAAACCGTTTCGCTTCTGCAATCGCAAAGCTACCGTCTCCCTGGATGCCGTAACCAGCCAAACCTCATCTATCAGCGATGTCCATCCGGCCTCAATCAATGTTGCAGAGTCCAACACAACGACTGGGTCTCCTTGGTCTGCCGCATGCTGGAGCCTCTTAACTATCACTGCTTTCATTGCCGGCCGCATGATGGCGTTTAGCTTCGCCATTGCTGTAGGGTCATTGAAAACAATCTCGCCGAGTTTCTTCCTGTCTACCTGCTGATCTTGAAACAGTATGTCTGGGCCAAACGTTTGGGATACCGCTCCCCATACTGAGGTGCCTGGCTCGTAAACCTGATGCCCCACCAATGCAGCATCAATGATTGTGGCACCCGCCCTCGCGAGTACGCGAGAAACCGTGCTTTTCCCTGTGCCAATGCCCCCTGTGAGGCCTATGGTAACCATGTCTATTCCCTATCCCTACGCAGGAGCACAGCTAGTTTAGCAGTGGGGTAGAAGAGGGTCAAGGCTGTTCCCTGTACCATATTTCGGTCTACTGGCAGCAGGTATGTATGGTTGGTTGAAGACGAGGGGAATAGAGCTAGGGGATTGGCGCTGTTGGTTAGTTGACCCACAGCAACCACATTACCAACACACTGGCGACAGGCACCGTGGCGTTGTCCTCCAAAGGGATTGGGAGAAACTCCACGATAGCGGCTACTGCTGCCCCCACCGCTGCGGGCCACAAGGTCAGGTAGATGTCCTTGGCCCATAACAACGTAGTAATGCTGAGGCTGGCGACCAAGAACGCCAACGCCCCTTCTATGCTTTTACCGGACGCAGCTGCCATACCTTTTTTGAACCAGCGATTCCATCGCAGCCGTCCAAACCGCTTACCAATGATGCCCGCTAGTGGGTCACCAAACGTCAGAAATAGCAGAGCCAATGAGGCGATTTCCACGTCAAACAGCAGCAGTAACACCAAGGAGGTCACCGCAAGATACGTAGCTGCGGTGACCTCCTTGCGCTCCTCTCCGGGTTTCAGGAGCATACCCAGCGACTCAATGAACCACGCGTTCACGCTTGGAATGAAGAACCTGGCTATCTCTCCACCTACCAGCGCTGCTGCCCCAATAATCGCCATGCCGAGGGCGTACTCGTAGCCTATGGCAAGCCCCAGCAGCGGTATGACAGACGCGGCGCTTAGGTGGGATAGGCGCCTATCCCAATAGTAGACGGAGCCTTCTCGCACGGACTGCGACCGTTGTTTCATGCAGGCAAGTATACAATGCTCATTGGACCGCTTGCACCCCGACTTTGCTGCCATAATTCTTCAATAACGGGTAGCCTCCACTGGTTGCACAGTTGGAGGAGCATCAGTACACTATGGGCCACGCGGTTTCGGCCGTGTCTGTGCATCGCTGATGCGGATTCGGCATCTTATAAATAGGTGCGGTAATCGGGGGTATTCCTCTCGATTGTGTACCAGCCAAAAATACATGGAGGATCTCTCAATGGCAAAGCCTGAAGCAGTAACAGACGCGACGTTTGAAGAAGAAGTTCTTAAGTCAGAACTACCGGTTCTGGTGGACTTCTGGGCAGATTGGTGCCAGCCCTGCAAAATGATTGCTCCTATCGTGGACGAGCTCTCAGATGAGTACGATGGTAGGGTCAAGTTCATGAAAGTGGACGTTGATGCCAACTCTCAGGTACCCACTCAGCTGGGCATTCGTAGCATCCCAACACTCATTGTGTTCAAAAATGGCCAGCCTGTTGAGCAGATTGTCGGCGCCATGCCGAAGGCCCAGCTCAAGCGACGCCTGGACAGCGCTCTGGAAGCTACTCCTAGCGCGTAGCCCCTACCCTGAGCTATGAGGGAGTGGATGGGGCCCGGTGGCCCTTGCGGACTTCAACTCCGTTGCGCCTCGTGTACGGGGCGGGTGGGTTCGACTCCCTCGCACTCCCGCCAGACAATTTGAGACACGAAATCAACTGGTTTCAGCCAAAGAGAAAGCCCCTGACTGTAATGGTCGGGGGCTTTGTTTTGGATCAAATGGTCACGAAATGGTCACGAATTTTTTGGACCAGCTCGGCGGTAAACCTTGATTATAATATTGGGCCTCCTGCCTCGATATCCCAACGTTCTGATATAGCCAAGAAGAGAACCTGTAGGCCCAACAACTGATCACCTGCTGGGTCTGTTCCAAGTGGTGCTATCTTCGTTGCTCGAAAAGCAAACAGCATCTCAATTCTTGGAAGGAACCCTGCCAGGTTCCATATCTCTCGTAGGTCTCTAGTTTTTGATTTCCGAGGCCACCATATTCGACTCCCAAGTTGACCTTTGCGTACCCGTATCCATCCACAATGAGGGCGTACTCCCAGATTTATGAAATATCGCCGAAATCAACGTTTGGTCTTAGCCACTGTAAGCATTCCGAGAATCACCAGGTGGATTAGTGGGTCGGTCCCGGCGAATGCCCTAAATGCAGCAACATAACGGAAGCGGATTTCACCGACTGTATAATATCGGATTGAAGTAGTCCCTAATTTCCATCTAGTTACACCGCGTTATAACCCTACGCTTTCTCTTCGCTAGAGAAGCCACAGAAACTACAGGTTTTTACCTTATAGATAATCCCTAACGTACTGCCGGTATTCCCCAGTTGTTCCTTGATTTTTTGGCCCGTTTGACTCGTAAGACAGTATATGATTTTGGATTATGCTCCTGTAATATTAAGTTTAGTTAAACAAGGAGTTTTAGTAATGATAATCCTAAATCGGATTCAAACAATTACTGTCTTAAGTAAATGGTTCATATATGCATTCCTGTTTGTATCTTTAGTTGTGACTATGATTGCATGCGACTCTAAAGAAGCTGCAAACGAAGATGCAGATGTATTCAAAGATTCAACCGGAGCTGTCCGCCAAAAAGATGCATCTCGATCATCTACGAGAACCACAATAGTTGAAGGTAAACCCGCACGCTTAATGAGCGGTGACACAGCTCTGAAAGAAGCACGAACGATAACCGAACCTTTTGGAGCAGAGTCAGTCAAAATTTTCGCTACGATTAGAAAAAATTCGTTCGAAGAAAACATAAATATAAGTAACCAATGGATTAAAGATCAAATCTCTTTTTATAATAAGTCGGATGATGAATATCAGTTGTACCTCCATGAAATGATGAACGGCTCTGGTGACGGAGGTCTAGGTATGACTAAGTGGCTCACCGACAAAGACAATCTAGCGTATTGGGACAAAGCGGTACGGAGAAATGTTGGAGACGAAGGGTATGCTCGAATCGTTGCACTAAATGGAGCGTTCGGAATTGGAGATGACTCTTTCCGGCTCGGGTATGGCGGGTCCCATCGTTTCGATCAAAAAACTAATCAAGTAACCTTAAACAAGGTCACCAAATTCCGAGGTGTTAGAGACCTTGTCGGGATAGATTCTTCGCAATCGACTAATGAGAAATTTGATGTTTTAGTTGAATATGGGGACAAAGTTCGGCAACGAATGTTTAGCTTGTACGACGCATGGTATGCAGGAAAACTCAGTCGAGATCAGGTAATCCAATTCAATGAGGCGTATGTTAGAGCCGGCGCATGCGGCATGACGAATACGGACGTGGTAGCATCTGATGTGGCTTACAGGTATGCCCAAACCCTAAGCTTAATGTCCACGACTTTGAAAGAATTAGGGTTCTGACGGACTCATGCCATCTAGTTGAAACCTAAGAAGTCAAATGTACGCGACAGACGTACGGAATGATACAAACTAGGTGTTAATGGCAGGGTTAACGGGCCTGTACGGACACCCTGGTACCACGGTAACGGACTTCAACTCCGTTGCGCCTCGTGTACGGGGCGGGTGGGTTCGACTCCCTCGCACTCCCGCCAACTCGAGTGGGCCTAGTGTGTAGGCAGTTTCCTTAAAAGTCTTTGGTTGATTATTGAGGCGTCCCCGTAAGGGGGCGCCTCTTGCTATGTCCCCCATTAATATCCCGGTGGAAATGCTTGAAAAACCTGTTGAGCCCCAACATCATCACCCGGTAAAATGAGAGCGATGTCTCAGAGCCTGAGCCCAGAACATGAGGGTGTTATCACCATGGAAGATGCGTTGACCCGTGCCACCTACAAGCTTGCGGATACTGACCTACAGTGGATGGTTCTTTCTAAAGAGCGCCTGCCGCAGAATTTCACTCATTTTGAGGTTGTCCGAGAGGGAGATTTGAGCAATGAGGCAATGGCTGATTTGCCTTTGTCCGGGCACACCGCAGATGAGTTAAGGAGCCTTGGTCGCGTTACGGGTTACCAACGCGAGTGGGTAACAACGGTTGATGAGCCCTTGCTGAAAGACGATGCTGATCTAGCTGTTGCCACCGTAGTGCATCTGATGGATAGCCCTCAGGCCGTATCCACCTGGATGACCAAGGTGTTTCTAGAAGAGTTCAAGGCCAAGGTGGGTGAGAATTTGGGGACGGAGCACCAATTGGTCTCCGTTGAGCAGGTTGAGTTGGAAGGGAAGTTTCACGATGAGGCTGTGGGCGTTCGCGCAATCCAGAAAGGGCCTAAGGGGTTCGTGTCCTCTTCAGTGCTGGATTTTCGACTAGGCCGGTTGCTGGGAGTGGTCTACGTAGTTACCTTCGGTGACCAGAACCGGCTTGAGATAGCGGAAACCCTGGGTAAAAAACTAGAGCGCCATATGGTAGCCGTGGCCGTGGGTGCCGCGTAAATCTACCGTAGCTGAGGCGTATCCTCACCTAAATCGGCAAACCGCTGAACCAGTGTTTCCATTGTCCCGGACGGTAGAGCAACACCCTGATCTAGCATCGCAATGTTTGACAACAGATGATCCGGGTTTGTGGTTCCTACAATTGCTGTGCTGACCTGAGCGTGGGCAAAGGTGAACCCCATTGCCATCTTGATTGGGTCATCTGCGCCATCTATTGGACCAACAGCGGCCATGGCTTGAGCCCGATCCAAGTATTTCTGGTGGTACGCTGACGCAACACTTGCTTTCCCCCACACGCCATTGCCAATTGGCCGCTTGATAATGATTCCCATTCCTTTGGCTTCAGCCGCTTCAAGAAGGCCATTTCTCGCTTTCTGATCCACCATGCTGAAGCTGGTCTGTAGGGTATCGAAGATGCCGCTATTCACCGCCCAAAGGGCATCGTCGTTATCGCCGCTGTACCCAATGAATCGCACCTTGCCTGCGTCCCGTGCCTTTATGAGGGCTTCCACAACATCGCCTTGTTCCAAGATCGGCCAGTCGCAGGAGTGAAACTGCATCAGATCTACGTAGTCTGTCTTCATCCTGGTCAGACTGCGGTCAATGCTGTCCGTAATCAGTTGTGGCGTCCAGGCCTCTCCCTCATAGCCACCGGCAACGTGGCCGCACTTGGAGGCCAGCGTGTACTCGCTTCTACGATGGGCCACCGTCATCCCAACCAGCTCCTCGCTGCTGCCGTAGCATGCCGCGGTATCCAGGAAATTAATTCCTGCGTCCAGCGCGGTGTTCAGCAGCTTGTCTACTACGGAGACTTCCAAAGGCGTTGACCCAATCTCCGATAGGCCAATGCCGAGGCGAGTTACCTGAATGCCGGTTGGGCCAAGTGCTACGGTTTCCATTGTTCTCCCCTGATGCGGTGTTTATACGTACGAGTGTCCAAGGTAGCAATAAAGCTGACGCCTGTCTATGCAGTGGGAGAGGCTTGGTAGACCGTTGCCTCGCCCGTCAGCACTTCTTCACCGTCCTGGTTCACCTCCCTAAACGTCAGTTCTTCCATTGGCAGTCGTTTGTGCGCCGATTTCATGGTTGCCTCTGCATGGATGGTATCTCCAATGTACACGGGCTTTGGGACACTCCAGTTCTGGTTGGCAAAGACCGTGCCGGGGCCGAGCATGTCCATAGCCACCAGTGCATGCAGCAAACCAGTGGTAATTCCACCCTGGGCCATAAGGCGTTCAAACCGTGTCTTGCTGGTGAACGCAATATCAAAGTGCAGCGGGTTGTAGTCGCTCGTAAGCGCTGCGTACGCCGCCACGGTCTCTTGCGTAACAGTCATTGACCTTTGAGCCTTCTGCCCAACCTGGATGTTCATGGTTCCTCCTGGGTGGTAAGGCTTTCCCTCCGAGTGGTCGGCATTCATGATATCCTCTAGCGTTGAAGCAAGCGGAGTTCATCAAAGAAAGATAGGTGTGTATGGTTATAGATGTTCACACCCACATTGTGCCGGAACACTTCCCTGCAATGGGTGGCAGAGTTGCCGGAGACGCTTGGCCCTACATGGATCACATTGCCCCCGGCGAGGCCAACGTCGTAATTTCTGGGCGCAACTTCCGTACTGTGGTTGATCGATGCTGGAGCGTACCTCGTCGTCTTGCTGAGATGCCTGGCGAGGGCGTTGACCAGCAGGTGCTCTCGCCAATGCCGGAACTTTTGGCGTATGCACTCTCCCCCACCGACTGCCTGGAACTGGGGCGACATCTGAACGAGACCATCGCTCGAATGATTTCGGAATCGCCGGACAAGTTCTTTGGGCTTGGGGCCGTGCCGTTGCAGGACCCGGACCTGGCAGCAAAGGAGTTGTCTAGGATTAAAAGCATGGGGCTTCAGGGTGTCGAAGTGTTGAGCAACGTCAACGGAGAGAATCTTGGGGATTCTAAATATCGGGGCTTCTTTAAGGAAGTAGAGCGGTTGAGCCTTGCAGTTTTCGTGCATTCACAGCACCCAACTTTTGAGAACCGATTTGTAGGCCCTGCAATGCTGGAGAACGTCATTGGTTTTCCCATAGAGAGTGGCTTGGCCGCTGCTAGCGTCATCACGGGTGGCCTGCTTCAGACGTGTCCTGACCTCCGCATCTGCTTCAGCCACGGTGGCGGCGTGTTTGGCCAGCTTCTTCCACGGATGGAGCATGTTTGGAACGAGCGACCACCCATGCGAGAGGGCCTGCCAGAAGCTCCTTCTGTCTATGCTAAAAAACTCTATTACGACGATGTTTTCTTTGAGACTAGGACGCTGAGGTACCTACTGGACATGGTAGGGGTAAGCCAGGTCATGGTGGGCTCAGACTACCCGTTCTTCATGCGTCACATGACTCCCGCAAAGGAATTTGAGGAGTTGGGTCTAAGTCCAGAAGATGCCGAGGCGATTGCCTTTGGGAACTGTCTGCGGTTCCTTGGCGTTTCGTAAAGTACAAGAGACCACTGGTATACAAGTAAGAGGGCGTGTCCTATGGAGATTGAAGAACTTAAAACAGCAATGGAAGGGTGGCCTGTCCAGTGGCGCTGGGAAGGCACATCTGGCCACCCTCGGCGCATGACAGACACCTTTGTGCATGCGTTTGAAGCCCAGGGATTCACCGTTGACGTTGCAGATGTTCCCTTGAGTCAGGGTCCATTAGGGAACATCGCAGAGTTTGAGGGAGCATTGATTGCCCGGGCAACCCAGTCCAGCGGAGGCGCTGCCAAGAAGAAGTGGGCTGCAGCCGTGGTTGGTGTGGTGCTGCTCCCGTTAGTGGTCGGCTACTTTGTGCTTAAGTACGCGTTTGAAGGTAGGAAGTACGAGGTGGGTCTGGAGTGGCGTGGAGAGTCTTACTCCACCACAGCCAGGGCTGACCAGGGGGGGATCGGCGCGGAGCGTGCTGGCATCGTGAGCGATGTTCGGGTCACGTTGCGCGGAGCAGTCTTTGAATTGGGCAAACTCATCAATGACCTTTCAGACGTCCAACCAAAGTTGAACGTCCTGCAAACAACCTTGTCTGAAACCCTTCCCGCGCTGAGCATGCCAACAGGAGCTCCGCCCGTGCAGTCGGCGATTGGCAGCGAACCTGCAATGTCGGAGTTTCCGGAAGGTTTGGACGGCGAAATTCTACCCGCCAAGATAGATGAGCCGCCTCAGCCTCCCATGCTTGATGACGGACGCTAAACACACACATGGGAGGTTTCATGGACTACCAAGAACTTGGGACTACAGGAGTGAGGATTCCGGACATCGGATTTGGTACATGGAAGTACACTGGTGGGATCCAGCCAATACACCGAGGCGTTGAACTGGGCGCAAACCTCATCGATACCGCAGAGGGTTACAAAAATGAGGAAGCAGTGGGGCTAGCCATCGCGGGTATCCGTAACCAGGTCTTTCTGGCTACGAAAGTCTCGTCATCCCACTTCCGTAAGAATGATCTCTTGAAAGCTGCCGACCAGAGTTTGAAACGACTAAAAATTGATGTGATTGACCTCTATCAGTTGCACTGGCCTAACGATGCAATTCCTATCGCAGAAACCATGGGCGCTATGGAGTCTTTGGTTGATGCTGGGAAGGTACGTTTTATTGGAGTTAGCAATTTTTCAGTGAGTCAAATGCAGGAAGCTCAAAATGCACTCTCCAATGCTCGTATCGTCTCTAACCAAGTACGCTACAGCTTGATAGACCGCTCCATTGAGTCCACGCTGATTCCGTATTGTCAGGAGCAAGGTGTCACAGTCATTGCTTACAGCCCCTTGGCAACTGGGCTGGGAAAACTCGAAAGCAAAGGTGGGGCTGAGGCGATAAACAAAATTTCTACTAGCACTGGCAAAACTCATCCTCAGGTGGCGTTAAACTGGTGCCTTCGCCAGCAGAGGGTCATGGTCATCCCCAAGGCTAATTCTCTCGCCCATGTTGAGGACGACTGCGGGGCGTCCGGCTGGCGGCTTACTCCCGATGACCTGGCAATCCTTGACGCCGCGTTCCCACAATAGGCTTCAAACGATGCGAATCCTCATCCGTGGCGGTGACGCCTACGCCCCAGATGGCCTTATCCATGACGCATCTGTACTCGTTGAGGGTGGGAAGGTCATCGCTATCGGCCCCCACTCGCAGCTAACCACAGATGGGGCTGTTGACGTTGAGCTTGATGCTCGCGGCGGAGTGATTGCACCCGGGTTCATAGACCTGCAGATCAATGGTGCAGGTGGGCGATTCCTGACGGAAGAACCCACTGTTGACGCCGTCCTGGGGATGGCTCGCACGGTTGCTGCTTATGGTTGCACATCGTTTCTTCCAACCGTTATCACAAGTAACTTTGAGACAATGCTGGCTGCTGTTCGTTCAGTCCATGAGGCAAGCCAACTGGTGGCAGATGGCGCACGGGTGCTGGGCGTACACCTTGAAGGGCCGTTCATCAACCCTGAGGCTTCGGGAGCCCACGATACAGCCTATATCCGTCCTCCATCCGTTGATGACCTAGACGCTCTCTGGGAGGCAAGTGGCGGGTGTATCAAGCTCCTTACCCTGGCCCCGGAAATGCCTGGCGCAATCGATGTTCTGCGTGCTGCAAGGCGATACGGAATTGCTGTGGCTGTGGGGCACACCAGGGCTGACTACACGCAAATGATGGGCGCGGTAGACGCCGGAGCTGGGCTGGGCACACACCTGTTCAACGCCATGGGTGGCCTGACGGCGCGTGACCCCGGCGCAACCGGCGCAGTGTTGGCATCGTCGGAGTTCAAAGCTAGCCTCATCGCCGATGGGTACCACGTCCATCCTGCCATGATGGATCTCGCGGTTCGCACAAAGGGGATAGACGGGCTGGTCCTGGTGACGGATGCCATGCCTCCGGTGGGAACAGACCTCACAGAGTTCACCCTGTATGGCGAGGCAATCACTGTTCGAGACGGTGCGTGTTTCATGGCCGATGGGACGCTGGCCGGAAGCATGCTGACCATGGACAGGGCTGTTCGCAACATGCGTAACCTGGTGAATGTCTCCGTGCAGGACGCGCTCCTGATGGCTACTGTAAACCCAGCTGAGGTCATTGGTGAAAGCGACTCCCGTGGCAGTCTAGAGGTTGGCAAAGCAGCAGACATCGTTGTGATGGATAGCGACCTGAACGTTACCGCGACCGTGGTTGGCGGCAGAGTCGTATACCAGGCTCCCACGGCATAGCTGCATAAAGTTGCATAAAGAATAACGTAATGGCGGAGCTACATGGCATGAAGACGGGCATCAGCTACTTTGGCAACCGCATCCCGGAGCACTTTGTGGAGCGCGACCTGCCGGACATCGTTGCTCACGGATGCACCTACATCGTCCACACCTTCAGCGAGAACGACCTCCAGCACTATGCGGAGGCACTGAAAACGATGGTGTCTGAAACCCACAAGGCTGGGCTTGAAGCTTACCTTGACCCCTGGGGCGTAGGCGGTGTCTTTGGCGGCGAGGCGTATAGCGATTTTCTACCCCATAACCTGGATGCATGGCAGGTGAAATCCGATGGTACCCCCGTCCCCATGGCTTGCCTCAACGCTCCATCGTTTCGGGCGTTTATGCGCCGCTGGGTAGACGCTGCCGTAGAGATTGGTGCCGACGTCATTTTCTGGGATGAACCCCATCTCTATGATGGTTCAGAATCCAAATCGAACATGAACGACTGGACGTGTTGGTGTAACGTCTGCCGTGAGCTGTTTCAGTCCAAGTACGGAGCAGCAATGCCCTTAACCCTGACTCATGATGTTGCCGAGTTCCGTGAGGATACCGTCGTTGGCTTCCTGACTGAAATGTGCGCTTACGTGAAGGCTCAGGAGTCGCGAAACGCCGTTTGCCTGATGCCCTTCGATGACGATGCCCATGGCCTCACTCACTGGGAGAAGGTGGCAGCCATCAATGGATTGGACATCCTGGGCGTAACCCCGTTTTGGCAGCTATTCAAGCAAGACCGTGACGCTTTTGTCGGCCGTTTTGCCGAGAAGGTCGTCGCCCTTGCAAAGGACTATGGTCTTGAACCGCAACTCTGGCTTCAGGCCTTCCTGGTGCCTTCCGGGGCGGAGCACGAGCTGGCAAGCACAGCGGAGATTGCAGCACGGTCTGGTGTGCGCAACATCGCAGCATGGGGATTCAGGGGCTGCGACTACATGTCGTCGTTGCGCTCTGATCGGCCAGAAGAGGTCTGGCGTATTATTAGTGATGTGTTCCGCGGGATTCATAGCCACTGAACTGATTGGCTTGGTCTATGACAGAAAACCGCCCCTTTCCAGATGG
>Ga0302135_10000874_pt1 | contig 18161 bp, 17 predicted proteins | sample CBN3_surface_MG_FD_203119 | JGI IMG/M metagenome (GOLD analysis project Ga0302135, IMG submission 203119) | Marine microbial communities from Western Arctic Ocean, Canada - CBN3_32.1 | ecosystem: Environmental > Aquatic > Marine > Oceanic | place: Canada: Western Arctic Ocean | collected...
CGCAACTTGAGACAGGTCAAGGATAGAACAGCGTTTTCGGCGCCCCGATAGCGCCATTCAACCCGAACGGAGCCCGCCATGCGTCACAGCCTAGCAATCGGCCTTCTGGCCGCCGCGATCCCGGCTCCCGAGCCAGCAACGGCCTCGGACGTCCAAGCCGGCCACGAGTTGGCCAATCAATGGTGCACCGCCTGTCATGTCGCGGACGGCGCATCGAGGGGTGCCGACGTCGCACCGACCTTCCACGCCATCGCCAACCGCAAGGACCGGACGCCGGCCGAAATGGAGGCTTGGCTGATGGGTCCCCATCCGGTCATCCCGGATCTCAAACTGTCCCGCGACCAGATCGACGATCTGATCGCCTATATCGAGAGCCTGAAGGAGCAATAGAGGCCCTTCACCCGGCGTCGTGGAAGATGACGCCGAGGGCATGGCGCCCGCCCGCGCGCAAGCGACTGACCCCGTGGCGCATGACGACCCGGTAGAAGCCTCGCTTGCCGGGGACCGGCCGACGGTTGACGCAGAACAGCACCGCCTCGCCCCGGGCCAGGGGCACCACCTCGCCGCGCGACTGCATGCGTGGGCGCTGTTCGACCAGCAGGAACTCGCCGCCCTCGAACGCCGCCGGATCGGTCAGCAGGATGGTCGCCTGGATGGGAAAGGCCAGCGGCCCGTAGAGATCCTGATGCAGCCTGTTGAAATCGCCCGGCCCGTAGCGCAACAGCAGGGGCGTCGGCCGCGCCTGCCCGCCGACCCGGCAGCGGTCGAGAAACCCCGCCAGATCGGGCGGATAGGTGGTTTCTTCGCCCAGACCCTCGGCCCAGGCATTGGCCAGCGGCGCGAGATGGGGATAGAGCGCAGCGCGCAGCCCGGCCACCGTATCCGGCAGCGGATAGTCGAAATAGCGATACTCGCCCCTCCCTAGCCCGTGGCGCGCCATCACCACCCGGCCGCGGAAACCGTCTTCCCGGTCGTAGAGCGCGATCAGGCGATCGCATTCCGCGGCACTCAGCAAGGGCCCGGTCGCCACCCAGCCCTCCGTATCGATCCCGGCCCGCAGATCATCCCAGGGCAGCGCGTCGATTTTCTCGACAATCATCGTTTTCGTCATGATCGGCGCAGTCTGGCCCGGGCGCGCGATGCGAACCATCCACTTCTTGCAGCCGAACCCCCGATGGCCAGACATCAAGACGGCCACCCCAGATAGACACCGAAGCAAGCCCCGCCGTCCTCACTCTGAGTTCGTCGAAGGGCGAGGATCGCAAACCGCAGGACAGTGCCACGGCCTCATACTTCGACAAGCTCAGCATGAGGCTCACGGGGAAGCTTCCCTCATGCCGAGAACCTGGCGACAACCCGCTACAGAAAATCCCGCAGCATCGCGATCAACGGCTTGTCGGCCGGCGGCATGGGGTAGTCGGCCAGATCGCCGATGCGCACCCATTTCAGGATCTGCCCTTCCATGGCCCGCGCCTGGCCGTCCCAGACCCGGCAGGCATAGAGTGGCATCAGCAGATGGAAATCGTCATAGGCATGCGAGGCGAAGGTGAGCGGCGCGAGACAGCTTGCCGCCACGTCGAGATCCAACTCCTCTTTCAATTCGCGGATCAACGCGGCCTCGGGCGTTTCCCCGACCGCGACCTTGCCGCCCGGGAATTCCCACAGCCCGGCCATCGGCTTGCCCTCGGGCCGTTTGGCGATCAACACCCTTCCGTCGATATCGATCAGAGCGACGGCCGCAACGAGGACAACGGGCTTGGCGCCTGCGCGCCCGCCGCGCCATACCTCGGCCGTCAGGCGGTTCACCACCACCTCGCGGTCGGCGCCGCGCGCCGGCGCCGGGCGCAGCTCTCGACCGGCGCCGGTCATGCCCAACTTTTCCTGGACACGCAGGGAAGCGCGGTTGTCGGGAAAGGCCCCCGACTGGAGTTCTGGCTCGCCCAAGCTATCGAAAACGTAGCCGACCGCCGCGCGCGTGGCCTCGGTCATGTAGCCCTGGCCCCAATAGGCCCGGCCGAGAAAGAAACCGAGTTCCATCGGCCCGTCCTCATCCGCCGGAACGAATCCGACGCAGCCCAGAACGCGGTCGTCTTGCCGGCGTCGGATGACGAAAACTATTTCGCCGGCCTGTTCGACGCGTGCCGCATACCAGACCTCCGCATCGCCGGATCCGTAGGGATGGGGGATGCTCGTGGTCCACTCCGCCACGGCCTTGTCGTCGGCGAGGGCGGCGATTTCCGGCAAATCGGCCCGCGCCAGAGGGCACAGGATCAACCGTTCCGTTTCCAGCGACGGCTGATCCCGTTTCCCCGGTCCGGCCCGCTCAGGTTCGGTAATCGGCATTGATGTCGATATAGCCGTGGGTCAGATCGCAGGTCCAAACCGTCGCTTGGCCCTGGCCCACCCCGACATCGACCTCGATCGCAATCTCGCGACCCTTCATATGCTCGGCGATCGGCGCCTCGTCGTAATCCGGCACGCGCACGCCCTTGGCCGCGACCCGGACCCCGCCGATCGAAATCGCCAGCTTGTCGCGGTCGGCCTTTTCGCCGGCCTTGCCGACGGCCATGACGATCCGGCCCCAATTCGCGTCCTGTCCCGCGATGGCGGTCTTGACCAGGGGCGAATTGGCGATCGAGAAACCGATCGTCCGAGCGGCCTTTGCGGAGGCAGCCCCGGTCACGGTGATCGTGACCAGCTTTTCCGCGCCCTCGCCGTCGCGCACGATCTGCAGGGCGAGGTCGCGCATCACGGTCTCGAGCGCCGCTCTGAAGCCGCGCAATTTGGCATCGCTCGGCCCGGAGGTTTTCGGGTGATCGGCCTGGCCGGTCGCGCAGACGAGAACCGTGTCGCTGGTCGAGGTATCGCCATCCACCGTGATCGCGTTGAAGCTGCGGTCGTTCGCCCTGACCAGTATCGCCTGAAGGGCATCGGCCGGAATCTTCGCATCAGTGAAGATGAAGGCCAGCATGGTCGCCATGTCCGGCGCGATCATGCCCGAGCCCTTGGCAATGCCGTTGATCGTGACCGTGGTGCCGCCGATTTTCGCCGTCGCCGTCGCGCCTTTGGCGAAGGTGTCGGTGGTCATGATCGCATCGGCCCCGGCGCGCCAGGCCCCGGCGTCGAGCTTGGCCCGCAGACCGGCCAGGGCTTCGGTGATCTTCTCGTCGGGCAGCGGTTCACCGATCACGCCGGTCGAGGCGATGAAGATCTCGCCCGGCTTGCAGCCGACCACTTTCGCTGCCTTGTCCACCGTGCGCTTGACGCTGGCGACCCCGCCGCTGCCGGTGAAGGCGTTGGAATTGCCGGAATTGACGACGACGGCCCGCACCTTGCCGCCGCGCAGCGCCTTGCGGCACCACTCGACCGGCGCGGAAGCCGTCTTGGACCGGGTGAAGACGCCGGCGACGGTCGAGCCGGGCGCCAGTTCGGCGAGGAAGAGATCCTTCTTGTTCTTGTAACGGATCCCGCAATTGTCTCCGCCCAGCACGATGCCGGCGATGGGCGAAAGCGCCGGAAATTCCGACGGCGCAAGAGGTGAAAGCTTGGGCATTATATCCAATCCCGCGTTTGCTAGCCTGAAAAAACTACGCTCGGCCAGCCGCCGGGGACAGGATCAGTCCGCGGCCGCCGGCATACCGTGACGGCAGGGTCGGCGTCGTCGTCGCAGCGCGCGCGCGAGCCGTGCCGCCGGCACATCGCGGGCGGGGGACGTTGTCTGCCGGCTCAACTGCCAGCCTGGGAAACACCGTAAGGCCATCTTCTTCGTATCGTCCCGTCATGCGTCGTCAATCGACGCGGCGGCTTAAAGCATATCGGGCCGGGGCGGGCAAGCGGCTAGTCGTCGCCGGCCGCTTGCTTGACCAGTTCGACGAGCTGCTTGCGCAGTTCCGGATCGCCGATCTTGTAATAGGCGCGAATGAACTCGAGGGTTTCGCGCTTGTTGACCAGATTGCGGAAATCCTGAAGCAGGGCATTCGCTTCAGGAATAACAACCGAGACCTGATCTCCCTCGCTCTCGCTCAACCCATCGAAGAAATAGGATATCGGCACGCTCAGCACGTCGCCGAACTCATACAACCGGCTGGCGCTGATCCGGTTGGCACCGGATTCGTACTTCTGCACCTGCTGGAAGGTCAGGCTGACGCTGTCGGCCAGCGCGGTCTGGCTGAGGCCCATCATGATGCGCCGCTGGCGCACCCGGCCGCCGACCGCGCGGTCGATCGCCTTCAAATCCTGACGATAGGATGCCCGTCCCCGTCGCCGCGGCGGCTGCATGGGGCCGATCTCCGATTCGTTCATAACGTCGCAACCCTCTCCGCTACTCAAAATCCACTCCACTTGCACGCCGATGAACCTGCGTTTCCCTATCGCGATCCGAATCGCACCGGACCGACGGTTGCGCTGCGAAAGAAACCATTTTGATGTTAGAAAAACAAGTTTCCGTGTTATTCGCCCTCGCCATTGCCACCATAGCGTCGGTCACCGCGTATGCGGCCGAGCCGGATGCCGATGAAGTCGTCATCGTGACCTACCAGAGCTTGAGCGGACCGCTCGCCCCCTTGGGCCAGCCGATCGCCAATGGCATGAAGATGCGCGTCGAGCAGGTGAACGCCGCGGGCGGCATCCATGGCCGCCCCCTGCGCCTGATCGTCGAGGATAGCGGCTACGACCCCAACCGCGCCGCCCTCGCCACGCGCAAGATGATCGAGTTCGACCGCGTCTTCGCGGTTCTCGGCACCCAGGGCACGCCGACCTCGGCCGTCTCCCTGCCGATCGCACTCGAGGCCGGCGTGCCGTTCCTGTTTCCGATCTCCGGCGCGGAGATGTTCTTCGAGCCGCTCGACCGGCTGAAATATTCCCTTGTGGTGCCGACCGATGCCGCCGTCGGCGCCGGTTTCGACCATCTCCTGAGCACGACCGGCGCGCTCACCGTCTGTGCGCTCTATCAGGACGACGACTATGGCCAGGGCGTCCGCGACGGCGCGGAACGTCTCCTGGCCGGGCGGGGCATGAGCCTGGCGGCGGCCGAACCCTATGCCCGAGGCGAAGCCCGGTTCGGCGCGCAGATCGCGAAGCTGCGCCGCGCCAATTGCTAACTGGTCGTGCTGGGCACGATCATCCGCGAGACCGTGGCGGCCATGGCGGCCATGGCGGAGGCCGGCCGGGCGGGCTGGGCGCCGATCTTCCTGGTCAGCCCAGGCGGCTATACCGCGGAGGTCGCGGGCCTGGGCCGCGCGGCGGTCGAGGGGCTTTACGGCATCGGTCAGCTGCCGATCCCGGACCCGCCGGCCACACCGCAGCCGGTCGCCGATTGGCTCGTCGACTATCAGATGCGCTTCGGCGAGGCCGCGGGACTGCCGGCCATCGCCGGCTACAACACCACCGACCTCTTCGTCCAAGCCGCCGAGGCCGCCGGGCCGGATCTGTCGGTCGACAGCCTGATCGCCGCGCTCGCCGGCAGGCGCTTCTGCACGGCGTCGTGGGAATGAAGGGCGCAGATGTGCAGTTCGTGCTTGTAGCGCTCGACGATCTTCGAAAACCCGGTCTCCGCCTCATGGCAGATGACGTTGAGCAATCCGAAATCGTTGGACGGCCCGTGAATCGGCACGAAAAAGCCGCGGCGAAGGCCGGCATCGATAGCCTCGCGCATGATCTGCGCCTGGCGGGGGCGGATTTCGCGCACGCCCCGCTCGGCATGCCATTGGTCGGGCAGGATCACGCGCAAGGACTGCACGACGACGTAGTCATCCTTGAAATAACCTTGGTCCGCGTCATGGGTCAGCCATTCGCGGGGAAAGCTGCTCATAGTGATCGGCGGGCGTTGGAAGACCGTCCGTGCCGTCGCGCGATCGGCCGCCAGCCTTCCGCCCGCATAGGCGAACATATCGAAACCCATTTCTTCCGCGGCGCCGGGGAGGAAGGTCCCGAAATCTTCCTGAGTCCTCAGATGATTGAGGCGCTCTAACAAATGGGAACGGGTCGTATCCACCGATCGACCGTCCAGTCCCTTCATTCTCAAGCGCGGACCGGGAGAATTCCCCTGCCATCGCTGCACGTCTCCCGAAATGATTGCATTATCCATCTACGAGTCAATGATCCTGAGCATTCATCCCGGCCATTGATCCGACCATATGACGATCGGGTCGCGCCGCTAGCGTTGACATGGCCTCCCCCCATGCCTATCTCAAATCAACCCATGATCCCTTTTTGCGGCAATTCCATGCCGTTCATCACAAACGTTCGGTGGAGCGCGCGATGCTAGGCGGACTCGCGAAGAAAATCTTCGGCTCCGCCAATGAGCGCTTTCTCAAGAAGCTCAATGGCCAGGTCGCTGCGATCGGCGCCCTTGAGCCGGAGATTGAAGAGCTCGCTGACGACGAGCTGCGTGGCCGCACGGCCCTGCTGCGCGAACGGCTGCGCAATGGCGAATCCCTGGACGACGTGCTGGAGGATGCTTTCGCCACGGTCCGCGAGGCGGCCAAACGCACCCTCGGCCAGCGCCATTTCGACGTCCAGCTGATGGGCGGCATCGTCCAGCATATGGGCATGATCTCCGAAATGAAGACCGGCGAGGGCAAGACCCTGGTCGCGACCCTGCCCGTCTATCTCAACGCTCTCGAAGGCAAGGGCTCCCATGTCGTGACGGTCAACGACTATCTCGCCCGACGCGACGCCGAATGGATGGGCCGGGTCTACAAGTTTCTGGGCCTGACCGTCGGGGTCATCGTTCCCGGGTTAAGCGACGAGGAACGGCGTCTGGCCTATGCCGCCGACGTGACCTACAGCACGAACAACGAACTCGGCTTCGATTACCTGCGCGACAACATGAAGTTCCGGCTTGAGGAGATGGTCCAGCGACCGTTCAACTTCGCCATCGTCGACGAGGTCGATTCGATCCTGATCGACGAAGCGCGGACGCCGCTCATCATCTCCGGCCCGGCCGAGGATTCGTCCGAGCTCTATCGCTCCGTGAACGTCCTCATCCCCAAGCTGGACGAGGACGATTTCGAGAAGGACGAAAAGCAGCGCGCCGTCAGCCTGAGCGAAAAGGGCGTCGAACGCATCGAGGGCTTGCTCGACGAGGCCGGCTTACTGAACGAGGGCACGCTCTACGACATCGCCAACGTGACCCTGGTCCATCACGTCAATCAGGCCCTGCGCGCCCATAAGCTGTTCACGCGCGACGACGACTACATCGTCAAGGACGACAAAATCGTCATCATCGACGAATTCACCGGCCGGATGATGGAAGGCCGGCGCTATTCCGAAGGGCTCCACCAGGCATTGGAGGCCAAGGAGAGCGTGACGGTCCAGATGGAGAACCAGACCCTCGCCTCCATCACCTTCCAGAACTATTTCCGTCTCTATCCCAAGCTCGCCGGCATGACCGGCACGGCGATGACCGAGGCGAGCGAATTCGCCGAGATCTATTCGCTCGAGGTCATCGAGATGCCAACCAACCAGCCGATGGTCCGGATCGACAACGACGATCAGGTCTTCCGCAGCCTACGCGAGAAGACCGACGCCATCATCGAGCAGATCAAGGAGTGCCACCCCCGCCAGCAACCGGTGTTGGTCGGCACGGTGACGATCGAGAAATCCGAGGAACTCTCCGAGTCGCTCAAGAAGCTCAAGATCGAGCACAAGGTGCTGAACGCCCGCTATCACGAGCAGGAAGCCCATATCATCGCCGATGCGGGCGAACCCGGCGCGGTGACGATCGCCACGAACATGGCCGGGCGCGGCACCGATATTCAGCTCGGCGGCAATTACGACATGCGTGTCGAACGCGAACTGGCCGAGATCGAGGACGACGCGGAACGCGCCAAGCGGTCCGAAGCCATCGCGGCCGAAATCGCTGCCGCGCGCGAGGTCGTCAAGGCAGCCGGCGGGCTCTTCGTGCTGGGCACCGAGCGGCACGAAAGCCGGCGCATCGACAACCAGCTGCGTGGGCGCTCGGGCCGCCAGGGCGATCCCGGCGCTTCGCAATTCTATGTCTCGCTCGAAGACGACCTGATGCGCATCTTCGGGTCGGAGCGCATGGATTCGATGCTCCAGCGCCTGGGCCTTCAAGACGGCGAGGCGATCATCCATCCATGGGTCAACAAGGCGTTGGAAAAGGCCCAAGAGAAGGTCGAGGCGCGCAACTTCGAGATCCGCAAGCAGCTTCTCAAGTTCGACGACGTCATGAATGACCAACGCAAGGTCATTTACGAGCAGCGCAAGGAAATCATGGGCGCGACCGATCTGGCCGAGACCGTGCGCGACATGCGCCATGAGGTTGTCTCGGGCATTGTGACGCGCTGCATTCCCCATAACGCCTATCATGAGCAATGGGATACCGCGGGCCTGCACGAGGAGGGGCGGCGTCTCCTCAATCTCGATCTGCCGGTCGCCGAATGGGCCGAGGAAGAAGGCATCGCGGATCAGGAAATCCTGGAGCGCATGATGCAGGCCTCCGACCGGCTGATGGCGGAGAAGGCGGGCAATATCGGGCCCGACGTCATGCGCATGGTCGAGAAGAGCCTGCTGCTGCAGATCGTCGATCAGACCTGGAAGGACCATCTGCTCTCGCTCGACCATCTGCGCCAAGGCATCAACCTGCGCGCCTATGGCCAGCGCGATCCGCTGAACGAATACAAGCGCGAAGCCTTCAACTTGTTCGAAGAGTTGCTGGTCCGCATGCGCGACAGGATCACCGAGGTCTTGTCCCATGTCGAACTGCGCCCCGCGGCAGCCGCCGACCCCAACGAGTTACTGTCCCAGCGCCGCACCCTGCCCATGCAGGAAAGCCGCGGCGACCCGGCCCTCGTCGAAGGTAACGCATCGGAGGAAGGCCAGACGGCCCGGTCCCAGCCAGTGCAGCGGCGCGCAGCGGCGCAGCAGGTCGACCCCGCCGATCCGAACACCTGGGGCAAGGTTCAGCGCAATTCGATCTGTCCCTGCGGCTCGGGCAAGAAATACAAGCATTGCCACGGCAAGGTGGCCTGACGCGCCTCTTGCCGGCTTGATCTCCGCCGTCCCGGCGAGCCTGTCGAAGCAACCAAAAAAAGGAGTCGCCCTCACTAACCCCGAAGGGCGCGAAGGCGGTTCGAATTTTAGAGGGCCGACCGGCGCTGTCTTTCGGCCGACCCCCAAGTGTCGTCGGGCGAGGGCTTCGAAGCCCGCAGAACAATCGAAAGCCGAAATCCCAACTTCACCTGACTCATGACAACCCAACCACCGTGCCAGTTCCCGCCTCGCCCGGCAGATGGTCGTGGCCATGCCGGGGATGCCGGCGTAACTCATTGAATTTACGTCGAATTATTCTAAAGATTTAGGTTCCGAGCGGGTCGGCCGGAGCGCGGATAAGCATCCTTCCGCCGCGCGGCCCCGCGCGCGCGCCGACGCAAGCTGCATCTGTCGGTCAGAAAAGAATGCAGAATGCGACGCGCATTCGCGCCGCGGCGCCGGCTCAGGACAGGCCGGTCTGTCCCATGGCCAGGAACTTTTCGCGGCGGCGCGCACGCAGCACGCTGCCGTCCAGAGAGCGGACCTCGTGAAGAGCGGCCTCGACGGCATCGCCCAGACCGGCGATCGCGGCAGCCGGTCCGCGATGGGCGCCGCCCAACGGCTCCGGCACGATTCGGTCGATCACGCGCAGCTTGGCCAAGTCCTCGGCGGTGAGGCGCAGGGCATCGGCCGCCTCGGTCGCCCGCTCGGCGCTGCGCCAGAGGATCGACGCGCAGCCTTCCGGCGAAATCACCGAATAGATCGCATGTTCCATCATCAGGATGCGGTCGCCCGTGGCGACCGCGATGGCGCCGCCCGACCCCCCCTCGCCGATGATCGAGCAGACCACCGGGACCCGAAGCTGCAGCGATGCGTCGATGCAGCGCGCGATCGCCTCGGCCTGGCCACGCTCCTCCGCGCCGATGCCGGGATAGGCCCCCGGCGTGTCGACAAAGGTGAGCAGCGGCAGACCGAACTGATCGGCCAGGGCCATCAGGCGCCGCGCTTTGCGATAGCCTTCTGGATGGGCCATGCCGAAATTGTGGCGCACTCGGCCCTCGGTATCGGAACCCTTTTCCTGGCCGACGACGACCACGCTATAGCCGCGGAACCGACCGATGCCGCCGACCACCGCCGCGTCCTCGCCATAGAGGCGATCCCCGGACAGTGGGACGAAGTCCTCGATCAGCGTCGAGACGATCTGTTGGACATGGGGCCGGTCGGCATGACGGGCAACCTGCACCTTCTGCCAGGGCGACAGCTTGGCATAGGTCTGACGCAGCAGGCGATCGACCTTGCTCTGCAGGCGCCGGACCTCTTCGGCAATACTGATATCGCCGCCATCGCTCAGATGGCGCAGTTCCTCGATCTTGCCTTCAAGCTCCGCGACGGGCTTTTCGAAATCGAGAAAGGTACGCATCTTTCGCCGGTCTACCGTTTAGCCAATCAAGCCTTGCCTATCTGTTCGGCCTTGCGCACCAGGTTCTCCGCCTGGCGGATCGAAGCGATGTCGATCAGGCGGCCGTCGAGGGCCACCGCGCCCTTGCCTTCGGCCTGGGCCTTCTCCATCGCTGCGAGCACGCGCTTGGCGTTGTCGACCTCGGCATTGCTCGGGCTGAACTCCTCGTTCGCGAGACCGATCTGCGAGGGGTGGATCGCCCATTTCCCCTCGCAGCCCAGCACCGCCGCCCGCTTGGCCGCCGCACGATAGCCGTCGGGATCGGAGAAATCGCCGAACGGCCCATCGACCGGGCGCAAGCCGTTGGCGCGCGCCGCCACGACCATGCGGGCAATGGCATAATGCCACATATCGCCCCAATGGGTGTCGCGGGCGCCGCCTTCGGCGGGATCGGTCAGCACGGCGTAGTCCGGATTGGCGCCGCCAATATTGGTCGTCCGCGCCCGGGTCGAGGCGGCGTAATCGGCAACCCCGAAATGCAGCGATTCGATGCGTGGGCTGGCGGCTGAGATCTCATGCACGTTCTGCATGCCCAGCGCGGTCTCGATGATGAGTTCGAAGCCGATCCGCTTGCTCAGGCCCATGGCGTCCTCGACCTGGGTGACCAGCATATCGACCGCATAGACATCGGCCGCCGTGCCGACCTTCGGAATCATGATCAGATCGAGCGAGCCGCCGGCCTGTTCCACGACATCGACGACGTCGCGATACATGAAATGGGTGTCCAGGCCGTTGATGCGGACGGAGACGGTCTTCTTGCTCCAGTCCAACTCGTTCAGGGTCGTGATGATGTTCTTGCGCGCCTGCGGCTTGTCGTCCGGGGCGACGGCGTCCTCGAGGTCCAGAAAGATCACGTCGGCGGCCGAATTCAGCGCCTTGACGAAGAGCTTTTCGTTGCTCCCCGGGACGGCGAGTTCGCTCCGGTTGAGACGGGGCGTGGCCTGTTCGACGATCTTGAAACTCATGTCGGATACCTTTCCGGACTCGCTATTTTTGCCTGCTGCGCCGCAGCATGTGCCGCGCCCTCCGGCAAAAGTCAACCGGAGCACCGTCGCACGGCCGAGAGCGGATGGCCTTCGTTGACCAGCGACTTGAGCCTTTCGTCGAGCACATGGGTATAGATCTGGGTGGTCGAAATATCGGCATGGCCGAGCATCCGCTGGACGCTGCGCAGATCCGCGCCGTGGTTCAGAAGATGGGTCGCGAAGGCATGGCGCAGGACATGGGGCGAGACGCGCGAGGGTATGATTTCGGCCGCCACGGCGAGCTCCTTGAGCAATTGGGCGAAACGCTGGCGCGTCAGATGGCCCTGGCTTCCGCGCGAGGGAAACAGCCATTTTCCGCCGGCGCGCGCCCCCGGCGCGCCTGCGGCAGCCCCCGGCGTGCCCTTGCCAGGCGTGCCCTTGCCAGGCGTGTGGCGGGCGCGGACCGCGAGATAGGCTTCGACCGCCGCCCGCGCCGATTCCGTGATGGGGATCAGGCGCTCCTTATCGCCCTTGCCCCGGATCAGGATGAAACGACCCTCGCGATCGAGCGCGGAGACGGGCATACCGACCAGTTCCGAGACCCGCATGCCGGTGGCGTAGAGCAGTTCCATCAGAGCGACGAGCCGCAGCCCTTCCGCTCCATCCATGCGATGGGCGGCGTCGAGGATGCGCTCGACCTCTTCCTCGGTCAGGATCTTGGGCAGCGGGCGCGCGCGGCGCGGCGCGTCGATCTGCTGGGTGGGATCGTCGGGACGGACCCCTTCGCTGACCAGAAAGCGATGGAACTGGCGCAGGGCCGATAGACGCCGCGCGACGGTGCGCGCGCCATAGGCGCGCCGGTCGAGGTCGGCGAGATAGGCGCGCAGATCGTCGCCATCCGCCCCATCCAGGGCCCAGCCCTGCTTGGCCAGGAACCCCGCGAAATCGTTGAGATCGCGCCGGTAGGAGTCGATCGTGTTCTGCGCCGCCCCGCGCTCCGCCGCCATCATTTCGAGGAAGGCTTCCGCCCGCCGACCGCCCAGGCTCGACGCTGCGGGCGCCATCTCAGAACCCGCGGCCGACGGCCGCCTCGACCGCCACCGCCCGCGCTTCCCGCTCCAGGCCGATCCGCTTCAGGGCCGGCACGACCCGCGCGAGGGTCGAGGAATCGGCCCTGGCGGGGCCGTCCACCTCGAGGGCAAGCAAGGCATAGAGCACGGTTTCGCCCCGTCGGCCGCTCTCGGCGGCGCGCTCCAGGCCACGCCAGATGGCGAAGCCCGGCACCCGCGCTTCGGCCAGAACGGGAGCCTCGATCATATCGCTCCACACGCCTTCGGGCAGATCGTCGCCGACCGCGTGGAACAGGGCATAAAGGATGGCGGCCCGTTCCGCCGCTCGCTCGGGCGCGCCGCCTGCTTCGGCCGCATTGGCGGCCCGCCAGGCTTCAAATTTTTCCGGCTCCCAGCGTGTCTTGCCGCCAGGATCGGCCAGCCGGACGACGGGCCAGAGCGCAACCGCCGCCGCAGCCATATCCGGATCGACCGCGCCCTGGCGCTGGACCAGGCGATACCAGTCCATCGCCTTGCCTTCCGCGCCCGCCGCGAACAGGGCGCGGGCCGCCGCGGGCGCGAACCAGACGAGATCGGCGCTCGGCGGCAGGGTGGCGAGCGCGGGCAGGGTGCCATGGACCGCGACCGCGTAATCCGCCGTGCCATAGGACAGCGCCCAGGCCTTTTCGATCACCGCCGCGCGGGCGGCGGCCACATTGGTTTCCGCCGCGGCCCGGTAGAGCAGCGCGCGCGCGCGCGGGCCGTAGGACTCGGCCGCCAGACCGAGAGCGTCATCGAGTTCCTCCGCCGAGAACAGGGTCGCGGCATAGACCGCGCCGAGCTCCTCCGGCGTCAGTGCGCCCGCCAGGACGGCCCGCTCGGCCGCGCCCAAACGCACTTCCTCCGCCACGTCCGAGCGCAGGGCGACGGCCCGCAGCACACCCGGGTCCGACGCCGTCAGAATCTCTGCGCCGGGCACGATTCCCAGGGAGCCCATCATGGCGAGATGCAAGCCGCCGGGTTCCGCGCCCGCGACCGTCATGTCGCTGGCCTCATCTTCGGCCGCGACAGGCGCACCGGCCGTCTCGGCGATCAGGCGCCGGGCCAGATGCGTGAAGAGCGGATCGGCCGCGAGCAGCCCCTCATCGGCCATGACCGAAAGGGCCAGCTGCGCACCGACCGTGTCGCCGGCCAGAATCTGGCAATAGATCGCCGCCTTGTGCCACCTCTCCCCGGCGCGCAGTTCCGGATTGGCGGCCACGGTCTCGCAAGACCCCCCAGAATCGGAGCCAAAATCGCCGGTCAGCAGACGCCGTTCCAACCGGGCGGCGGCGATCAGAGGATCGTCGCGCCGGGCGGAACTATGGACCAGCAAGGCGTCGAAACCGGCGAAATCGCCCAGGGCGATCAGCCGGCCGATGCGCAGGGCCAGCAGGCTTTCCTCGCCCCCCGGCCCCTCGGGCGGCCGGGCCGCGGTCAGCAGCAGGCGCCGCATCATGTCCCGCATCGCGGGCGACGCGGCGGCCGTCGGCAGCCGAATCAGCAGCGCCTCAACAAGGGCGCGGTCCGAGCCGGCCCACATATCGCCGCCCAATCCGCCATTGCCGTCATCGAGGGTGCCGGCCGAATCCGGACCCACGGCTTCGAGGACATCCACCGAGATGGCACCGCCCGCCGCCCCGTTCCCCGGCGGCGTGGGCCGCGCGGGCGCCTTTGCCGCATCGCCGGGCAGGATATTCTGAGGCACCAGGGGCTTGGGTGTGCCCTGAGCCTGGGCGAAGCCCGGACAAAGAAGAAGAGCAAGAGCGAGAAACCCGGCGCTAGGGCTAGAAACGCGCATTCGGGATCACTTTCTCGACCCGCTCGGTCGGGGGCGGGATATCCCAGCTGACCAGGAAGCCCCCCCCGACCACGATGGCCGCGAGGAGCAGAATGCCGAACAGGGCCAAGAGTTTGCGCATGGCGGGCACGATCAATCGTTGGTTTGTGGGCGTTAGTTGGCAGGCGTCGGTTGCCGGGACCGGCCGGCGGCCGAAGGCCTGGCGACTCGGATGTCGGCTTTTTCTGATAATGTTGCATTATGTCGATATTACGACAGGGGTCGCCGCCCGCAAGGGCGCCCGCGAAGAAGACAGGCAATCTTGCGCCCTCGGGCGACGGAACGGGACATGAATAGCATCGACTCGGGCGAATCGAACCCCAGCGAGACCACTGGCGAATCCACCGGCCAGACCGGCCCCGGACGCTCGATCGTCCTGGTCGGCCTGATGGGCGCGGGCAAGACCTGTATCGGCCGCCGCCTGGCCTCGCGCTTGGCCTGTCCCTTCGTCGACGCCGATGCCGAGATCGAGAAGGCGGCCGGCTGCACCATCGAGGATATATTCGAGAGCCATGGCGAGGCGGCCTTCCGGGACGGCGAGCGGCGCGTGATCGCGCGCATTCTCGACGGCCCGCCCGTTGTGCTGGCAACCGGCGGCGGCGCCTATATGAACGAAGAGACCCGCGCCAAGATCCGCCAGCATGGCGTTTCCGTCTGGATCCGGGCCGAACTCGATTTGCTTCTCAAACGCACAAGCCGGCGGAACAATCGCCCTCTGCTCAAGCACGGCGACCGGCGTCAGATCATGGGGACCCTGATGGCCGAACGCTATCCCGTCTATGCCGAGGCCGAGCTCACCGTCGACAGCAAGGACGGGCCACCCGACCAGACGGTCGAGGCGGTGCTGCGCGCGCTGAACGAGCGGACTGAAGACCGACCGCGGCGCGCGCAGGCCGGCCAGGCGGGGATCGCCCAGTGACCCGCGGCGAAGCGGCGGAAACCCTGCGCGTCGAACTCGACACGCGCGGCTACGATATCCTGGTCGGCCCAGGATTGCTCGGCCGAGCGGGCGCCCTCGCGGCCCCGCTCATGCGCGGCCGGCGCACCGTGGTGGTGACCGACAACATTGTCGCCGGGCTTCATTTGCCGCGCCTGCGCCACGGCCTGGAGGCAGCGGGCATCGCGGTCGAGGAGATCGTCTTGACGGCCGGCGAGGAGACCAAGAGCTTCGCCAGCCTGCAGGGCCTGCTCGACGAATTGCTCGACCGCCGCATCGACCGGGCGACGACGATCTTCGCCCTGGGTGGCGGCGTGGTCGGCGATCTGGCCGGTTTTGCGGCCAGCGTGGCCCTCCGCGGCATCGATTTCGTGCAGGTGCCCACCACCCTGCTCGCCCAGGTCGATAGCTCAGTCGGCGGCAAAACCGGCATCAACACCCGCCACGGCAAGAATCTCGTAGGCAGCTTCTATCAGCCGCGCCTCGTCCTCGCCGATACCGATACCCTGGCGACCCTGCCGGCGCGCGAACTGGCCGCGGGCTATGCCGAGGTCGTGAAATACGGTCTGATCGACGATCCCGCCTTCTTCGCCTGGTGCGAAACCCACGGCCCGGCGCTGCTCGCCGGCGACGCGGCGGCACGGCGCAAGGCGGTCGTCGAGAGCTGCCGGGCCAAGGCCCGCACCGTCGCGGCGGACGAGCGCGAGGCCGGCAGCCGGGCCCTGCTCAATCTCGGCCATACTTTCGCCCATGCCGCCGAGGCGGCGGCCGGCTATGACGGCGGCGTGCTGCATGGCGAGGCCGTCGCTGCGGGCATGGCGCTGGCTTTCGACCTCTCCGTGCTCCTCGGTCTATGTCCTGCGGAGGAGGCCGCGCGGGTCCGCCACCATCTGACCGAAGTCGGCCTGCCGACCGATTTTGCGGGTCTCGGATTGGCCGATCGCTCGCCCGATTCGCTGATCGCCGCGATGCGCCAGGACAAGAAAGCCGAGGCCGGGGCCTTGACCTTCGTGCTCGTCCGGGGCATCGGTCATGCATTCGTCGCGCGGGATGTGCAGGCGGACGCGGTGCGCCGCGTTCTGACGCGCGCCCAGGCGGCCTGAGCATACGGTGTCTACGTAACCCAAGATGGAATCAATTCCCTGGATCGCCCTGGCCGCGATCGTCGTGCTGTTGATCGTTTCCGGCTTTTTTTCCGGCTCCGAAACCGCCATGACGGCGGCTTCGCGCGCGCGCCTTCTGCGGCTCGAGCAGCAGGGCCTGCGCCGGGCCGGCATCGTCAATGCCCTGCGCCGGGAGCAGGACCGCCTGATCGGTGCCATCCTGCTCGGCAACAACCTCGTCAATATTCTCGCATCGGCGATCGCGACCAGCGTGATGATCGGCCTGGTCGGCGAGGCCGGCGTGATCTACGCGACCATCGCCATGACCCTGCTGGTGCTGATCTTCGGCGAGGTTCTGCCCAAGAGCTATGCCATCTTCCACCCGGATCGCATGGCGCTCGCCGTCGCGCCCATCCTGCGCCCGATCGTCTTCGTCTTCGCCCCGGTTACCCATTCCGTGCAGGTCATCGTGCGCCTGACCCTCCGCCTGTTCGGCGTGCGCATCGGCGCGGAATTCCATCTGGCGAACACCGAAGAGGAGCTGCGCGGCACGATCGATCTGCACGCCCTGGACGCCGAAGCGGTCGTGCCCGAACGCGCGATGCTGCACAGCGTGCTCGATCTGCAGGATGTCGAAGTGGGCGAGATCATGACCCACCGCAAGGACGTGCTGGCGATCGCTGCCGGCGTCGCTCCCGATTCGATCATCGACCAGATATTGGAAAGCCCCTATACGCGCCTGCCCTTGTGGAGCGGATCGCCCGACAACATCGTCGGCATCCTGCATGCCAAGGCGCTGCTGCGCGAAGTCCGCGCGCAGAACGGCGATGTATCCGGCCTGGATATCGTGAAGATCGCGGCAGAACCCTGGTTCATTCCGGGTTCGACCACGGCCCTCGACCAACTCCAGGCCTTTCGCGAGCGGCGCGAGCATTTCGCCCTGGTGGTCGACGAATACGGCTCTCTCATGGGCATCGTCACCCTGGAAGACGTGCTCGAGGAAATCGTCGGCGAGATCGCGGACGAGCACGATGTCGCGGTCGCCGGCGTCCGCCTCGGGCAGGACGGATCGGTCATCGTGCGCGGCGCGGTCACTATCCGCGACCTCAACCGCCAGTTCGGCTGGTCCCTGCCCGACGAGGAAGCCGCAACCATTGCCGGCCTGGTCATGTACGAGGCCCGCAGCATCCCCGAGGCCGGTCAGGTCTTTCATTTCCACAGCTTCCGCTTCGAAATCCTGCGGCGCGTGCGGAATCAGATCACCTCGATCCGCGTCACCCCGCCAGTGCCGCCCGACACCGAGGAGTGAGCGCCGCTTGACCGGGCGCCGCAGCCCCCTAGAGTCTGCCGCGCGACCGAATACGGAGTCGACAATGCCGCTATCCGCGCCCGCCGAACGGGAGCATGTCCATACGCGCAGCATCGAGTGCTGCGGATACCGCCGGACCGACGGGCTGTGGGATATCGAAGGCCATCTGGTGGATTCGAAGACCTACGGCTTCGACAACCGGGACCGCGGCCGGGTCGAGGCGGGCGTGCCGCTCCACGGCATGTGGCTGCGGCTGACGATCGACGACGACTTTCTGATTCACGAGGCCGAGGCGAACACGGAGTTCGGGCCCTATCGGATGTGCGGCGATATAGCGCCGAATTTTACCGCCCTCAAGGGCCTGACGATCGGCCCCGGCTGGCGGCGCGGCGTGCAGGCGACCGTCGGCGGCACCAAGGGCTGCACCCATCTCGTTGAATTGCTCGGGCCGATGGCGACGACCGCG
>Ga0302135_10000877_pt1 | contig 18147 bp, 18 predicted proteins | sample CBN3_surface_MG_FD_203119 | JGI IMG/M metagenome (GOLD analysis project Ga0302135, IMG submission 203119) | Marine microbial communities from Western Arctic Ocean, Canada - CBN3_32.1 | ecosystem: Environmental > Aquatic > Marine > Oceanic | place: Canada: Western Arctic Ocean | collected...
TGCCAGCGGATTAACGGGTACCGATAAGCACCATGGTTTTGTTCTTGACGGATGCCAGCCCCTGATCTTCAAGTGTCTTGAGGACGCGTCCAACCATTTCCCGGGAACAACCGACGATCCGCCCGATCTCCTGACGAGTTATCTTGATTTGGTGGCGATCAGGATGGGTCATGGCCTCGGGTTCGTGGCATAGGTCGAGCAACGTTCGGGCGACGCGGCCGGTCACGTCCAGAAAGGCTAGGTCTCCGGCCTTCTGCGTTTGTCTTGTCCAGGCGCTCGACAAGCTGGCTAGCCAGTTCGTACAGAACACCGGCATTACCTTCGCTTAGCTCCTCAAACTTGGGGTAAGAAAGCTCCGCGACCTCACATTCGGTCTTCGCCTTCAACCATGCGGTGCGGGTGCCCTCGCCAAAGAGCCCCATCTCGCCGAAAAAGTCGCCTTCATTGAGGTAGGCGACAATGATCTCACGACCCAAGTCGTCCTCGATGAGCACAGTCATAGAGCCACGGGTAATGTAATAAATGGAATCACTTTGTTCGCCGGCATAGATGATCGTCGTACCGCGTGGGTACTTTCGGCGATGCGCAGCGGCAAGGAACTCTTCGACGTTCTGCAGGCGGGAATCGCGCAACGTTATGCTGACCATGAAGTGGTCCCAGTTGGATAAAACGCAGGTTACGTCCAGCCATTCGCTAAAAAAACCGGTTTCGGGACGATTGGCTTGGTTGTACCTCGCTTTGTCATTACCATGAGCCCCTTTCGTTTCCGGGGATTCTCACATGCAGGGCAGGGTTCGATGGCTGGACAACGTGAGTTTTCTGGCGGAGTCGGGTACCGGACATGCCATTGTGCTGGACGGTCCAGAGGAGTCCGGTGGCCGCAACATTGGCATGCGCCCAATGGAACTCCTGCTGCTCGGGGTTGGTGGCTGTACCAGCTACGACATTGTCACGATTCTGAAAAAGTCGCGCCAGGCGGTCACCGATTGCGTCGCCGAACTGTCGGCACAACGGGCCGACTCTGTGCCGTCCGTGTTTACGTCGATTCACATTCACTTCGTGGTCACGGGTCGGGGTCTCAAGGCCAACCAGGTTCAACGTGCGGTGGATCTTTCCGCAGAAAAGTACTGCTCCGCATCGCTGATGTTGCGCGACGGTGGCGTGCTGATGACCCATGACTTTGAGATCCTTGAGACCGTGACATGAAGCGACCAGCGGCGACCGGGGGCCTCAGACATGTCGCGCTGTTCGTTCATCGCTTTGAGGCGACCGAGGCCTTCTATACCGACTTGTTGGGGATGGCCGTCGAGTGGCGGCCGGACACTGATAATGTCTATCTGACATCTGGCAATGATAATCTGGCGTTGCATCGGTCGAGCGCACCGTTACCGGCTGGTCGACTGGATCACGTTGGCTTCATTCTGAACGAAATCGAGGATGTCGATGCCTGGTACGCCTTTCTCGAGGCGCACGGCGTTCCTCTGGCCACCCAACCACGCACGCATCGCGACGGCGCGCGCAGCTTCTATTGCGAAGATCCAGGTGGCAATCGTGTGCAGATGATCTTTCACCCGCCCCTCGCGCATGGCGCGGGTTCGTGAGCGCACTGACCCGGTCCATCGGGGTCAACCTATTTCGGTTCTTTATTGATGATCGAAAGAACGCTGGGGAACGTTGGCTGCGTGCCCTCGACAACGAGTACTCAACCTTGCACCTGCGCGAGATGCTGGTCGGCGTTGCGGACGAATTGGGTGCACGCGTCATCAATATTTCCACCGAGCAGTTTTCACCGATGGGCGCGAGCGCTGCGGTGATGATCGGACAGCCAGAATCGGTGTTGGCACATCTCGACCAGAGCCATCTGGCTGTGCATACCTATCCCGAGAAGAACGACGATGGCAACGAAGTGAGTTTTCGCGCGGACTTTGACCTGTCAACCTGCGGTCCGGTTGATCCGCTGCCGGTCGCCGGAGACCTCGTTAGAAAACTTGCGGCGGACGTCGCGGTCATCGATTACCGCGTCAGAGGAATCGTTAGAGATGACGCGGGTCGGATCGCAAGGCCGGCATCGCCGCCGAGTAGCTTCTCGATAGCGGGCTACGATCTAAGAAAGGTTGAGTCCGCTGCTCACAGCGTGTCGATGGTGTTTGCCAGCAAAGCTGCGGTTGCCACCTCGCGGGATCTGGTGGATCGCCTCTTCTGACGGGTGCCGCGTGAAGGGTGCAAGGTGAAGGGTGCCGCGTTGCGGGTGAAATGTTGCAGGGCGGAGAGTTGAAGCGTGACGGGCGATTGGAGGGCATGGCGTCCCCGCCCGAATCCTTTCCGGGTCAGATGTGGGGCGCGGTAGCCGTCATCAGCGTTGACGCGGCGCGCATCAATTTGCGGACAAAGCCGGGAAACTCGCGGCCACCGGATCCAATCGCGTTTGTGCCGTGACGCCGTTCATCGGCCTGCATGGCGAGCAGGATCTCGCGTGATCGGGTGTCTCGTTCCGGGAGACGCGTCAGATGTCGTTCGAGGTGTTCGTCTACCTCGCGCTCTGTCGCAGCGACGAAGCCAAGGCTGTTACGGTCTCCGCTCAGCCCCGCGGCAAGTCCGACGACAAATGAACCGGCATACCAAACGGGAGCAAGGCGCGTCGGCGTTGAATTCAATTCATCGAGGCGCTGTTCACACCAATCGAGATGTTCACGCTCTTCAACGGCAGACTGCCTCATATGGGCCGCGACCGCGGGATTTCTGGCGGTTATGGCCTGCCCCTCGTACAGGGCCTGGGCACACACTTCTCCCGCATGATCGACGCGGATGAGGCCTGCTGACACGCGCCGTTCGGCGGTTGTCAGGTCGGGGGCCTCGCCGAAATCGCGAATGTGATCCGCCCTGCGGGACCGGTGGGTGCCGAATGCTCCCTTCAGTAACCGATCGAAGCCGATGATCAGCCGGTCAAGACCTTCCGAATTGCGATCAGCGCGCATCAAATTCTTTCCTTTGCAGTATGCGGGGCCGGAATTTGCCCAACGCCCGTTCCGTGAGCGCTGTAGCCACTTCGGGGCGGCTGGTGGCGGGGCCGGGACAGGGCGGGCCGGGAAACGGCAGGGGCAGTGCGATTCGCCATGCCCCTGCGGGTGCAAGTCCGAAACCGATGTGACTTCACCCCAGATGAATGAGTTGGCGGCCACCCAGCAGATGCAGGTGGATGTGAAAGACTGTCTGCCCGCCTTCTTGATTGCAGTTGAGTATCAGTCGATAGCCGCGTTCGCTCAGATTCTGTTCTGCCGCGAGGTCCTTCGCAGTCGTGATCATGTGGCCAAGCAGTGTCTGATCATCGGGTTCGATGTCATTGACGGTGGCGATATGTTTGCGGGGCATGATCAGCTGGTGTACCGGTGCTTGTGGACTGATATCGTTAATGGCAATGAGTCGGTCGTCCTCAAAGGTGACGTTGGCCGGGATGGTGCCGTCTGCAATCTTGCAAAAAAGGCAGTCCTCACTCATCGGTGGTCACCGCAGCGTCCTGGTCAGCGTCAGCCTGCGCCATTACGTAGGCCGTGAATCCCTTCTCGTTCAGGATGTAGGCCGCGAGCGCGCTACGCTTGCCGGTGTCGCAGGCGGCCACGTACACGGCATTCTCCCGTAGCTTTGACAGATTGTTGCGGATGAGCAGCAGCGGTACATTCAGGCTGCCGTCGATCTTGCTGCCAACAATCTCCTTGGGATTGCGCACATCCAAGATGTAGGTTTTTGGGTCGCCCGCTGCGACCATTTCGCGCACCTCATCCAGCGTGACTGTTTCGATCACCGGCCGCATGAGAAGACTCTCGAAGTCCGGCTCTGAAAGTCTCATCAACGTGCCGTTCGTCATCATCGTAACCGTCGCGTTGCGGGGTACATCGCTGACGAGGGCATCCTGGCCAAAATTGTCGCCGGCACGTAGTTCCGCGAGGACCGCCGTCTTGCCGCCGGTGGTTCTCTCGACCTTGGCGCGCCCCTTCTGGATAACGTAGAAGTAATCGCCCTTCGCTCCCTGTGTGATCACCGGCTGCATCTTGTTGAAACGCACCTCTTCGAACTTGCTGAAGAGGGTCGGAATGTTGGCCGGAGGGATGAATTCGAAGAGAGGCGAGCTGAGCAATTCGGACATCCAGTCGACTTCCTCATCGTCGTCGACTGCCAATTCAGGGCTGAGTTCGTCTTCTTCGGCACTGGACAGAAGACTGTCCCTGTCGACTGCGAGGATCGTGGTAATTGTCGTCGTGACCGCGGTGAATTTATGGGGCTGAGTATTGTCGAGCGGTTGCCGCGCGTTTGCATCGCCGGCTGCAAACTTTGTGACATTGAATTTTTGGTCGAGCAGATCTACGGCACCCTCAAGCAGCCAGTACACGTCCGAGTCCGTGTCGTCGCGCTTGAATATCATCTTGCCTTCGCCGAACTTGACGATTTTCGTTTTTTCCATGACCGAGACCAAATGGCCGTCCGCGAGCGTGTTTAGCGGGACCAGCGCCTTGAGCTTTTCGGGATCAAGGTTTGCCATGGGGTGGGGGAGTCCGGAAATTGGGCTGGGTCATTATAGTGAACAGAGGTGAACCAGTCATAGCCATCAGATGGATCTTTTTCCGATGCCTTGACAGACCTGATCTGGAGTTTCTTGCTTTACCGCCTCGCGCGCCCAATTTCGGCCGACGAAGAATCGGTCGACCAGGCGGCCCGGTCAATGTTCAGTAGGACGCCGTTCGTTCCTGAAAGCCGACACCCAGACCCGCAAGCGTCGCCGCAGCACGCCGGGCTTCAGGCGTGGACATCGGGCCCAGGTAAATGCCGTACGGGACCGCAGCGTTGCCCGGATCCAATTCAACGTGTGCGTACAGACCGTGGCGGGACAGCGTCTGTTGCACTGACTCTGCTGCCAGCAGGTTTGCCTTCATACCCAGCTTGTAAGTGATGCCTCCCTGGCGGAAATCTACATCCGGGAACTCGCGAATTCGCGGAGGCGCTGACCGCTGACCGCTATTGTCGTGAATGACTGGGGGTGAGACCGCGCGTTCCTGTGTTTCCTGGCCAAACAGGCCAACGAGGATAAGAATGAGAATGATCGCCACGGGCAAGATATAGCCAAGTGGTATGCCGCGTTTGCGCCGTGTCCCCTTGGCCGGGGACCCGGGGCTCGGCTTTGTTGTGTCGGTGGTGTCTGGCTCTGATTCTGTCGCGAGACGTTCGGTCTCTTCCTGCTCGCGGGCGGCTACCCGTTCGACGACGGACATGGATTCCAGGGGGTCCGGCAACCGCATTTCGGTGTCGTCGCAGGCAAGTTCAGCGGGTATTTCGGTATCGGAGTCCGGGCTGATTGAGTCCGGTGGGGCCGAAATGATGACGACCGTAATGTTGTCCCTACTGCCATTGGAAAGCGACGCGGCAACGAGGCGTTCGGCCAGTTCTTCGTCGCTCCCGTCCCCGACCATGATTGTCGCGATCTGTTCATCTGTGACGGCTTCCGTCAGGCCGTCACTGCACAGCATCAGCTTCTCACCGTCGTGCCACTTGTCGCTAATGCTGTCCGCGCGCACGGTATCGAGTTCCTGAACACCAAGCGTACGTTTGACAGTATTTTTTCGGGGATCGACGGCCGCCTGTTCTTGGGTGAGTTCCCCCTGGTCGATCAGCGACTGCAGGAGCGAGTGGTCGGTTGTGACCTGGCGGATACCACCGTCCCGATACATGTATGCCCGGGAGTCTCCGACCCAGAAGATGTTGTAAATGGCGTTCGAGGAAAGAAGCAGAACGATGGTGGTACCCATGTTGGTACCTTCCGCCTCGTTCTGTGCGTAGCTCTTGATTGCCTTGTGGGCGTTCTCGATGGCCTGGTTGACGCCCTGGCCCTCTCTGATGAAGGTTGTTACGGCATAGGCGCTTATGGCGCTCGCAACTTCTCCGAAGCCGAGACCGCCCATCCCGTCAGCAACCGCCCACAGTCCGTGATCCGGGTCACAAACGTAACTGTCTTCGTTGTTGTCGCGAACATTACCGACATTTGTTCCGGCACCATACTGATGCAAGTAGCGGCTCCCCTGGCCGGGTCTGCTTTTTCGGTGGTTGGCGTATGCCAACAACACTTGCTCCAACGAAAAGTTGGACCTTCGCTTTCTATCTGTTCATCCCGATCATCAATCCGTTTCGCCCAGACTCAACGTCGCCTGGTGTTGCAGCCCGTCTGACATCTCGCTGCGCTCTGCACCAATCCTTCGTGCACCCTCTATTGCTATCGTTATCGCTATTGCTATCGCTATCGCTATCGCTATCGCTCGATCGGTTTGTGTTTCGAACGGCAAATGAGTCCGCCAATCGATCAATCCGCGGTCGAGTCCCCCGGCCGCGTAATGTGCCAGGCAACAGCAGGTTGCATGAGGCGCGATATCGTTCCGGTAAGCCGCAAAGCAAAATATAGTCTACCATCTGCCATGATTATACAAAGGTATCCAGCCGCCCCAAATGTAGGTGGAAGATCACTTTTTGGCGCTATATTCTTGTCGCTCCGAATTGGACCGCGAGATCGCGGTCTGACAGTTTTGGTTGTAACTTTTCCGGCATTCTGGGTATTCGTTGATGGCAAGTTCAGTAGTCGCAGTCATGTTGCCGACGTCACCGACAGCACGAAGCTGTACGACACGTTGGGCGATGACGACGCCAACCGGATCATCAGCAAAGTCCTCGACCTGATGGAAAAGCTCACGGAGATGTATCAGGGCTACAAGATCAAGACAATCGGCGACGAAATCATGTGTCGTTTCCAGTCGGCAGGCGACTGTGCCCGCACTGCAATCGAGATACAGGAAGAAATAGCAGAAGGCATCGAGGGCGAGGACATCGCCATCACGGTCAAAGTCGGAATCCACTTTGGCCCGGCAATCATGGCGGAAGATGGCGATGTGTTCGGCGACGCTGTCAATGTCGCAGCCAGGATGGCTGGAATCGCCAAGGGGATGCAGATTATCCTGACTGAAGACACGGTCAAACTGTTGCCGCCGGATCTGCAGGATGCCTGTCGCATCTTTGACCGGACCACGGTCAAGGGCAAAGCTGAAGAGATCAACGTCTATCAGTTGGTGTGGGAGAGCAGCGACGACGTCACGCGCATCGAGTTCACTGCGGCACCGGAAGAGAAGCAGGTCCAGTTCCTATCCCTTTTTTACAAGAATCAGGAAACCAAGATCCAGTCTGACGATCATCGTACCTTCGTGATCGGTCGGGGGGTGCAGAGTGATCTTCTGTGTCAGACCAAGCTTGCTTCGCGCAAGCACGCGGTGATCGAGTTCCGACGTGGCAAGTTTCACGTTCTTGATCAGAGTTCCAACGGCACGTTCATACGTACAGATGAGGGCGAGAACATCTCGCTGCGCCGGCAGGAGCTGCCCTTGTGGGGTTCGGGCTTCATTGGCATCGGCGAAGAAGTGGCGCTGGATGATGTGAGCAGCGTCATCCGCTTTCACTGCGGTTGATAGCGGTCTAACTCTCATTTTCTCCAAAAGCGCCAGACCCGGGACAACAACTGGCCCTCGCGCGGTCGAACCGACCCGGATTCTGACTCGCAGCAAGCGCTTGCGCGGGTCTGGTTTCGATACCCCGGCAGTGCCCGTCGGACTCAGTTTCCGCGCTCTTGACGAATGGAGTCAGGGGTTTCAGAGTGCTACAACGACCGGAGCGCGCGGCACATTCTTGCTAGCTTGCTGGGTGCAGCGATACCGTGTTTCGTGCCAGCCTCTCCGAGAGGCGCCTAATGCACAGGTTCCGGTTGCCGAAGCGTATCCGGTTTCGCCAGACGGGCGAGCGCAATCGTGTCGGGGCGGCAGACTTGACCTGATCGGCGATGTCACCATTGACTCGGCTAATCAGGCGATCGAGGGGGACAATATCAATGTAATGGCGGTCGTCGGTGATCGGGGTTTGATTCAGAAAGGCTTTGGAACGCTGGTGCCCACGTCGCTGACTATTGTTGCAGGTATCGGCACCGTCACGGTAAGTAACATCAGCGAGTTCGCCTCGCTGCTCCGCCCGGAGGTGTTCACAGTATCCAGTGCGGGAGATGTTGAACTCGGCAATGTGTTCATGGATGGCAACACGGCCACGGTCACCAGCGCGGGAGACATCCTGGTGACCGGCGCTCTTGATGATGCCGGAGGCGATATTACACTTGCTTCATCTGCTGGCAGTGTAACGCTGCAGCAGGCGGTCAGTGCAGCCGGAAGTGTCGATGTGGCGGGGACGGCTGTAACCTCTGCCGATACGATCCAGGCTGCCCAGGATCTGACTTTGACGGGTTCGCTAAGCATTTCTGTCAATGGCGCAGTCACGACGAGCGTTGGCGATGTGACCCTGAACAGCGCCGGTAGCCTTATCGTTAATGACACCATTAGCGCGGCTGCTAATGCGTCGTTGGTCGGAAACACCATCGCGACGACACAGGCTATTGAGGCGGGTGCGAATGTCACAGTGGCCGCGGCACAAAGCGTCGTACTGAACGGAACAGTGGCGTCTGCGGGTGGCGATGTTGTGGTCTCGACGTCACTGGCGTCGAGCGGCAGCGATGCGGTCGGTGTCAGCATTACGAAAGCGGTGACAAGCACGGAATCTATCATTGTGGCATCCGAGGGCGACGTCACGATCAGGGACGAGACGCTGACACCCGACAGCCTCATCGTGACGGCCAATGATGTCGAAGTGACGAGCGTCAATGGGGGCGTATTGCTCGATACGATAGACGTCACGGGCACGCGCACCGTGCAGGATCCAACGACCGGGATCGATGAGATCCGCGCGGTCTTTGTCAGCGGCGGTGAGGACGTTGCTGTTTCGGGAGCGATCACGGGTGGGTTGCAGGGCGGCATTAGTCCGACCTCCACGGCGCGACCGTGAATACCCAGGACAAGATTATAGGTGAGGGCTTGAGCGTTTCGGGAGCGACGGGAGTCGTGATGGACGCGCCTGGCCCGATCAGTGTCAGCACGCGGGGTGCGATCAATATCGCGTCCGATGGGGTGGTTTCAATTCTTGCGAATGTCGCGAGCACAGGCGGCGGCAGTATCGCGGTGACCGCGGGTGGCAGCGTATCGATCCAGGATGCCGCGCAAGGGGCGAGCAGCGTGCTCGTCTCGGGCAACGACCTGTCTGTGACAGCGGGCGGGACCGTAGACATTGATTCGATAAAAGTCGATGGCGTTAGATCAGACTTCGACCCGATTACCGGTGAGGAGTCAAAGCACGCAGTCACGGTGGCCGCGACCTCTAACATCACTCTCCTCGGCATGACCGATGGTGGCAGTCAGGGTCTGGTGAGCATCACATCTGCAGGAGAGGTTAAGTCAGACAATACGATTTCGGTGCTCGATCTGGTCATTGCGGGTTCGGATATCATTCTGAGCGCGGACGTAGTCCTGCCAGGCGGCGTGATCGAAGCGGGTACCGCGATCAGCGTCGTGGGCGGCGATATCGGGATCTCGGCGGCGAACAACATCGCGCTCAATGGCGACGTTACCGGTGATCAGGCAACGACGATCGTGTCTGATTCGGGTTCGATCGCTCAGGAAGCGGGTACGGTGATCAAGTCGACCGGGGACATTGTGATGTCTGCCAAGAGCGAGATAGCGATTGCCCGTCTTGAAAGCGATGCTGATATTACGCTAGTCCTCACCTCCGAGTCTGAGGCAGACGGAGCGAGGTTCAGTCGTGTGAATCCGGCGATTCCGTTTGGTAGCGGTAGCGAGACGAACAGAGATATCCGCAGCGTCGGGGCGATCGTTTTCCTCACGCCAACGGCGGATGTCGGCGCGATATCGGCGGATCAGAACTTCGTCCAGCGAGCCGATGTCGGCGTATTCTATGGTCTGGACCAGGGGCAGTTCTTCTCGGATGACATCGGCACGACGAGCATCCTGTCGACGATTCCTGATACGACGTTCGGGGACCTCAATTCGACGTTGGATGGATTGCAGGCCAGTCTGACCAGTTTGCAGATCCCGGGGATTCTTGACGAGATATCCACGACGAGCCTGATCGGGAATGCGGCGCTCGCAAGTGCCGAGGAATCGGTAGCTACCGCGGGTAACACTGCGCTGCAATCTCAAAGTCGATCCACTGCGTCATCCAACAGGGGCGACGAGGAAGAGGTGGCCGAGATCGACGAGGAGGCGTTCGTCGACATTACGAGATGGCGCTTGTCAGACGTGAACGGCATCATGCTGCTAGAAGACCAGCAGGTTGCGTACGGTAATGTCTACTTCATGGTCAGGCTGGCAGGATTGCCTCATTCAGCCCACCCGCCCGTGCTCTACCGCCTGGACATGGATCTCGACCCGGGCGACGACGGGGACGATAAAGAGGGTGATAGTGCCGGTGAATGGTCAGCGCGTTTCACCTTCCTGCCTGATGACGATGGAGAATCTGGCGCCGACGAGTAGCGATCTTTGCTCGATGTGAATCCTCTGACCGCAATGCCGTCGGGGGTGTGGCACAACCACTCTCACCCGGTCCGGCGGCATCAGCGCCTGGTGGAGTCGCCGCGTTCGATCTCGATGCTGACAAGGGCCGGGCCACGTAGTGCGCCGGGCTTACCAAGGCGCAGCCACAGGCCGTTTACGTCAAACTCGGCCTTCAGCAGGTTGGCGATGTGAACGGCAAGGGTCTCGATCAACTGAAATCTGGAGTCAGCAATGAAGCTGCTGACCCGCTCCGCTATCGCGTGATAGTCGAGTGCATCGTCGATGCAGTCGGTGTGCGCAGCGTGATCGGCGTTGGTCGCCAGCCGCAGGTCGAGCGTTACGGTTTGTCGAACCTGTCGCTCGTGCTCATAGACGCCGATGATGGTGTGAACTTCCAGACCGCTGATTGTCACGATGTCAGGGATAGGTGCCTCCTTATTCACGGCTCGCGTAGCGAACGTGAAGTCTGCTATTCACGGCTCGCGTAGCGAACGTGAAGTCTGCTATTCACGGCTCGCGTAGCGAACGTGAAGTCTGCTATTCATGGCTCGCGTAGCGAACGTGAAGTCTGCTATTCACGGCTCGCGTAGCGAATGTGAAGTCTGCTATTCATGGCTCGCGTAGCGAACGTGAAGTCTGCTATTCACGGCTCGCGCAGCGAACGTGGAATACATGCATCGATGTCACGGCTCGCTCGTCGCGGCACGCGAGTTAGTGGTTTGCGAGATCCGTAAGCGGCCACCGCGGCCGCACGGTTATGTTGACTGATTCTGTGTGGCCTCGTGCAAATCGGTGCGCGCCCGCGAGCGCAATCATTGCACCATTATCTGTGCAGAGTGTGAGCGGTGGACAGAACAGACGAGCCCTTCGTTTCTGAACCATCGTTTCCAGACTCTCCCTCAGCGCCTGATTAGCGCTCACCCCACCCGCGATGACAAGTTGGGTCAGTCCGGTTTGTTCGAGTGCGCGGCGACACTTGATGGTTAGTGTGGATACTGCCGCGGTCTCGAATGCGTGGGCGATGTCTGCATGGTCCTGACTTGTTGGCTTGTCGATTGCCCGCAGGGTGTTCATGGTGAAGGTCTTGAGCCCGCTGAAGCTAAAGTCGAGACCAGGCCGGTCGGTCATGGGTCGCGGGAACACAAATCGCTTGGGTTCGCCTGATGTCGCCAGCTTTGCGATTGCCGGGCCGCCCGGGTAACCGAGGCCGAGCATCTTCGCTGCCTTGTCGAATGCTTCGCCCGCCGCGTCGTCCACAGATTCGCCAAGAAGCGCGTAATCGCCGAGGTCTTTCGCCATGACCAATTGGGTGTGGCCACCGGATACAAGCAGGGCAACGAAGGGAAAGACGGGTGCTGGTTCGCTCAGTAGTGGTGCCAACAGGTGGCCTTCCATGTGGTGTATGCCCAACGCCGGCTTGTCCCACGCAAGTGCCAGGGCCTTGGCAATCGAAGCGCCAACCATTAGCGCACCGACGAGGCCCGGCCCGGCTGTATAAGCAATGCCGTCGATGTCAGCTTTTGTTGAATTGGCCGTCGTGAGCGCGTCGCGGATCAGGGGCAGGGTTTTGCGAATGTGATCACGAGAAGCGAGTTCTGGGACCACGCCGCCGTAATCAGCGTGAAGGGCGACCTGGCTGTAGAGCAGGTCCGCGAGCAGTCCCTGTTCGCTGTCGTAGATTGCGACGCCTGTTTCATCACAGGAACTTTCGATGCCAAGGACGCGCATAGTCTACCCTCGTCGCGACGGTGGTTTGCCGTCTGGGTGGAGGTCCGTCATTTTGCATTGACACCGTATAGTAGATAGAATCCGCGGCTCAATCATCTTTGGAAATCCCGTTGCCATTCGTCAAAGTCAAGGAAAACGAGCCCTTCGACGTCGCCCTGCGTCGCTTCAAGCGCTCCTGTGAGAAGGCTGGAATCCTCGCCGAGGTCCGTCGCCGCGAATACTACGAGAAGCCAACGTCAGTCCGCAAACGCAAAGCGGCCGCAGCCGTAAAGCGCCACATCAAGAAGCTTCAGCGCGAGTCTCGTCGAATGGAGCGGTTGTACTAGCAACCGCCCGGTACTGGCGAGACCGAGTTTTTTTCTGCTGAGCCGCCGAGCTATTCGCTGACTTCTCTTGTCGGCCGTTCTCGTCGACCATCTTCTTCGCCGACCATCTTTTCGCCCACCGTCGCCGACTCGATCGCCGTTTTACCGGCGAACCCCGTCGCCCGAGAGCGTGGCTTGCCCACTTGTCTTGCCCTGGCACTGTCCCGTCTTCAATCCAGCTTTCGCCACGAATCCAGCTTTCGCCATGAATCCAGCTCCGTCGCTTAATCCAGTTCCCCGAATCCAGCCGGGTTGAGTCGAACCTCGCCGTTGTGGTGCTCGCGACTTCGACGCCTTCCCCCGGAAATCGCGCCACGTGATGTTTGACAGTGACCCTGCCAGCGCCTCCACTCACGGCATCACCGTTCGCGTTTAGCAATTCCGACCCGCGATTGTCAGATTGGTTCGAATTTGCCTTCCTGCTACCCATCGCCGCTATCCATTGCGCTGCCCATTGCCGCTACCCATTGCCGCTACCTATTCTGTAGTCTTGCGTTGCGCTCTTCGAACCGTCTGCCTGGCGGGCGGGAAGCATCCAACAGAAAAATCAAAACGCCGCGAGTGTAGTCATGTCATCTGCGATCAAAGACATCATTTCAGAGAACGTGAAGGACACCATGCGCGCGCGGGACAAGCCGCGTCTTGGAATTCTGCGACTGGTCATGGCGGACTTCAAGCGTGTTGAAGTTGACGAACGCATCGAACTCGATGATGACCAGATCATTAGCATCCTTGCGAAGATGGTCAAACAGCGCAAGGACTCCTTCGAACAGTACAAGGCCGCAGAACGGATGGATCTGGCTGATCAGGAAGCCTATGAGATCAGCGTCATCGAGGAGTTCCTGCCGGCTCAACTCGACGAGGGGCAGATCGGCGAAGTCGTCTCGGCCGTAATCGATGAGACCGGCGCGTCGTCAATGAAGGACATGGGCAAGGTGATGACTGCGCTGCGTCCGCGTGTCGCGGGCAAGGCGGATATGGGGGTGGTCAGTGCGCTGGTGCGGGCGCGACTTGCGTGATTCGCTGAGGCGGTGACCAACCAGTCGTCGATCCATCCGTTGGTGCGGCGGATGCGGGTTGGCCACTGACATCGCGCCGCGCTCAAGGTTTATGATCGGTTACCTGTTCCCTTCCAGAAGTGCCGCATGCCGGGTTTGATCCCACCCGAATTTGTTGAAGAACTGCTGGCTCGCACGGACCTCTCGGAGCTTATCGGTGGGCGCGTGACGCTGAAGAAAGCGGGCCTGAACTACACCGGCTTGTGCCCGTTTCACAATGAGAAGACGCCGTCCTTCTCGGTGAACGCAGACAAGCAGTTCTATCATTGCTTTGGCTGCCAGGCCAATGGCGATGCAATCAGCTTCATACGGGAAATGGAGGGCGTCGATTTCGTCGGTGCCATCGAGCAGCTTGCCGACCGGATTGGTATGACGGTTCCGCGCGAGAAGGCAGATCCGGTCTCGGAAGCCCGTCATCAGATGCGTAAGTCCATCTACGATGTGCTCGAGCAAGCGACGGAATGGTATCAGGTGCAACTTCGTGAGGGCGCTGGCCGTCAACGATGTGTTGATTACCTGAAAGACCGCGGTCTGACGGGCGCTATCTGTCGTGATTACGGCGTCGGTTTTGCTCCGCCGGGATGGGACAACCTGGTGCTTGCGCTTGCGCACAGCAATCAGGAGCGTCAACTGCTCATCGACGCCGGCATGCTGGTGCTCAATGAAGACGAAGACAGAGTACGGGATCGCTTTCGGGATCGCGTCATGTTTCCGATCAGGGACCTGCGGGGCCGGGTGATCGCGTTTGGCGGTCGCATTCTGGGCGACGGTCGTCCCAAGTACCTCAATTCACCCGAGACGCCCGTTTTCCACAAGGGGCGTGAGTTGTACGGGCTGTTTGAGGCCCGCAAGGCCGTGCGCAAGTTGACCCGCTTCCTGGTGGTTGAGGGCTACATGGACGTCGTCGCGCTTGCGCAGCACGGCATTGGGTACTCAGTTGCGACCCTGGGTACGGCGACTTCTGAGGATCATCTGATTCGACTGTTCCGGCTGGTGCCTGAGATTGTCTTCTGTTTCGACGGCGATCAGGCCGGCAGAAACGCGGCCTGGAAAGCGGTCGATCTCGCGCTGGGGCAGCTTGAGGATGGGCGGTCGGCGCGATTCCTGTTCCTACCGGACGGTGAGGACCCGGACAGTTTTGTCAGGGCCGTCGGCCCTGACGCATTTGAGGTCCAGGTCGATCAGGCAGCGCATCTCGCCGACTTCTTCTTCGCACATATGAGTGAGGCGGTGGACATGGACTCGCTGGAGGGCAAAGCTCGCCTAAGCAAAGAGACCATGCCGTACATCAATCGCATTCCCGGTGGTGTTTATCGACAACTGATGGTGGATCGCCTCGCGGCGCTGACCGGGCTCTCGCCGGAGCGGCTGGTGGCAGCGACGATCCCGCCACCGGCCCCGTCGCGAGAGCTGCGTCCGCCGACCTGGGTTGGTGATCCCGATTCCTCAATGGACGATGCTCCGCCCTGGGATAACGAGGGCTTCGATCCGGACCCGGCCGACGGTGTTGATTTTGTTTCGAAACGCGGGCGTCTGCAGTTGGACCATGAAATGATCCAACTGCTGCTGTGGCAGCCGGAGCTGGGAGATCTCGTAAGCGTGGAGGTCGTTGACCGACTGGAATCTGGATTGAAGTTTCCGCTCAGCGTCGCGGTTCTCAAGTTGCTGCACCAATCCGAGCGGCCATCACCCGATGTGATTATTGGTCATTTTGAGGGAAAGGACGCGGCGCTCACGTTGCGCGACCTGGCTCGCAGCGAACGTTTACTTGGCGTTGATGAATTGCAGGCGGAGTTCGAAGGCGTTGTTGCCCGTGCGCTTGAGCAGGTCGAAATTCAAACAATTCAAAAGGTTAGGAGCGACATCCTGACCAAAGATTTTGCGCTGATGACTGACGACGAAAAAAAGCGGTTACGCGAAATCACCGAGTCCCGGAAGCCGCGTTGACGGGTGCCCGACGCGTTCGTGGATCGTTCCGGCTAAATGCATGATTTATAAGGAAAGTGGTCTCTGATAACCGAGATTGGTGACGCGATCAATGGTGTTCTTGATGGATCGGTAGCGGGAATCGATCGCGCGAAGAGTCGGGCACCAAATGTGTCGATTGAGTAGAAACTTCACAACCCATGGCTATAATAGTCGGCCCAGCCCGACCCCCACTCGGCTGCAAAGTCCTAACAGAACCTCCTGATCGAGAAGAGGATGCCTATGTCTAGCGGTCTATCTCAGCAACAATCCCGGCTAAAAGAACTCATCAGAAAGGGTCGAGAGCAGGGTTACCTTACCTACGGTGAGGTTAACGACCACCTACCGGATGACATCTCGGATCCGGACCAGATCGAAGACATTATTGGCATGATCAATGACCTCGGGATCGCCGTGCACGAAGTGGCCCCCGAGAATGACGACCTGATGGCCGAGGGTGATTCGACAGACGAACTGGCTGCCGAAGAAGCGGCGGCCGTTCTGGTTGCAGTCGAGAGCGAGGCAGGGCGTACGACCGACCCGGTGCGCATGTACATGCGCGAGATGGGCACGGTAGAACTGCTCACACGCGAAGGCGAGATCATCATCGCCAAGCGCATTGAAGAAGGCATCCGGGACATCCTCAATGCTGTGGGTCAGTTTCCAGGCGTCGTGCCGACGATCCTTGAGGCCTATGAGGCGACCAAGGAAGAAGAGAGTCATCTCACCAATCTCCTGATTGGTTTTCTCGATCCGACAGAGAACGTCAAGCCTGCGGCCCAGGTGGTACCCGGGCAGGTGAAGGAAAAGACGGCGGAAGAGGAAGAAGCAGAAAAGGGACCGGACCCGAAGTTGGCAGCCACGCGCTTTACGAAGTTGGCAAAGCAGCTCAAGAGAACCGATCGCATCATCAAGAAGCATGGTCGAGAGAGTGCTGAAGCCCGAAAGGAGCTCGACGCGCTCGGCGAGGCATTCATGTTCTTCAAGATGGTCCCCAAACAGGTTGACCGCATCGTGGCGATGGCGCGCGCGAGCCATGCGATCGTCCGGCGACAGGAACGCATCATCGTTGCCGCGTGCACCCGACAAGGCAAAATGCCGCGTCGCGAGTTTCTTGAGCGCTTTACCGGCAAGGAAGTCGATCTCAAGTGGTGTGCAAAGCAGATCAAAGCCGGATACAACCATCTCGCCAAGTGCCAGGATGACGTGATGCGCGCGCAGAAGCGTATCAAGGCGGCATCCGAAGAGGCTGGAGTCGGGGTCGTCGAGCTCAAGGACATCAATCGGCGTATGTCGATTAGCGAAGCGAAGGCGCGCCGTGCGAAGAAAGACATGGTCGAGGCCAACCTCAGACTCGTGATTTCTATCGCCAAGAAGTACACCAACCGTGGGCTGCAGTTCCTGGACCTCATCCAGGAAGGAAACATCGGCCTGATGAAGGCGGTCGACAAGTTCGAGTACCGTCGCGGCTACAAGTTTTCAACGTACGCCACCTGGTGGATTCGCCAGGCGATCACACGCTCGATTGCCGACCAGGCGCGTACGATTCGCATCCCCGTACACATGATCGAAACGATCAACAAACTGTCGCGGATCTCGCGGCAAATGCTGCAAGAGATGGGCCGTGAGCCGACGCCAGAGGAACTTGGCGAGCGCATGCAGATGCCTGAAGAGAAGGTACGTCGCGTTCAGAAGATCGCGAAAGAGCCCATCTCTATGGAGACACCGATCGGCGATGACGAGGACAGCCATTTGGGCGATTTCCTCGACTCTGATTCTAACCTCTCGGAAGGTGCCAGCGTTGGTTCGCCGATCAATACGGCGACTGATGAAAATCTGAAAGAAGCAACGCGCAGTGTCCTTTCGGGGCTGACGGCACGCGAAGCAAAGGTGTTGCGCATGCGCTTTGGGATCGACATGAACACTGATCACACTCTCGAAGAGGTCGGTAAGCAGTTCGATGTAACCCGCGAACGAATTCGCCAGATCGAAGCTAAAGCACTTCGAAAACTGCGACATCCAACCCGCTCTGATCACCTGAAGAGCTTCCTCGACGAAAGCATCTGACGGTCTTTGTCGAGCGGGGCCACGCTCCGCTCGACTGCTCCCGCTCTCTTCACTTCAGCCGGCTCCCTTGCCCATCTCCCTTCGCTTTGGGGAGGCGAGCAGGAGCAGGGTGAGATTGTTGCATCCAAACCCTGAATGAACCCCGGCAGAAAGCAACTGCTGCTCCGCAAGGCACATCGTTGGTTGGGCGTCGTAACCGCGTTGCAGCTCCTGGCGTGGACGGTCTCGGGTCTCTATTTCACTCTGATACCGATCGGGCAGATCCGCGGCGAACACCTGTTGCAGGATGCGGGTGCGTTGCGGCTGGGTCACACCCACCTGTTGCCACCCAGTTCAATCGTGGCGACGAATCCGGAGTTGCGGCAGGTCGCGGTCGATCAGGTGCAAATTCGGATGCGGGGACAACGGGTGGCCTACCTCGTTGTGGATGCCGACCGATGGACGGCGTACGACGCGGAGAGTGGCGTACGACTGCCGTCATTAGTCGCTGAGGAG
>Ga0302135_10000879_pt1 | contig 18124 bp, 15 predicted proteins | sample CBN3_surface_MG_FD_203119 | JGI IMG/M metagenome (GOLD analysis project Ga0302135, IMG submission 203119) | Marine microbial communities from Western Arctic Ocean, Canada - CBN3_32.1 | ecosystem: Environmental > Aquatic > Marine > Oceanic | place: Canada: Western Arctic Ocean | collected...
GGAGGGAGAGTATCCTCAGCGGCTCCTGGTCCTCTGGGCGGCCTTGAAGGCCCTTAGACCTCTGGCTTCAGCAGCTGTCTCCTCTCAGTGAGAAGGCTAGAAGAGAACCCATCAGGGTTATGTCATCGAGGACAGGGATGCCTTGCAACAGGCGCGGTTAAATGCCAGGACATCAGAAGCCGAACTCGAAGCTGAGCAGAGGGAGCGCTGTGGTTGGGGTTGTTGCTGGAGGGATCGGCCGCACCGAATGGCTAACGGTGCGGCCGTCGATCGAAGCGGTTTGGCGACGAGGCCGCTATTCGCCGGCTGCAGGCGCGCCGCCAGCCGATTTTATCTTGCGGAGCTCCTCTGCTCGATCTCGTAGATCATCGGCTTCCTTGAGCAGTGCTAGCTGCTTAGGCCGGTCTGTCTCCAGGTTGGCCTGGAGCCGGAGCAAGAGACCCTTGTAGACCAGCGCCTCGTCGTAGTCGTCCTTGATCGAGATCGCCTTGTCGATCATGTCTACGCCCGTCTGGACCAGTGCCTGCTTCGCGGCAGCCTGGATGCGAAAATCGCGATACGCCTTGTCCCAGTAGTAGGTGGCAATCGTGTAATACACCTCCGGGTTGTTCGGTTCTATCGCCGCACGCTGCTGCAGCGCCTCGATGGTCTTTTCGAACTCTCCCGCGCGGTTGTAGTAGCCGGCCAATTGCATGTAGACCGTGGGCTGGTCCGGCTGCATTTCCTGCGCCTTGAGAAACATCTCCTCGGCACTCTCGTATTCACCGAAATCCTCGTAGATACCGGCGGCCGCGAAGTAGTTCTCCATCTCCTCCGGGTTCATCTCGATCATACGCAGCACCAGCGGTTCAGCCATGCCCGGATCATTCATTTTGTCCGGACTGTTGTAGGCCGATACCAGGTACTCCAGGGCCAGCTTCCTGATATTTGGCTGCGTGGCGAGCTCCGAGGCCTTCTCGTAGTTCTCGACGGCCGTTGTGAGAAGTGCATCGTTCTCCGGTTCGCCCCGGCGGACTGCCCTGTAAATATTGTCGGCACTGTTTGCGAGATAGAAGTATGCATCGGTCAAGCTGGGATCCAACTCGATCGATTCCTCGTATGCTGCCAAAGCCTGACGGTAATCCCCAGACTGATATAACCCATTGGCTTCCCGAAATGCCATCTTGGCCTTGAGGCCATTTATCTGCCCGCAGCCCGCCACCGCCATGGCCATCGAAACCACGAGCGCACACACTGCCGCATTCGAAAACTTCCGCATCACCTGCCCCCTTGAAAGAACCAGCAAACGGGTCAGTATAGCCGATCCACTTTCGGACGAGTCAAGGCTTCCTTGACCGGCCCCAAACCCCCTCCTATCATGCAGATGAGGGACCACGCGCGGAACCTGACACGAAGCCGGCCCATCTGGCGCCGGGATCAGGTCACTTCAATATGATCCGGTTTGAAAATCTCCTGGACAAGGTCCGCGAATACAGCTCGGACGCGGACGTTGAGCTTCTCAGGCGTGCGTACGTGTTCTCGGCGCTCGAGCATAAAGGACAGGTCCGTCACTCCGGCGAGCCGTACCTCATCCATCCGCTTGCGGTTGCCGACATCCTGGCCGACATGAAGCTTGACGCCGTCGCGGTAGCGGCTGGACTGCTTCACGACGTGGTCGAGGACACCCTGACTACGCCTGAGCGCATCGCGGACCTCTTCGGACCTGAGATTGCTCACGTCGTGGAAGGGGTCACGAAGATCAGCGCCATTTCCTTCTCTTCGCGCGAGGAGCGTCAGGTCGAGAACTTCCGGAAGATGTTGCTTGCGATGGTTGACGACATTCGCGTCATCCTGGTCAAACTGGCCGATCGTCTTCACAACATGCGGACGCTTCAGCACCTGCCGGAGGACCGCCGCGTCTCGACCGCGCAGGAAACCCGGGACATTTATGCTCCCATTGCGAGTCGGCTTGGGATGAGCAAGGTGAAGAACGAACTCGAGGAGCTTGCGTTCAAGTACATCGAGCCGAAGGCCTACGAAACGTTAAGCGAGAAGGTCGAGACGCGCCGACGAGAGCTTGCCGACGTGATCGAGACTCTGGCGCAGACGCTCTGGGGAAAGCTGCGCGAGGCCCAGGTGCCGGTGACGGCGATCGACGGACGGATCAAGCGGCTCTACAGCATTTACCTCAAGCTGCAGCGACAAAAGATCGATCTCGACCGCGTCTACGACTTTGTCGCGCTTCGAGTGATCGTCGGCTCCGTAAAAGACTGCTACGCGGCCCTCGGGATCATTCACGAGACGTGGTCGCCTGTGCACGGGCGCATCAAGGATTTCATCGCGATGTCTCGGCCGAACGGGTATCAGTCGCTCCACTCCTCGGTCATCAGCGGCCTGGGATTTCCGTTCGAAGTCCAGATTCGTACTGAGGAGATGCATCGGCGCGCCGAGGAGGGAATCGCCGCACACTGGAAATACAAGGAAGGGCGCGTCGGCGACCACGGCGACGAGCGCTACTTCCAGTGGATGCGGCAGCTTCTTGAGGTCCAGCAGGAGGTTCGAGACCCTGAGGAATTTCTCCAGAATCTCAAGGTCGACCTGTACCCGGAAGAGGTGTACATCTTTACGCCCAAGGGCGAAGTGCGGTCCCTGCCGCGCGGATCGACGCCGATAGACTTCGCCTACTTCATCCATACCGATGTCGGCCACCAGTGCGCGGGCGCTCGCGTCAACGGGAAGATGGTTCCCTTGCGGACGAGACTGGAGAACAGCGACATCGTCGAGATCGTGACGCAGACCGGCCACAAGCCAAGCCGCGACTGGTTGACGTTCGCCGTCACGTCCCGCGCCAAAGCGAAGATCAGGCATCTGCTGCAGGGCGAGGAGCGCGAGCGCAGCGTCGAACTGGGTCGCCGCCTCTTCGAGAAGGAGGCCCGCCGTTTCAACCTGAATCCCAAGACAGTCCTCGAGAGTCCGGAGCTGGCGAAGTTCGCTGCCGAATACGGGACGCAAAAGTCGGAGGACCTGCTCGCCCACATGGGATACGGCAAGCTGTCACCCCGCACCCTCCTCCAGAGATGCGTCCCCGGCGGGAACCTGACGATGAAGGCGCCGGACTCGGCGGTGGTGTCCGCCGTCAAACGCGTGTTCCGGCCGGGCGCAGATTCAGCGGACAAGATCAAAGTGAGCGGAATCGACGACCTGATGGTGTTTCGCGCCCGATGCTGCAATCCGATCCGGGGCGAGCGGATCATCGGCTACATCACGCGTGGCAAAGGTGTCTCCGTCCATGCGGGAAACTGCCCGAACGTGGTCAATCTGATGTTTGATCCAGAACGTCGCATCGAGGTTGCGTGGGATGCTGCGGCGGCCGATCTTGCCACCTACACCGTACGGCTGACGATTCTCGTGGAGGATCGGAAGGGGATGCTTGCCGAGATCAGTTCGAAGATCTCGAACATCAATACGAACATCTCCAACATGGAAGCGCACGCCGGCGAGGGCGACGAGGCTCGAGTCGAAGTCACGGTGCAGATCGCTGACCTCAAGCACCTCGAGAAGGTGATTAAGGCGATCAAGAACGTAGCGGGCGTGCTGGACGTAGAGCGCTCGGCCCGACTACGGCCTTTGGTGACCTGAGGCTGCCTGGGACCGTCAGGGGTTGGGGAGCATGGCGATGAGGTCGATTTCTACCCGGGCATCCAGCGGGAGTCGGGCCACCTGGATGGTCGTTCTGGCCGGAGGCGGATCGGTCATGTACGTCGCATAGACCGCATTCATGGCTCCGAACTCTTCGAGATCGATCAGGTAGACGGTGGTCCGGACGACCTCGGCGAATGTGGCACCTGCGGCAGTCAGGAGTGCCGACAGATTTCGCATGACCTGTTCGGTCTGGGCGGCCACGTCGGCCCCGGATATGGTTCCGGTGATGGTACTCAGCGGGATCTGACCCGAGAGAAACAGAAAATTTCCCGCTCGGATTGCCGGCGAATACGGTCCGATGGCAGTTGGCGCGTCAGGAAAGGCGACGGCTCGCCGGTCCGTCACGCGGCCTTTGTAATCTTTCCGCTTCGAAGGCAACGGGTGCAAACGCGCATCCGGCGGGTCGCACCGTTGACAAGCGCTCGCACACGCTGGAGGTTCGGTTCGAACCTCCGTAGTCCGACGTTATGGGCGTGAGAAACTGTCCGTCCGAATACGGGACCTTTCCCGCACACTTCGCATCGTTTCGCCATCGTTCACGTGTCCTCACTGGGCACTTGGTAGCAGGCCCCAACCAAGAATCGTATCACGGCAGGATGATGCCGTTCCCCGTTTCCGTCTTGGACGCGGTCTCTGCTGTCGTCTGCGTGAGCAGTCGTCCCATCAAGGCCAGGTACACCGTGTCGTCACCTATGGAGCCACGGGTGTCCAGCGCGCCACGCTCGATTGAGCGCAGCACCGGAATCGCCTCCAGATCGAAGGACCGCCCAGACTCCTTACCGAGTTCCTGGAGCGACTCCCGCATCTTGGTCAGGAGAGGACGGGCGAGCGTGGATGCCGGAGTCTGCTCGAACACGACGCCCCGCGCGGCCGTCTCGAGGGAGGCGGCCAGTGCTCCTGCGGCCTCTGCGACGTCGGTGTCGGTCAACCGGACGAATCCCTCGGATTCGTGTCGGACGATCAGCGACTGAAGCATAAAGAACAGCTGGTGCTGCCGCTCGGTCAACCGGCTTAGCACTGGGAGGATGAGGGCGACGTCTCGTTGCTGTTGCTTCTGAACCACCGAGGCAGGGTGCGCCCTTGCCGCGACCAAGTATCGACAGTCTGAGGTGCACGCAATCTCGACCTGGCGTTTGGTTCCGCAGCAGACGCTGCAGATGGATTGGCCAAGCGCCGGACACGCACGGCTCGCCTTGCGCTTGTGGCAGAGCGGACAAGGCATTCCATGAGCTTCGCACAGGATTCAGCCATGGATTGAGCTGGCTAGTGGCATTGGGGTGAAATTCTGGCGCCACTCTGCGGGTACAGGTCGGCTTGTATCGTCGTTCTTCCGTCAAACATGCCCACGAAACTGTGTCAACTTGACACATCATGTCTACCAGATCTGTCATCTTATTAGGGCATATGTGGGCACAGAACCAGTTTGACTTTCATTGCGTCTAAGTAAGATGACAGGCGAAGATTACTTGAGACAGCGAGGACGACATATAGCGATAACCTGTTGATTTTAATGTTGATATGCCAATGGAACTGTGTTCGTATTGGCGGTAGATTCGAGCAAATGGCCCATGGTTGACTCTCAAGACTCTCGTGATGCGGCCAATTGACCGAGTGAAAGTCTGAGAATAGGGCACCATAATTGCTTGCTTAATCAGAGCGTCCGATAATCGAGATTTTCAGCGACCAAATAGTTGGGAAGGAGCGGCAAGACATCATGGCTACCAAGACACGAAAGAATTCCAAGGCGGAGAGCAAGTCAAGTCGTTATTCCGGCCTGAGGAAGATGCTGATTGCCCGCCAGGGCGAGCTCACCGGCCAGCTGCACGGTAAGATGCGCGACGTCCGCGCCGAGGGCCGCCTGGAGCGCGACGTGCTGGATCCTGGCGAGAGTTCGGATAGCGATATCCAAGAGGACATTGAACTCGCGCTCATTCAGATGAAGTCGGAGACGCTCAATAAGATCAACGAAGCGCTCGGCCGCCTTGAGCAGCGCAGCTACGGGAACTGTTTCGAGTGCGAGGACGAGATATCGGAGGCTCGTCTGCGGGCGCTCCCATTCGCGGCTCGCTGCAAGGAGTGTGAAGAGACTCGCGAGAACGCCGAGCATCTCGAGCGCGTGGTCGCGCAGAAGCGCTCACCCTCGCTCTTCTACGACATGTCGCACTAGCGGCACATGGAGTGGCTGGACCTTTGGGTTTCGCCATTCTTCCTCCGCTCCAGGTCAGTCGTTGGCGACATGCTCTTCATCGAGGCGTCGCGCATGGCCGGCGCCAGGACGCTCACGTTGACCGGTCAGCTTGGGGACGTTATGAAGGAATCGGCGCGCGTTGCCCTGTCGTGGTTTCGGAACCACGCGGCGGCTTGCAGCGCCGATCCAGACTTCTTCAAGAATTCAGAGATTTATTTGCATGTGCCGGCGGTGGCTATCCCGCAGGACGGACCGTCGACCGGCGTGCCGCTCGTCGCTACGCTTGCCTCTGCACTGGCCAGGCGACCGGTCCGAGGCAATATCACGATGACCGACGAGATCACGTTGTCGGGTCGCGTACTCCCGGTCGGTGGGATAAAGGAGAAAGTGCTGGCGGCTCGCCTGGTAGGCATTTGAGAGGTCATCCTTCCGAGGCAGAACCAGAAGCATACGAAGGACCTTGGCGATCTTGGCAGGGAGGTGACGATCCACTACGTGCAGACGGTGGACAAGGTGTTGCTCCTGGCGCTGTTGCCCGGCCTGAAGGCGCCTGGTGAGAGGAAGCCTCGGCGGTTGCAGTTGCGCGTTCAGTAGCGCCAGTTTAGTCGTCGCTCGCGAGAAGCGTTAGGCCGGCCACGGTCTTCATGTCCACGATCTCTCCGGTGGCCACGCTCCGCCTCAGTTCATCGATCGCGAAAGCCCTGGACTCGATGTCCTCGTCTTCGTCTTGAAGCGCAGGCGCGTCCAGGGGACCCGGGATCCGCAAGCCTGTGGCGCGGAAGAACACCATCTCTTCGTCGCAGTAGCCCGGTGTTGGGTAGAGCCCGGTGAGCCGGTCAAGCCTGCCTGGAATTAGCCCGATTTCCTCGTGGCATTCTCGCGCGGCAGCCGCTTCAGGCGTCTCACCTGGCTCGAGACTTCCCGCTGGCAACTCCCATACCCATCGTCCTATCGCGTGCCGGTACTGCCGCACCAACACGAGTCGGTCGTCGGCGGTCAGTGGAAGCAAGACGACGGAGCCGCGATGGCGGACGACCTCGACGTCCAGTTTGTGGCCACGTGGGAGGGTGATTCGCTCGATCGAGATCGTGAATGCCCGGCCTTCGAATACCTTCCTGACCTCGGTGGGCAGAATCGGTTCACTCATCCTCGTCACCAACGCCATCGAGGACCGACAGGAGATCAGCTGGTAGTGGCGCGGTGAACTCGAGAAGTCGTCCGTCGGCTGGATGGTGAAACGCCAGTCGCCACGCATGCAGGAAGGGTCGCTCAAGACGTTGCACGGCGCGGATGTCACCCCCGACGCGGCGATGGACGCCGCCATATAGCGCGTCACCCACGATCGGGTGCCCGATGCCGCTCAAGTGAGCACGAATTTGGTGCGTACGGCCGGTGTGTATAGCGACGTGCGCGAGCGTTAGGCCGCGAAACGTTTTGGCTTGCGTAATCCGGGTGACGGCCTCACGTGCGCGTCTGGAGCGCATCGACATACGCTGGCGATTCGCGGAGTCCCGGCCGATCGCAGCGTCGATCCGCCGACCTGCATGGACGACGCCCCACACGAGCGCGATGTATTCCTTCTCCACCTCGCGATCGTGGAACTGTCTCGCCAGTTCCCGGTGCGCATGGTCCTGCTTTGCGACGACCAGGACGCCAGACGTGCCGCGATCGAGGCGGTGCACGATACCCGGCCGCAGTTCGCCGCCGATGCCGCTCAGGTCCTCGATGTGATGGAGCAGGGCGTTGACCAGTGTGCCCGACGCGTGGCCGGCCCCAGGGTGGACCACCATGCCGGCTGCCTTGTTCACCACCACGACGTCGCTGTCCTCGTACAGGATGTCCATGGGCAGCGATTCCGGCTCGACCGAAGCCGGCCGCGGAGGCGGCAGGTTGACCGAGACGCTGTCGCCGGTCTTCACCACGACGTTGGCTTTTGCGGCACAGCGCTCGAGTTGCACATGGCCATCAGTGATGAGTCGCTGTATACGCGAGCGCGAGAGATCGGCCAGCGACGACACCAGGAAAATATCAAGCCGCTGCCCGTTCGCATCAGGCGTGACCGTGAAGACCTGCGGTTCCACGGCTCAGGCGCCGGCGTTTCGGCGTCCGCGTTCGGCCGACGGGTGTGGCGTGTGGGTAGTCCTGCGCGCGAGCCAAATCAGCATGACAACGCTGAGCGGCGCCAGCAAGAGAGAGATGAACTGCGACGTCGAGAGGAGGTCGAACACCATGCCCCTGGGGTCGCCACGATACATCTCCACGACGAAGCGGGATACGGCATAAAGGAACATGTATCCCCAGAAGGTACGCCCATCGAACGGTCGGCCTCGGCGCTCGGTTGAGAGCAGCAGCAGCAGGATGCCCAGTTCGGCGCTCGCCTCGTAGAGTTGCGTCGGATGCAGCCCCACGTGCAGTGGAGTCCCGACATTCGCCGCTGCTGCCGGGTTGGTGAAGATGATGGCCCAGGGCATGTCGGTGGACTTCCCATAGCAGCACCCCGCGGCCAGACATCCAAGGCGCCCTGTTACGTGGCCGAGCGCGATGCCCGGTGCGAACACGTCACAGGTCTTCCAGAACTGCAGCTTGTGTCGCGAGATGTACCAGAAGGCCACGACCACTGCCGTGACGAGACCACCGTAGAATACGCCGCCGGCTCTTGCCAGCGAGAGCAGGTCGGCCGGCGACTGGCGGAACTGGTTGAAGTCCACAATGAGCAGTAGCAACTTCGCGCCGACAAGGGCTGAGATGATGATGTAGATGCCGAGGTCCAGTACCCGGTTGGCGTCGAGACCCCGGGACTTCGCCCGGGCCATCGCCAGACGGAGCCCGAGTAGGTAGGAGGCGGCGAGTAAGACGCCGTAGGTGTAAACAGTGATCGGCCCGACGCTAAACAGTTCTGGAAACACAAGACCTTCCTAGTCCAAGCATGTCGAGAAGCATGAGGCCCACGCCCACCGTGATCGACGTATCGGCCACGTTGAAAACCCAAAAATGCCAGTCGTTCCAGTAGACGTCCACGAAATCCAGGACGTAACCGGCTGTCACCCGGTCGATCAGATTACCGGCCGCGCCACCAACGATGAAGGCGAGGCCCGCCCGCGCTATCCACTGGCTCCTGGGGAGACCCCGCGCATAGAAGCTGACTCCGATCAACGCGACCAGCGCCACTACCGCCAGGATTGCCGCTTTGAAGGGCAAATCCACTCCGCTCAATAGGCCGAACGCCGCCCCGGTGTTGTGCACACGAGTCAGGTCGAAGAACCCCGGGATCACTGTCACGCTTTCGTAGAGATCCAGCTTCGTCCGGACGAGCGCTTTCACCCCCTGATCGGCGGCGACCAGCCCGGCAACGAGCGTCGCGAGGCCAATGTCTCGTGCCGGGCTCACGTCGGGATTGCCTCGGCCAGCGCCTCGATACAGCGGGGGCAGATGTCGTCCAGACCCGGTTCGCCACCGCTCGCAAGGACGTAGCGCCAGCAGCGTCCGCACCGCATGCCGGCCGCTTTCTGCACCTCGACCTGAATCGCATCCGGCCCATCTGCCGAACCGGCATCGAGTACGACGTCGGAGACGATGAAGAGAGCTGGTAGTTCGCGGCGGTGCCGCTCGAGCAGCGCCCCGACGGGTCCGCTGGCCGTGATCCGCACGCGTGCCCCCAGCGATGTCCCAATTACCTTGGCCTTGCGCTGCTCCTCGAGGGCGGCGTTGACCGTGTCGCGTGCGACCAGCAGTTGTGCCCAGCGATCGACCAGTTCGTGGTCGATGAGGTGGTCGACGATCGGAAACTCCTCCAGGTGGACCGAGTCCTGCCTCGGCCCTGGGAGATGCCGCCACATCTCGTCGGAGGTGAACGGCAGGATCGGCGCCATGAGCCGAGCGATGCCGTCGGCCAGGACGTACATCGTGGATTGGCCCGACCGCCGCGGCGCAGATCGGGCGCCGTAGGTATACATGCGGTCCTTTGCCACGTCCACGTAGAAGGCGCTGAGGTCCACCGTTACGAGCGTGTTGAGGGCCTGGAATATCGCGGGGAAATCGTGTTTCTCGTAGGCGCGTCTCACTCGCTGTGCCGTATCGGCGAAGCGAGCCAGGACGAACCGGTCGATTTCCTCCATCTGGGCAGGTGCCACCATATCCGTGGTGGGGTCGAAATCGTACAAGTTGGCAAGCAGGATTCGACACGTGTTGCGCAGCTTGCGATAGGCCTCGATCACCCGAGCGAGAATCTCCGGGCCGATGCGTACTTCCTCGCCGTAGTCGACCATCGAGACCCACAGTCTCAGCACCTCCGCTCCGCTCTTGGCGATGATGTCCTTCGGCGCGACCGTGTTGCCGAGCGACTTCGACATCTTGCGGCCGGTCTCGTCGACGACGAAGCCGTGAGTGAGCACCTGGCGGTACGGCGCTTGGCCCCTCGTGCCGAGGCCGATGAGTAGGGAACTGTGAAACCATCCGCGATGTTGGTCGCTGCCCTCGAGGTAGAGGTCCGCTGGCCATTGGAGGTCTGGGTGCGCATGTAGCACCGCTTCGTGGCTCGAACCCGAGTCGAACCAGACATCGAGAATATTGCTCTCGCGTTCGAACGTCTCTCCGCCACAGGCAGCACAGTCCAGTCCTTCTGGAAGGAACTCCTCGATTGGACGCTCGTACCACGCGTCGGCGCCGTAGCGTTCGAAGACGTCCGCGGCGCGGTCGGTCAGTGCCGTCGTCAAGACCGGCGTCTGACATTTCGTGCACGCCATCGCCGGGATCGGGACGCCCCATGTTCGCTGGCGCGATATGCACCAATCCGGGCGAAAGGCGATCATGTTGTAGATGCGGTCTCGGCCCCAGGCGGGTATCCAGTCCACCTGGTCGATCGCCATCAAAGCACGCTGCCGCAATCGTTGCTGCTCCATCGCGATAAACCACTGGGACGTCGCGAGAAAAATCACCGGGTGGTGGCACCGCCAGCAATGGGGATACGAGTGGTCGTACTGTTCGCTGTGCCACAGACGGCCACGATCGCGCAGCGCTTTCTCGATCAGCGGGTTCGCGTCGAAGATTCGCTGGCCTCCGAACAGTTCGACATCGTTGAGGAAGCGGCCACCAGGACCCACCGGAGCGAGGATGTCGAGCCGATAGCGCAGACCTGTGTGGAAGTCATCGACGCCGTGACCGGGCGCGGTGTGCACCACCCCGGTCCCCTGTTCGAGGGTGACATAGTCGGCTAGGACTCCAAGTGAATCCCGGCCGTAGAGTGGGTGTTCGAAGACTAGGTTCTCGAGAACGCGGCCCGGAAACGTCGCGACCGCGTCGCCAAACGCGCGCCCGGTCGCCGTGCTCACGTGTTCAGCGAGCTCCTCGGCGACGATCACGAGTGTGTCGCCGACCGGGTACGCGCCGTAGATAAAGTCCGGGTGGAAGGCGACCGCGAGGTTCGACGGAATGGTCCACGGGGTGGTCGTCCAGATGAGGACCGAGACGCGACGATCCCTCAACTCTGGAACTGCCGCCTGGAGCATCGTGGCGCTCTTCGCGGCGAGCGGAAACTCCACATGGACGCTCGGCGAAGTGTGCGGCTCGTATTCGACCTCCGCCTCGGCGAGTGCCGTGCGGCAGTGGATACACCAGTGCACTGGTTTCTTACCCTTGTACACTAACCCCTGGTCGACGAACTTTCCAAGCGCTCGGACGATGGTCGCCTGATAGGCGTAGTTCATCGTCAGATAGGACTCGTCCCAGTTACTCAACACGCCCAGGCGTGCGAACTCGGCTCGTTGCACGGCGACAAAGCCCTCGGCGTAGCGACGGCACTCGCGGCGAAAGTCGGCCACGCTGAGCGATCGCTTCTTCGAGCCGAGCTTCCGGTCGACGTTTAGCTCGATCGGCAGCCCGTGGCAGTCCCAGCCTGGGACGTACGGCGCATCGAAACCGGACATGGTCCGGCTTCTGACGACGAAGTCCTTGAGGATCTTGTTGAGCGCCGTGCCGATGTGGGTGTGACCGTTCGCATAGGGTGGGCCGTCGTGCAGCACATACTTCTTCGATCCCGCACGACTCGCGCGGATCCGTCCATAGAGGTTCATCGCCTCCCACTTCGCGAGCGCCTCGGGTTCGCTCGTTGGCAGGTTCGCTTTCATCGGAAACGCAGTGCGCGGCAGGTTGACCGTGTCCTTCCACTCGGGCATACGAGGCCAATTGTACCCCGGTGCCAAGCCTATAATCCGAAGATGACTACCGGTGAAGCGTTGGCGACGACACCGATCCACGAGCACGTGCTCGACAACGGGCTCAAGGTACTCATCAAGGAAGTGCATACGGCGCCGCTCGCGTCGGTCTGGTGCTGGTATCGCGTGGGATCGAGTGACGAAGGGCCCGGCACGACGGGCGTGTCCCATTGGGTCGAGCACATGAACTTCAAGGGGACCATCAACATCCCTCGTGAGCAGGTCAAGGGCATCATCGAGCAGCACGGCGGCTTCTGGAACGGCTACACCTGGCTCGACCAGACCACCTATGTGGAGACAGCGGGCCGTGACACGCTTGATCGAATGCTTTTCATCGAGTCGGAGCGGATGGCCAACTGTCTTTATCACCCAGACGATTGCGAGTCGGAACGAACCGTGATCATCTCGGAACTGCAGGGCGGCGAGAACGATCCGAAGCAGTTGCTCGACGAGGAACTCACCGCGGTAGCGTTTAAGGCCCATCCCTATCGCCATCCGACGATCGGCTGGCTCGACGATCTGAAGACGATGACTCGCGAGGATCTGTACGGGCATTATCGTAGGTTCTACGTCCCGAATAACGCCACGCTCGTCGTCGTCGGTGACGTGGATGCGACGACAACGCTCCGGACGGCTGAGCGCTATTTCGGACCCATTCCGGCTGGGCCGACGCCTCGTCGCACTCATACGCGCGAGCCTCAGCAACTCGGAGAGCGACGAGTGACGATTGTTCGCGACGGCACGGCTGCGTACCTCAAGCTGGCCTACCACGCCCCCGCGTTGACCGACGCCGACTTCTTTCCGATGCTTATCCTCGACGCGGTGCTGACCGGCGCGAAGGGATTAAACCTCTGGACGAGCTTTCGAACACCGCCGCCGCAGCGCAGTTCACGGCTGTACAAGGCGCTCGTGAATCGGGGGCTCGCGTCGTCCCTCGAGGGATCGCTGTTGCCGACGAGGGATCCGTTCCTGTACTCGCTGTCGCTGACCGCCATAGAAGGCGTGACGCTCGAGGCCCTCGAAGAGGGGGCGCTTGCCGAACTGGACGTCGTTCGCCTTGGCGGCGTGACCGCAGCCGAGTGTGCGAGGGCGCGGACACAGTTGCGGGCACGCCTAGTGTTCGAGAACGACAGCGTAACCAACATCGGCCACCAGATCGGCTATTTTGAGACCGTGGCATCGTGGCAGGTGTACGACTCGCTGCTGTCGAGGATTCACGCGGCGACCGACGACCAGGTGTTGGCGGTCGCCGCACGGTATCTCACCGCGGACAACCGCACAGTTGGGTGGTTCGAGCCGACCCGAGTCCAAGGTCTCGCTCCGGGCGTGGTCGGTCGATGATCGCGCGTTTCGGCCTGTCGCCGTTCCGGCAGGTGCTGGACAACGGCGTTGTGGTGATAGTGAAGGCGTCCCACGCCACTCCGGCCGTCACGATCAACGCGTCCCTCCAAGCCGGAGCGGTGTTCGACCCGTCGGCTCACATGGGACTGGCGAACTTCGTGGCGCGCACGATGGACCGCGGCACCAACACGCGAACTGCGGACGATATCGCAATGGCGCTCGAGAGCCGAGGTGCATCACTCGACGTACGTATCAACCGGCACGTCGTGTCGGTCGATTGCACGTGTCTGGTCGGGGACTTCGGCGACATGCTGGGGCTAGTGGCTGACGTGCTGATGAATCCGGCGTTTTCCCCTGAGCAGGTTGCGCTGCGACGAAGCGAGATCGTCACAGCCCTTCGCCAGGAGCAGGATGATCCCGCGGCGATGGCCAGCGAGGGATTGCTGCGATTGCTCTACCCCGGTCATCCCTATGCGAAGCATCCGCACGGGACGGTTGAGAGCGTCGAGGTCATGCCAGAGTCGGCCCTGCGTGCCTTTCACGAGGCGCGCTTCGTGCCCGGCTCCTTGTCGCTCGTCATCGTTGGCGACGTCGAACCTGAGTTGGCGGTGGCATTGGCGGCGGACGCGTTCTCCTGCTGGAAAGTGGCGCCCCTCCAGACGCAGCAGCTTCCACCCGTGACCAAGTCTGTTGGCAGGCAGCGACTGGTGCTACCGATGATGAACAAGTCGCAGGCCGATATCGCCTACGGATTCGTGACGATCCTCCGGTCCGATCCCGCGTACTACGCTTATCTGTTGATGAACAATGTTCTCGGTCAGTATTCGATGGGTGGTCGGCTAGGGGAGAGCATTCGCGAGCGGCAAGGAATGGCCTACTACGCCTTTAGCGCGCTCGACGCCAACGTGGTGCGCGGACCGTTGGTGGTGCGGGCTGGGGTTAACCCCTCCAACGTGGACCGGGCGGTCACCTCGATCGACGAAGAGCTGACGCGGATGGCGGCCGAGGGACCAACCGAGAGAGAGCTGAGCGAGTCGAAGCGCTACCTCGTGGGGGCGATGCCTCGGACGCTCGAGACCAACGCGGGCATCGCGAGGTTTCTGCAGACGGCGGAATTCTTCGAGCTTGGCCTGGACCATGACCAGCGCCTGCCGGATCTGGTGGAAGGAGTGACGCGGGAAGACGTCTATGAGGCTTCCCGCGCCTCGCTGGTGCCGTCGGCGGCCGCCGTGGTGATCGCCGGGCCCTATGAGGACCGTGGTTAACACCCCTGCTGGCTCCGGCTCCACGGCGGCGGTCTTTTTCGACGTCGACTTCACCCTCATCTATCCGGGGCCGACGTTTCAGGGCGCGGGCTATGTGGAGTTCTGCGGGCGGCACGGTCTGGAGGTAGACGCGGCGCGCTTCCCGGCGGCTGTGATGGCTGCCTCACCGATCCTGGACGACGTCCACCAGTTGCGCTATGACGAAGAACTGTTCGTGCGCTATACCCGGACGATCATCGAGGGGATGGGCGGGACCGGTGCGGCTGCGGACGGCTGCGCCCGTGAGGTCTACGCGGAATGGGCGGCGTGCCGCCATTTCTCGCTCTATGACGATGTGAAGCCAGCGCTGCAGGCACTGTCGTCGGCGGGCATTAAGGTGGGCCTGATCTCGAATTCCCACCGGTGCCTGGACTCGTTCCAGTCGCACTTCGAACTCGACGGACTGATCGCAGGGGCGGTGTCATCGTCGGAGCACGGCTTTCTCAAGCCCCATTCCAGCATCTTCGAGGCGGCGCTCGACATGGTCGGGGTGCGAGCGGACCGGGCGGTCATGGTGGGTGACAGTCTCAGACACGACATCAAGGGGGCCCGGCGCGTGGGAATGGGCGGCGTGCTCATCAGGCGGGCCGACGGGGCCAGCACCTTCGGCCGGCGGCGCAGTACGGTACCGGTCATCGAAAGCCTGTCGGAGCTGCTGGCACTCCTCTAGTCACCAGAAACGGTGAAATCGTGATGACTCGCACAATTCGGGCGGGGCATTACTCCTCCACGCCACCGCGCACAGTCCTCGCGTCGGGGGCCCCGGCCTGGCGGCGTTGCTCCGCCGTCACAGATGGCCAATGTTCTCGGCTGTCGCGTCTGGCTGCTCGGGCGCAGCGGGACTAGCGTCCGTCTTTTCCGACCGCGTCGAGTTCGCTCCACCGCGCGTAGGCCTCTTCTACCTCCTGTTGCAGCGACTTCACCCGGGCGAGCGCCTGGGCGATCGCGTTGGCCGGCTCCTTGTAGAATTGGGGGTCTGCGGTCGTCGAGATGAGCTGCCGGAGTTGGTTTTCCAGTGTCTCGATTCGCTCCGGCAAGCGGAGCAGTTCCTTCGTCTCTCGGTAGGACGGCTTCCGCCTTGCGTTCCCTGCACCTCGCGCCGGCTGGCTGACGATGCCCGGCGCTAGGCCAGGCCCCTTCTGGGCCTTCTGCCTGGTCTTCCGAGAAGGCGCCGCATCCGTGTGTTCACTGGCCGAAGATACTGCGGCGGCACTCTGTCGCAGCCAGTCGCCGTAACCGCCGACGTATTCCTGCACGCGGCCCTCGCCCTCGAACACGAGCGTGCTGGTGACGACATTGTCGATGAAGGCCCGGTCGTGACTTACGAGGAGGACCGTGCCAGGCCAGTCGGCCAGCCGTGCTTCCAGCACCTCCAGCGTCTCGATGTCGAGGTCGTTCGTGGGCTCGTCAAGCACGAGGACGTTTGCGGGCCGTGTGAAGAGGCGTGCCAGGAGTAGGCGATTTCGTTCGCCGCCCGAGAGGGCCTTGACCGGCGATGCTGCGCGCTCCGCAGGAAACAGGAAGTCGCGCAGGTAGCCATGGACGTGCTGTTCCTGTCCGTTGACGGTGACCGTCTCCCGCCCATCGGCGACCGTGTCGAAGACGGTCCGCTCGGGATCGAGTTGCTCGCGCTGTTGATCGTAGTACGCGATCTGGACGTTCGCCCCGCGTCGCACCTCACCGGAATCTGGAGCGAGTTCCCCGATGAGCATGCGCAGCAGGGTCGTCTTGCCCGATCCGTTCGGCCCGATGAGCGCGATGCGGTCACCGCGCACGACTCGGAGGGAGAGCGCGGCGACGACGGGCGCGGTGGCCGTCGGCGGCTCGTCCGGCCTTTTGAACGTTTTCGAGATGTGGTCCGCCTCGAAGACGACCTGGCCGGAACGGTCGGCCATCTCGACCTGTAGCTTCGCCGTGCCGACAAGGGCGCGACGTCCAGCTCTCTCGGCGCGCATGGCCAGCAGCGAGCGCACCCGGCCCTCATCCCGCGTCCGCCTGGCTTTGACTCCCTGTCGGAGCCACGCTTCTTCTTCGGCGAGCCGCTTGTCGAACTTCCCGTTCTGCGTGGTTTCGCTCGCCAGCCACTCGTCCTTCCTGCGGAGAAAGGTCTCGTAGTCACCTGGCCATGACGTCAGGCGGCCTCGGTCCAGTTCGAGGATACGTGTCGCGACGTGCTGTAGAAAAACGCGGTCGTGCGTGACGAACAGGACGGCTCCCGGATATTCGGTCAGAAACGTCTCGAGCCAGGTCATCGCCTCGATGTCCAGATGGTTCGTCGGTTCGTCGAGCACCAGCAGATCTGGCTGGGAGACCAGCGCGCGTCCCAGCAGCACCCGGCGACGCCAGCCGCCGGATAGGGTGTTGACAGGTGCTTCAGGTGGCAGTCCAAGACGGGCGAGGACCAACTCCACGCGTTGTTCGAGGCGCCACCCGTCGCGTTCCTCGAGTTCATGCTGGAGCTGTCCGAGCTTTTCGAGCGACCCGTCGTCCCCGCGCTCGGCCACGGTCACGGCGGCGTGATGGTAGGCGGCCACCAGCTCCCCGAGATTTCCAAGGCCCTCGGCCACCACGTCGAATACCGGACGGTCGTGGAGTAGCGGCGCATCCTGGGCGAGTCGCCCGATGCGCAGCCCTGATTCCCGCCAGACACCCCCGGAGTCGGGCGGGTGGTCGCCACCCACAATTCGTAACAGTGTCGACTTGCCGGTGCCGTTGCGGCCGATTACGCAGACCCGTTCCCTTGACTCAATCTGGAGGTTGGCGTCGTCGAGGAGCGGCACGTGGCCGTAGGCGATCGAGACTTGGTCGAGTGCAACGAGGGGCATGATGCTGAGAGGTCATCGCTATCATGTCGCAGTTCGGCCAGAGAGCCCTTTGCCCGGCTCGCGGCACGCCTCGATGCTCACAGGCCCAGCGGCGCGATGCCGGCCCGGCGGAACACGGCGAACTCGTAGGTGAGCCACCCGTTTGCCAGGCTGGTCTGGAGCGCGCTGCCACCTATCAAATGGCCCAGACGGGTCCGTTCTAGCGGCAACCAACCGACGAGTGCGGACAGCAGCGCGGCGGCGCGGTCACGCGGACGACCGAGTTCCAGGTAGGGCGTGAGGTCGGTGGTGCCCTCGCCGGTGAATCCGGCGGCCCGGGCGAGAGACTCCAGCGTGTCGGTGTCGATCAACGTGTTCACATGCCACCCGCGGCAGAATCGGGCGAGTGCACGATCGACTTCCGAGCCCATCGCCCGCAGGTTGCGAAAGTCGTCGCAGATGACGAGGAGGCCGCCCGGACGCACGAGGCGGAATGCTTCCGCGAAGAAGCGGGATGCGTCTGGGCCGTGCACGAAGGACTCGATCGCGTAGGCCAAGTCGGCCGGCGGGAGCCCGGCCGGAAGGTGGCAGTAGTCG
>Ga0302135_10000881_pt1 | contig 18121 bp, 18 predicted proteins | sample CBN3_surface_MG_FD_203119 | JGI IMG/M metagenome (GOLD analysis project Ga0302135, IMG submission 203119) | Marine microbial communities from Western Arctic Ocean, Canada - CBN3_32.1 | ecosystem: Environmental > Aquatic > Marine > Oceanic | place: Canada: Western Arctic Ocean | collected...
GACGTGCGCCGTAAGCGTGCCTACGAGCCCTACCATGCGGCGATCGAGCATTGGCTGGACCAATGGCTGGCATCGGGTTTGATCCCCGTGGTGTTGTCGGTTCACAGCATGACCCGGCAGCTCGAGGGGCAGCCGGTTCGGCCGTGGCAGGCCTGTATTCTGTGGAATCAAGACGGTCGGCTCGCTCAACCGTTGCTGACGGCCTTGCGGGTGCAGGCCGCCTGGTGCCGGCGTGGTTTTCAGATGCGGAGCTTTGCTTGGCGTATGTGCCCGGTTCGGACTAACCTGTCGGGCAGGGATCACGGTCCGCTCAAGGCGCCGGATTAACGGGGGAGGCGAATAAGATGTCGTCTGTCGTCATTAGAAACGGTCGCGTTGCGACCGCCGTGGATTGTTTCGAAGCGGACATTCTTGTCCAGGACGGCGTCATCCGCTGGATTGGGAAGGACCTTCCCGTCGGTGACGACGTGACCGTCCACGACGCGACAGGCTTGCTGGTGCTGCCGGGCGGGGTCGATGTCCACACCCATCTCGATTGGGATTTCGGCCATGCCCGTACTGCGGACACCTTCGAGACCGGCACCCGGGCCGCGGCGTTCGGAGGCACCACCTGCCTCGTGGACTTCTGCAACCAGGGCGAGGTGAGCCCCCTGGCCGCGCTCGAAGACTGGCACGAGCGGGCCTCGACCGCCTGTATCGACGTCGCCGCCCATCTGATCCTGAAAGAAGTCACCGACCAGACCCTGATCGACATGCGCGAGTTGATCCAGCATGAGGGGGTGTCCTCGTTCAAGCTGTTTACCGCCTACCCCGGCGTCTTCATGGTCGACGACGCGGCGATCTTCAAGGCGATGCGGGTGTGCCGAGACAACGACGCCATGACCTGCATCCACGCCGAAAACGGGCCGGTCATCGAGGTGCTGATCGCCGAGGCGCTAGCCGCCGGGCATACGGGGCCCAAGTATCACGAAACCACGCGCCCCAGCCTGATGGAGGGCGAGGCGGCGCACCGGGTGATTACCCTCTCGGAACTGGCCGAGGCGCCGGTCTACCTGGTCCATGTCTCGGCGCAGGAAGCACTCGCCGAGGTCACAAGCGCGCGCGACCGGGGCTTGCCGGTCTATGCCGAGACCTGCCCCCATTACCTGTTTTTGACCAAAGAAGAATACGAACGGCCCGAGTTCGACGCGGCCAAGTTCGTGATGACGCCGCCGTTGCGCGATTGCGGCCATCAGCAGGCGCTGTGGCGGGGTCTGCGGGCCGACGACCTGCAGGTGATCTCGACCGACCATTGTCCGTTTTGCTTCAACGAGCAGCCGCTCGGCATGCTCTATTCGAAACAGCAGGGCAAAGGCGATTTCCAGAAGATCCCCAACGGCGCGCCCGGCGTCGAGACCCGCCTGCCGCTGGTCTATGACGGCGGCGTGGGCAAGAACGAGATGACGCTCAACCGCTTCGTCCAGCTCGTGGCGACCGCGCCGGCTAAGCTGTTCGGGCTCTATCCGCGCAAGGGCACCATCGCGGTGGGCTCGGACGCCGACCTGGTGCTGTTCGACCCGGACGAGACCTGGACCATCCGGGCCGCCGAGCATCACAGCCGGATCGACTATTCGCTGTTTGAGGGCCGCGAGGTAACGGGGCGGGTCAAGAAGGTGTTCCTGCGCGGCGAGACCATCGTCGACGGCGCGGAGTTCACGGGACGGCCCGGGCAGGGACAATTCATCAAGCGCGGCGCTTCGGGGGTGCGGCCATGAGCGCTAGCGCGCCCGCCGGGTTGGCTTGGGCGGCGGCGGGCAAATAAGAACGCGTCCACGTGGTGGCGGGAGAGAAAGCAATGACCAAGACGACGGCAATCAAGAACATCGACTGGCTGGTCGCTTACGACGCCGAGCGCGACGGGCATAAATACATCCGCAACGGCGATGTCGCATTCGCGAACGACCGTCTGACCTATGTTGGGCCGTTCTACGACGGGCCGGCGGACGAGACCATCGACGGCACCGACCGGATGGTCATGCCGGGCCTGCTCGACCTGCATCTGCACGGCTATCAGGAAATCCACGGCAAGGGCTTCTTCGAGGACCTGGCTTCCAAGCATATGTGGATGACCCAGCTGTTCGAATACACCTGGCTGCTCCAGGAGGACGATGATTCCGCCAAGGCCGCGATGGAAGCCTCGGCCTGCGAGCTGCTCAAGAGCGGCTGCACCACCATGGCCGAGCTTTACTGCTCCCACGAGCTGCCCTTCGAAGGCTGGCTCGAGACCCTGGCGGGGACGGGGATAAGGTCTTACGCCTGCCCCATGGTCCAGTCGGGGCACTGGTATACGCCCAACGGCAAGGACCACCTCTATACCTGGTACGAAGAGAAGGGGCTGGAAGACTTCGCCGGCTCGCTCGACGTTGTCGACGCGGCGGAGGAGCACTCCTCGGGCCGGCTGCACGGCATGATCGGCGCCGCCCAGGTCGATAGCTGCACCGAAGAGCTGCTGGTCAAGTGCAAGCAGGCGGCGGTGGACCGCGGCATGCCCATGCAGACCCACGCGGCGCAATCGGTCATGGAGCATCGTGAGATGATCCGCCGCCACCGCAAGACACCGATTGAGTGGCTCGACGATATCGGTGTTCTGGGTCCCCAGACCCTGATTGGCCACGCCATCAACATCGACCAGCATCCCTGGATCAACCACCACGAGCACAAGGACCTCGAGCGCCTCGCGCGGAGCGGGGCCTCGGTGGTGCATTGCCCGCGCGCCTTCGCCCAATGGGGCGACATGATGCGCAGCCTGGGCGGCTACCGGGCGGCGGGAGTGAACATGTGCCTGGGCACGGACTGCTATCCCCACGACATGGTCGAGGAGATGCGCATCGCGGGCCTGCTCTCGAAAGTGGCGAGCGGCCATGTCGATTTGCTGCGCACGGAGCATGTCTTCGAGATCGCGACGCTCGGCGCCGCAAAGGCGCTGGGCCGGGACGACCTCGGGCGGCTTGCGCCAGGGGCCAAGGCCGACATTGCGCTGGTTGACCTCAAGCATCCCTCCATGCGGCCCCTGCGCGATCCGATCCGCTCGCTGGTCTATTCCGGCGTCGCGGCGGCGGTGTGCGACGTGTTCGTGAACGGCGAGCAGATGTTGCGCGACCGCGAACTCCAGATGCTCGACCATGAAGACGTACTGACCCGCCTCCAAGCAGGCCAGGGCCGGGCGCTCACCCGGGTGGCCGACATGGATTGGGACGGTCGGAACGCTGACGAAATCTCACCGATCTGCCTGCCTGTCGAATACGGCAACGAGCCGGCTTGATGGGAACGTCCATGCAACATAGGTGTCGGGGCGGATGATCCGCGGGCTTCGCACTAGCGGACCCCTCATGCTGCCTTCGGCGGCGGTCTTCCTGCTCGTCTTCGTCGCGCCGCTGTCCTATTTCTTCATCCTCAGTTTCTGGCGAGTGAAATCTTACAAGCTGGTTCCGGATGTCTCGCTGGCGAACTACATCCGGGTGTTTGACCAGTACCACGAAGCCCTGCTGTTCACCTTCAGCATCGCCCTGATCATCGCGGCGATCGTCACCCTGCTGGCCTTCGGGCTTGCCTTCGTTGTGCGCTTCAAGGCGGGCAGGTACAGCAATCTGCTCCTGTTCGGCGTGCTGATTGCTCTGTTCGGCGGTTATCTCTCGAAGGTCTATATCTGGAAGATCATTCTCGGCCAAAGCGGCATTCTCAATTCCGCTTTGCTTGGCTTGGGTTTCATCGACACGCCGCTCGATGCGTTCCTCTACAACCCCGCCGCCGTCGTCATCACGCTGACCCATTACATGCTGCCGCTGGCGATCCTGCCGATTTACGGATCGCTGCGCGCGATCGACGACGTGCCGCTGCGCGGCGCACGCGACCTCGGTGCCAGCCGCTGGCGGGTGTTCTGGGACATCATCGCGCCCCAGTGCCAGACCGGAATTATGGTCGGCTTTACCCTGGCCTTCCTGTTTTCTGCCGGCGATTACGTCACGCCCAAGCTGGTCGGCGGGCCCTACACCTCGATGATCGGGGTCTTTATTCAGGTCCAGTTCGGGCTCCGCTTCGACGCCCCGCTGGGTGCAGCCATGGCGTTCAGCGTTATTGCGGTCTGCCTGATCATCGTCGGCGTGGCCGCTCTGACACTCCGGCGCGCCTTGAGGGTCCGATGAGAGATATCCCCACTCTCTTCTGGCGCCTGTTCGGGGCGGTGACATTCCTCTTCATGATCTCGCCGCTGCTGATCCTCCTGCTGTTCGCCTTCAGCGACAAGAAACTCCTGGCCTTTCCGATTACGGGGCTCACCACCGACTGGTTTATGAAAATATTCGACCGGCCCGAGTTCTGGGCCGCGTTCGAGAACAGCATGATCATCGTGGTGTCCGTCGGCGTTGTGTCCACGATCATCGGGATCATGGCGGCAAGCGCTCTGGTCCGGCTCCGGGCCCGGGCCGCCAGCGTCTCGATGATTCTTCTGACCATGCCGGTGATGGCGCCGCCGCTGGTCCTCGCCCTTGCACTGTTGAGCTATTTTACCAGCGTGGGCGTGGGTCTCGGCCTGCCCATGGTGATCCTGGGCCATCTCGTTTTCACCCAACCCTTCGTGATCCTGATCGTCTACGCGCGGATATCGAAATTCGACCAGGCAATCGTCAACAGCGCGCGGGACCTCGGCGCCTCGCCTCTCAAGGCCTACTTCACGGTTACCTTGCCGAACATGCGCCCGACCATCATCGGGGCCGCGCTCGTGGCGATGGGGATCTCGCTCGACGATTTCATCATCACCTTCTTTACGATCGGTGGCGGCAACACGCTGCCGACCTTTATTTGGGGCATGTTGCGCAAGGGGGTCGACCCTTCGATCAATGTGGTCGCGCTCATCCTCATGACGCTCACGATCGGCGTTGCGCTCATCGCCCTTCGAGTCACCCGTTACCGCGGTTGACGGTTAGCCGAGCCGGACCTGAATTTCTCTCCCCGGCGGACGGACGTCCGTGTCGTCCGTGGGATTACGGGACCACATCAGCGTGAAGAAATCACTCTCGGCGTCGAGCCCAATCAGCGGGCTGTGCCAGGTTCCAGGCCGGTAGCAGATCCCCTGTCGCTCGTTGGCGAGAAACGCCCGGGCGTTGGCTGTGTCCGGTTCGGCCGCCGCGTCGTCGGGAAATACGACGACGAGCCAGCGGGACGCGGTGATCGGCATAAAAAGCTGGCTGCTCAAGGGGTGGCGTTCGATTTCGTCGATCACGACCGGCAAGGGCCGAGGCCGGTTGCGGTAGATCGAGGTGGCGGGCAGCGCCTGGCCCGTCGAATGGGTGAAGCCCGGATCTTGGTTGACTTGGTGCGCCCAATCGCTGTTGACGTCAAAGCCTGTATTGCCGTCAGCTTGCAGCACGGCGCCAAAAGGCGCGAACGCCTCGGCGCTAAGCGGCGCCGGCGTGAGGACGAGAAGGGTCATCGGTTTATTGCCATCACAGCGACTTTACAAGATTGCATGGATAAATTTATCGGCGGTGGAGACGGTGCCGAAGATGCTGTCGGGGCTGCGCACGATTTCGACTGCTGCGCGGTGCAGTTCGGGTACGGTGGCGGCGCAGCAATCCTCCAGCAAAAGGATGTCGAAGCCCCGGTCGCTGCCTTCGCGGAGCGTCGTATGGACGCAGACCTCCGTGGTCACGCCCATGATGACAAGGTTCTTGATCCCGCGTCGGATCAGGATGTGTTCCAACTCGGTGCTGTAAAAGGCGCCGCTGCCCGGCTTGTCGATGATCGGCTCGCCCTCCTGGGGGGCGAGTTCGGGGATGATTTCCCAGCCCGGTTCGCCGCGAACCAGGTTACGGCCGATCTTGCTGTTGTCCCCGATGCCAGCGCCCATGCGCCGGCTGCGGAAACGCTTGACCTCGGTCAGGTCCGAGCCGTCCGTCCGGTGGCCCTCCCGAGTATAGATGACGTGATAGCCCTTCTCGCGGGCCGCCGCGAGAACCTTGCGCGCACCTTCGATAGGCGAGCGCATGACGGCCATATCGGCCCCGGCCATCTCCGCCCAGCCGTCTTTGCCGCAAAAATCTACCTGCATATCGATCACGAGGACAGCCGTGTTCTCCGGTCGCAGGTCCCCGTTCCACGGAAACGGATAGGATTCCGCCTCGACATAAATTTCCATCCCTGGGTCCCCTTGCTTCCGGCATTGCAACATTGGTGGTGCGGCTGATCGATTCCCTTATTCGAGGATATCGCTGTTATGATTGCAAGGGGTTCGGTTGAGTAGACCAGTTCTATTAAGGGTGCCGTACAGTGCCGCTCTAACCTCGTAGCGCCATCAGGCTGTGGTAATCGTGCTGGGAGGATACCAAACAGGAGAGACCGATGACGAAAAACAGCCATTGTGGGGGCGTTCCAGATATAGCTGCGCCTTTTATCCGGGCGGGAAATCTAATCTTCGTCGGCGGCCAGCTCTCGCTCGATGCGAATGGCCGGGTGGTCGGTGAGGATATAGCCACCCAGACGCGCAATGTCTTCGAGGCGGTGAAAGGGCACCTCGCGCAGGCGGGCGCGAGTATGGCAGATATCGTCAAGCATAACGTTTATTACGACTGCGGCGACGCCGACGAGGCCGAGTTTTTGCGCGAGATGAACCGGGTCCGTTTGGAGTATTTCTCTTCTCCGGGTCCGACGACGACCGAGATTCGCGCCGGCCTCACCGTCGAAGGCGCCTTGATCGCGGTCGAAGCCATTGCCGCACTCGGCGGGGATAAGGAACCCCTGATGCCGGCGGATCATTGGACCTGGTCCGAGCGCTCGCCGTTCTGCCAGGGCTGGAGGGTCGGCGATCTGGTGTTTTGCGGCGGTCAGCGTTCGCTCGACGGCGATGGACGGCTGCTTGGCACCGGCGATATCGAGATCCAGACCGACAACGCGTTTCGCAATTTCGAGACCATCTTCAAGGAAGCCGGTGGCGATCGAAACAGCATTCTGCGCCAGAACACCTACTACCGGTTTCTCGGCGAAGGCCATGACGTCACCGACTACTGGGAAAAGATGACCCGCGTGCGGATGCGCTACTGGGCGACCCCCTCGGCCTGCGGCACCGGGGTGCGGGTTCACGGCCTGCCCGATCCGGACGAGCTGATCCAGGTCGAGGGCATGGGCACCTTGAACACGGAAAAACAACGCCTCATGCCGGCGGATCATTGGGATTGGAGCATCCCGGGCAATACCTTTACCCAGGGCTGGCGAGTGGGAGATATCGTCTTCGTCGGCGGTCAGATTTCGGCCGATGCGAACGCCCGGGCCGTGGGCGGCGACATGGCGAGCCAGACCCGCAACGTGCTGCAGTTCGTGCGCAACACGCTTCACGAGGCCGGCGCGAGTGAGCGCGACGTGGTCAAGGTCAACAGTTATTACTGCGCCGAAGGCAACGGGGACCAAATCGACGCCGTCAACCAAACGGTTGCCGACGTCTTGCGGGAATTCTACCCCGATCCGGGCCCGGCGATGACCAACCTGCGGGTCACCGGGTTCGCCTTCGAGGAGTTGCTGATCGAAATCGAAGCCATAGCGGTGCTCAACTGATAGGGAATGAAACGGTGTCAGATTCCGTGGAGCGAAGAGAAGACGAGACGTTGAAGGATTGGGGGCTCGCGAAGCTCAAATCGGTGCTCGCGGGCGGCTCGGACCCCCATCTGATGACCGGCGAGCAATACAAGGAAAGCCTGCGCGACGGGCGGCGCATTATCGATTGCAACGGCAAGGTGATCGAGGACGTCACGACCCATCCTCACCTCAGGCGAGCCGTCGACACCATCGCCGAAACGTTCGACGCGCAGTTCGACCCCGAGACGCGTGATGTTACGACCTACGTCGATCCCGACGACGGGCGGCGCTATAGCACCGGCTGGCAAGTGCCGACCGAGAAGGAGCATCTCGAACGGCGCCGGGAAACGCTCCGGCTCAGCACTCGAAAGACGCTGGGCGTGTTTGGCCGCCCGCCCGACTACGGCTCGACCTGGGCCATGGGTTATCTCTCGATTATCGACAAGATCGAAGGGGATCGGCCGGAATACGCCCAGAACGTCCGAAATTTCGTCGATATGAGCCGGCGTCACAACCTGATCAGCGCCGACGTCGGCATCGATGTCCAGTCGGACCGGCGCGTCCCGCGTTCGGAGCGGACCTCGCGCCTGCACGTCGTCGAAGAGCGCCCGGAGGGCGTGGTTCTGTGCGGTGCGAAGGCCTGCGCCAGCATTGGGACGATCGCCCACTTTTGTACCGTTGCGACGGTCTTTACGCCCGACCTGGAGGATGCCGACGCGATCTATGCGGCGGTGCCCATGAACGCCAAGGGCCTGACCCTGCTGCTGCGCGAGCCGCTGGTCGATCCGGAGGCGAGTGCCGAAGATCACCCGCTCAATTCCCGGGGCGAGGAAATGGATAACCTGTTGATCTTCGATCACGTCCTGATGCCCTGGGATCACCTGTTCGGCTACAACAACAAGGTGCTGCTGGGGCTGTACAACGAGTTCAGCGTGCTCGCCTTCTGGCACATCCTCTCGCGCCTCGCTTATCGCGCCGAGATCTTCGCCGGCGTCGCGCAAACCACTGTCGATATCCTCGGCACGGCGCATGTCCAGTCGGTTCGACATGCCGTGGCCGAGATCGTCCGCTATGCGGCCATGCTCAAGGCCGCCGTCATCGCCTCGGAAGCCGAGGCGGAATTGCGCAACGGCGTGCTGATCCCCAACAACAAGTACCTGATTCCCGGCCGCCTGTTCTCGACCGATGAATATCCGCGGATGCTGCACCTGATGCGCGACTTGGCGGGACAGGGCATCATTAGCCGCTGGCCTGCGGCGGTGTGGGACGATCCCGAGCTCGGCAAGACTCTCGAGGAGTGGTTGCCCGGGATCGACGTGACGGGCCGGGAAAAGAACCGGTTCTTCAATTTCGTCTGGGACCTCGTCTGCAGCGATCACGCGGCGCGGGTTGCCATGTTCGAGCACAACAACGCAACGCCGCCCTCGGTCATAGCCGAGCAGGTCTACCTGAAGTGGGACAAGGACGAGATCTGCCGCTTCGTGCGGGAATATGTCGGGATCAATCCGGAGCGGCCGGGCGGTTAGGAAAGGAAAGGCGCAACATGACCCAAGGCAAGTTCACGATGGTCGAGAACCCGGTGCCGTGGCCCAATGGGGCGCGCTGCGCCGTCAGCTTCACCTGGGACATGGATGCGGACAGCATCCTGCACCTGGCCCATCCCGACGACGCCGATACCCGGCTGATGTCCATGACCGATCTGCGCTACGGGCCCGAAGTCGCGGTGCCGCGCATCTGCCGCATGTTCGAGGCCTACGACATCCCGCTCACCTTTTTCGTTCCCGCCTGGTCGGCGGAGGAGCACCCCCAGGCCGTCGAGCGGATGGTCGAGGGCGGTCACGAGGTCGCCCATCACGGCTGGATGCACGAGCTGGCCAATACCTTTACCCGGGATCGGCAGCAGTACTGGCTGGAGCGCTCCTACGAGAGTCTAAAGAAACTCACCGGCCGGGGCCCGCGCGGCTATCGCGGCCCGATGGGCTCGTTTTCGAAATACACCACCGAGTTCCTGACCGATCTCGGTTTTCTCTACGACAGCACGCTCAAGAGCGATGACGTGCCCTACGTGGTGCAGGACCAGAAGGGCAACCAGTTGATTGAGATGCCGCCCATGTGGGCGCTCGACGACTGGCCCCATTACGTCCACAGCCCGGACCTCGATTACATGATGCCGATCATGGCGCCAGCGCGCGCGAGGGAAATCTTCATGTCTGAGTTCGACGCCTCCTGGACCTACGGCGGCGGCTTCTGGCAGAGCGTCTGGCACCCCTTCGTCTCGGGCCGCGTCGCCCGGCTCGCGAGCGCCGAGATCATGATCCAGGAGATGATGGAGCGGGGCGAGGTCTGGTTCGCGACCCTGGAGCAGATCGCGATCCACGTACGCGCCGAGATCGACGCGGGCAATTACACGCCGCGGGTGACCACCATGCCCATCAAGGACGGGCGCATCTCGGACATTCCCACATTGGGCGCGTCTGACTAGCCGGGCATGAGCCGCGTCTAGATAATTACCCGATCCGGGTTGATCTTCAGGTAATCGCGGATAACCCGGCACGCCTCGTCCCGGTCGTAATGCTGGTAGAGCTCCTCGGAGACGAAGGCGCGCGGTGTCGCGTTGGTGTTTTCAAACATCGCGACCCGGTTAGCGTGACTGCTGCAGGCCAAATCCCAGATGAAGTTGAACACCCGGTTCTTCTCCCGTCCGGTTACGCCGACGCCCGGTGCGAATTCCTCCAGCTTCGGGCCGAATTCGGGATGGTCCCAAATCGCGGCCGGCCAGCGGCTGACCATGCCCTGGCCGCACAGGTCGCGCAGCAGATGCATGATCCGGGGATATTCCTCGATGGAATAGAGGCGCACCGGGGTTACGTATTCGAGGTTTGGAACCGTCATCCCGTTCCAGACCTCCGCATCTTCCACGGCGGCGACGATTCCCGCCTTCAGAATCGCCGCGTACTTGATGATCTCGCTCACGGCTTCCCGGACCGACTGGATCTTGCTGATGCCGAGGATGTCGACGATGGTCTGGGCGGCGCCGGCGAACAGCTCCGCGCGCACGGCGAGGCGCGCAAGGATATGCCAGAAACCGACCACGCCGCTTTCGTGATAAAGCCCGAGCAGTTCCTTGTTCTTGAAGCTGACCAGATATTCGCGGGGCAGGAACACGTTGTCGAAGATCAGCAGGTTGTCGATTTCCTCGCCCCGGCTGTCCAGCGGATGGTCCTCCCAGTTCGAGTTTGGATCGGTCACCGGCTCGCGCAGCAAAAGCGAGAGCCCCTCGAGGTTGACGGGCAACACGGCCCACAGGCAGGCCGCCTCGTCGAGCCCCGGGCTGAGCGCCGTCGACAGGGTGCAGAAATGGCTGATCGAACCGATGCTGCCACACGGCTTCGCGCCGTAAAGCACGACCCCGTCGTCGCGCTCCTCGACGACGCGTAAGCGTCCCGGCTTTTCCGAGGCCGGAATCCGCCGGTCCGCCTGGATGTCGGGGATCAGGTCCGTGCTCATCAGATTATGGGCGCTGCTGAGCTTGACGAAGTCACGGACGTTCTGGGCGAACTCGGGATTTTCCTTCTCTATCTTGTCGTTCACGGCGAGAAAGCCGAGCGCCATCATCGAGCCGTAATCAGGCGGCCGGCCGAAGATGCCCATGGTCTTGAGCGTCAGGATCCGGATCGCCGCCAGCTTCTGGCGCAGATGCTCCTTGTTGGTCGGGACCTGCCAGCCGATGGCGTAGCGCCCGCCGTCGTCCGGATCGACGTAGGTGAGTACGTCCCGATGGGCCGGGTCGAATTGCAGATCGAACAGCCCCGCGACGTTGTCGACCGCGCGGGCGAGCTGGGGATGGGTTGTCACATCGTCGACCGCCTCACCGTTGGCATCGATGATCCGCCGGCCGTCGCGCAGGCTCTCCTTGTATTGGGCGCCTGTCATCAAATGAGGCTCTTTGCTTCCTTTGAGCGCTTGCTTGACCTGGTGAAGTCCAAGTTCCGTGGCCATGATCGTGTCTCCTTTTTCTGTGATCGAGGGGTGCGGCTTGCTACGGTCTTGTTCAGTCGCCGATTGCCGCGACACCCTGGATTTCGATGATTTGTCCCGGCCGATGGAAGCCGTTGACGCGGATCGCGGTTCCGGTCGGCCCCGGGGTCGTCAGATACTGCATGCGCACGTCGGTCATGCGCTCCCAATAGCGTTTAAGGGCGTCGCCCGTCTCGTCGCAGTGGTAGAAGGTATAAAGCTTGACCAGATCACCCATTCTCGACCCAGCTACTTCCAACACGTTGGCAAGATTCTGGAAGGCGTTATGGGTCTGGGTCTCGATGTCGCCGGGTCCCATGATCTCACCGGACGGATCGGCGGAGATCTGCCCCGAGGCATAGACAAAATCCCCCATCCGTATGGCTTGCGAGAAGGGGGCTTCCTCCTTCCACTGCCAGTGACCGTCGGGCGCGATTACACGCTTGTCGCCGCTAATCGATGCGATCGCCTCGATTTCGATCAACAGACCCTCGTAGGCCAGCCCGTCCACCTGCATGACGACGCCGGCGGGATAGGGGGCGTCGATGTAGTCGTGGCTGACGTCGAGAATCCTGTCGACATAGTCCGCCTGCCCGCTCGGGGCGCCGTCATAGCGGTAGAAGATGTTGAGTTGCACAATGTTATTGAAGTCCGCGCCTGCGGCGTCGAGCACCTTGCGGATGAAGTCATAGGTGTTGCGGGTCTGGGCGATGATGTCACCTTCATCGATAGGGTTGCCCTGGGCGTCGGCCGAGACCTGCCCGCCCAGGAACAGGTGGTCGTCGACGATCCAGCCTTGGGAGAGCGGCACGGGGATGCTCCAGTCCCAGTGGCCCTCGGGCATCACGCGCTTGCGGTGCCCGCCAACCGCGGCGACGCCGTCGATCTCGATCAGAAGGTCTTCATAACCCAGGCCGGCGATCCTGAGTGCGGTGCCGACCGGGCCGGGGTCGCGTAAGTATTCGAGCCGCACCCGGGTCATCTTCTCCCAATATTCCTTGAGCGCTGGGCCGTGGCCGTCGAACTGATACCAGGTGTTGAATTTCACGAGATCGGCCAGGCCGCTGTCCCCCTCGTGGAGCACCTTTTCGACGAACCCGAAGGTATTGTGGGTCTGCTGCTCGATGTCGCCGGGCGCGACGGTTTGCGAGTCGGGCGTCAGAGAGACCTGCCCGCCGATGAAAAGAAGGTTATCGGTCTTCCAGCCCTGGGAGAACGCAACCGGCATGCTCCAATCCCAATGGTTTGCCGGCATGAGACGCTGCTTTTTCATCCCTTCTCTCCCTTCTACTCTCTCGTTCAAGGTGCATGTTCCGGCCGACACCTACTTCTCTTTGTTCGCGCCACCGAAAAAGCGACCTACGATGCGGCCAACCTCGCGCACGGGGTCGTCGGTTGCCGCGACCTCGACGAACTTGTCGGCCGCCTGATCCATCTTGCCGTCGACCTTAACCGCAGCATCGACGGCGGCGCGCTTCACCCGTGGATCGGCCGCGGCCCGCTTGGCCAGCTTCCACATAATCGTCCGGATAATCGACATGCCTCGTTCTCCTGAAGCCTCTTACGCCGTCGTGCCGCGGAAGCGCTGGCGCGCCCAGCCCTGGTCGAGATTGGAAATTTGGTGCCAGTTGGCGATCACATGCTGGAAATACCAGCGCCCGTCGCGCTTGACGAAGGTATCGTCGTAGGTCGCGGTGCTGACGACGGAATCGCCGCCCTCGGCGCTGTACTCGTCGGTCACGGTGGAAATTTCCAGCAGCGAGAAGGCCCCTGCCGCGCTCTCGCCCGACGGTGCTACGTCGATCCGCGCGTTGGTAATGATATGGACGATCCAGGGGGTCTCGCGATCGGAGCCGTCGATGAAATCGTAAATTGCTGTGCGGCCCCTGTGGATGCCGAGCACGTTGCTTTCCCACACCGCGTCTTCCGCGAAGAGGTCCGCTACGGCTGTGGCGTCGTAGTCCCGGTCGCAGGCAGCGGCATAGTCCGCCTTGAGCTGCTTGATCGTCTCGATGTCTTCCAGGCGCGCAACGCGCCGGTCCAGATCGCTTCGCGTATCGCCAGACATGGGCCCTTTCCCCCAAGCGGTTCATCGGGCCCGCCAGTCTAGACCAAGGAGGGCGATCTACGCAGTCTGTATCGGCGGAGCAGAACAGGGCGGCGATCTCTGATACGTTGTCCGCAAAATGAATAGACCCGGAGGCGCTACTGAGTGGCAGGAGGCGCGGTGATGATGAAGGTACGAAATCTAGCAGTTAATATAGCCCTAGCGGCCGCACTGATGTTGGGGAGCACATCCCTCGCGCAGGCCGACTGGGAAGAAGACGGCGGGGATTTTGCGACCCTGAGAGAGAGCGCCGATCAGGGAGATGTAAGCGCCCAGTTCCACGCCGGACAACTGTGCAGCGCTCTCTGTGGCGAGGTGAGCGGGGTCGGGTCAAATTGGCGATATCACCAGTCTGCCGAGCAGGGGTATGGAAAGGCCCAGCAAGCGCTAGGATTTTAATACTTCAATGGCAGTGGAGTTACGCAGAACTACATCAAGGCCTACATGTGGTCGGTAATTGCCATGGCGAACGGGATTGAGGACGTCGATCTACTTCTGGACATGCTCGAAGATAAGATGACCCCCGACCACGTTGCTGAAGCCCAGCGCCTCGCCAGCGAGTGGTGGGATGAGTGGTGGGAAGAGCACAACGACTGACTTGTCCGTTGTCAGATGATTTGGGCCAGGAGAGCTAATGTCACATCAGCCGCCCCTTAAGGTGTGGTGCCGGCGGTAGGACTCGAACCCACGACCTGAGGTTTACAAAACCCCTGCTCTGCCACCTGAGCTACGCCGGCCACCTGTTAACCTGGATGTTAGCCGCACTTGGTACTCAAGCCCATATCCAGTAATTACATTTCATCAATGCAATACCTTACGTAATTTCAATGTACTTATTACAAATCAGTTGCTCTACCGCTGAGCTAATCCGGCGGGCGCACGTATCGCCGCGGGAAAACCAGCTATTAAGCCTTATATAGCAGACCCCTCAGGGTCTCCGCGAGCGCGTTATGCGCCGGCGCGCGTTCGAGTGCGGGCATCGGGGCATCGACGGCGAGTAGGTCGTAGATTTCGTTGCCCGAATTCGAAAGGTCGATCAGGCACGTCGCCTCGCCGCTCACAGAGCTGAGCCTCCACAACCCACACGACGCCGCGTCGGGCGATGGTCTAAGCGACCGCCCCGTGCTGCGCGAGGCGGCGCGCGACGCGCTCACGCCAACCAGGATGCCGTCCCCGGTGCGCGCCAGGCCCCGGCTGTAGCCTGCTATGACGTGTGCGCCGAGTGTGATTCTCTTTTCGGGATCGCGCACGACATGGAGACGCCCGCCCTTGGATTCGCAGAACATCACTAGACCCGCGTCGCAGATCAGGCTGTGAGGCTGGTTCACAGCCTCGGCCAGGACTGCGCCTGCGTCGACGTTGAGTATCCGCCCGCCCGGCGTCCAGCGGCCTTCGGAGCCGCGCGGCCCGAACGCGGAGACCACAAGTTCTCCCTCGACGAAGGCCAGCGAGTTCAGGTGGACGTCGTCGCGGTCGTCGGAGGTTTCCGGGTAACGCCAGTGCAGCCGTTCGGAGGCAAGCCGGGGGCCGTCGAGGTACAGTTCGTAGATCGCGTTGTCGCCCGTGCTGGCGATGTATAGACGCCCGTCGCGCAGCGCCAAGGAGTGGGGATCGCGAACCTGGGAGAGCGGGCTAGCCGCGGCAAGGGTCCAGCGTTGCGTATCTAGGGCTATAAGGCGGGGGTTCTGGTTCGATTGGACCACGGCGAAGACGAACCCATCATGGCAAATCATCCCCGTGGCGCCGAAGTCCCGGCGCCCGGCGCCGATGTGGATCCAGGCCAGCGGATCGCCGGGGCGTTCGAACGCGGCCAAGGCTAAGCGCCGGCGCGACCGATCCTGATTGCAGAAGGAAACCAGATACATGAGCGAGGCGCCTGATGCGAACCGTGGTCCGCGCAACCGGCAGACTCCGTTCAGGCGGAAAATAGCCTCGCGGGCGGTGCCGCACAAGCGGCACCCGACCCGGCGCGGTCTCGACCGACGAGCATTCGCCGGTTTGGTTTTGCCACGCGCGTCGTGGCAGGGTTAAATTCGCACGCAGCCATACGCCGCGAAGCAGGAGGATGTTAGTCATGGATAAGCGACTCGACCGGGTAGCGGCCAACCACACCATCCACGCCACTCATCAGCATCTGGCCTGGGACAATTCGCGCGCCCCCGCCGTTACCGCGGCGCCTGGCGATGTAGTGACATTTGAGGATATCGATGCGACCTGCGGTCAGCTCACCGCGGACTCCACGGTCGAGGATATCCGCACCCTAGATTTCTCGCGAGTAAACCCGATAACGGGCCCGGTCTATATCGACGGGGCGGAGCCGGGCGATGCCCTGAAGGTGACCATTCTCGACATGGATGCGAGCGGCTGGGCGTGGACCGCAATCGTGCCGGGCTTCGGTCTCTTGGCCGATGACTTTCCCGAGGCCGCGCTGAACATCTGGAACTACGACAAGGGGTTCGGAACGCCCGCTATTTACGGACCGCGCGCGCGCGTCCCGCTCAAGCCGTTCTGCGGCACCACGGGCGTCGCCCCCGCCGAGGCCGGGGAATTGAGCACCATCCCGCCCTACGCCAGCGGCGGCAACATGGATATCCGCGATATCGGCATTGGCGTCGATCTCTACCTGCCGGTACAGGTGCCCGGCGCCTTGTTCTCGATCGGCGACACCCACGCGGCCCAGGGTGACGGCGAGGTCTGCGGCACGGCGATCGAATCGCCCATGAGCGTGACCGTGAAATTTGATCTCTCCAAGGGCGAGAATCTCCGGTTCCCGCGCTTTGTCACCCACGGACCGGTCAGCCGGCATCTCGACGAAAAGGGCTACGAGGTCACCACGGGGATCGGCCCCGACTTGATGGCGGCGACCCAGGATGCCGTGCGCGGCATGATCGAGCGGTTGGGCGTGACGCAGAAGATGGCTCCGGAGGACGCCTACATGCTGTGTAGCGTCTGTGCCGATATGCGCATCAGCGAAGTGGTGGATCAGCCGAACTGGGTGGTGTCGTGCTACCTGCCGCGATTGGTCTTCGACTAGGCGCGACCTGTTCGCGTCAGGAACGGGAGAATTCGTAAAGCGCCACGGCGGCTGCGGCCGATACGTTCAAGCTGTCCATCTGCTTATCGATGGGTAGCCGGGCGAGATGGTCACAATGCTCGGCGGTCAGGCGGCGCAGGCCTGCGCCTTCGGCGCCCAGTACGAGGGCGACCGGGCGGTCGAGACCGAGGGCGGCGAGGGTTTGTTCGGCGCCCGCGTCAAGGCCCACGCACCAGTAGCCGATCTCCTTGAGCGTATCGAGCGCCCGGACAATATTGGTTTCGCGCAGCAAGGGAACCCGTTCCAGCGCGCCGGATGCCGCCTTTGCCAGGGTGCCGCTTTCGTCCGGGGCATGACGTTGCTGGAGGAGCACGGCGCGGGCGCCGAATGCTGCAGCCGAGCGCAACACCGCGCCGACGTTGCGCGGATCCGTGACCTGATCGAGTACCACCACCGGGCCGCCGGTGACCGGCGAACAGGTTTCGGTCAAATCGGGCGGGGCTAGGGGGTCAACCAGAAGTGCTGCTCCCTGATGAACCGCGTCGGGCGGCAGCAGGGCTTCGATAGCGTCGCGCGAGGTGTGTTCGGCCACGAGGCCGGCGGGCAGAGGCCACGCAGCAGCGCTATCGTTGGGCCGGGGCGCCGCCGTTCCTAGGAGCAGCCGCCGACAGCGCCGTTCCGGATTTACGAGTGCGGCCTCTACCGCGTGCCGGCCGTAGAGCCAGATACCGGACGCCGCGGCGGAAGGGCCACGTCGAGCACCATCGCCGCGCGGCGATGAGCGGTGGGTATGTATTCGAGACCCCTTGCGAGCGGACATGGGGCACACTATACTCTGATTCGTCATTTGACGGCGCTCGAAGCGGTTCGAGACTCCCTCTGGAGGGGGAGTGGTTTCGAAACGCTTTGATTCGCGCCCATTTAGCGTTGACAACCGGTCGGGAAACCTCTTACTTCGCACTTCCCCAGTTATGCCGTAAGCGTCGGGGAGCGGAGGGGTGGCCGAGTGGTTAAAGGCAGCAGACTGTAAATCTGCCGACGTACGTCTACGTAGGTTCGAATCCTACCCCCTCCACCACTGGGCGGTGCCGGTTGTCGGCTTCGACGGGAAGAGGTCATTGGGAAAAGCAATTCGGCGGGTGTAGCTCAATGGTAGAGCCCCAGCCTTCCAAGCTGGTTATGTGGGTTCGATCCCCATCACCCGCTCCAGATGAGAGGTTGCGGGCCAGGAAGGTAACGGGCGGGACGCTTGGTAGAGTTTAGAAACGAAGGCACTTTAAGAAAGTACGGAGACGTATTCGATGGGTAAGGAAAAATTCGAACGGACGAAGCCGCATTGCAACGTGGGCACGATTGGTCAT
>Ga0302135_10000884_pt1 | contig 18075 bp, 18 predicted proteins | sample CBN3_surface_MG_FD_203119 | JGI IMG/M metagenome (GOLD analysis project Ga0302135, IMG submission 203119) | Marine microbial communities from Western Arctic Ocean, Canada - CBN3_32.1 | ecosystem: Environmental > Aquatic > Marine > Oceanic | place: Canada: Western Arctic Ocean | collected...
ATTTTCTCTTGCTTTCTCAGCGACCCGTAGCATCTAGGTAATTTTTATGGTCAATCGTCCCGACTATTTTCTCGACATCACGGATAAAATTTGCCCGATAACCTTCGTCAAGACGAAGCTGCAGATCGAGCGGATGGCCGACGGCGAGGTTGCCGAGGTTCGGTTGAACGCCGGCGAGCCGCTCGAAAACGTACCGCGCTCGGTTCGCGAAGAGGGTCACGAGGTGCTCAGCCTCGAGCCTGAAGAAGGGCCCGACGGTGTGCACCTCCTGCTGATTCGAAAGAAAACCTGACCGCTTAAGTGCCGAGCCGCCGGCACATCAACGCCGCCGAAACGCTCTGCCCTTCCCCGCGCGGATAATAGCCCGGCCGCCAGCCTGTCTGCTCAAACTCCAGCGCGCCATAATGAGGCCCGCGCCAGTGTGTTGTCTTCCGCGACCTCGAGAAGCATCCACCGGGCGTCGTGCGCCCTGGCCCAGGCCATCGCCGCAGCGAGCAACATTTTCCCCAAGCCGTACCGACGCTGGTCGGGATGCACGCCGATCAACAGGATTTCCGCTTCGTCGAGTATCAGGCGACACAGCAAGAACTCGAGGGATCGTGGCCCAGGGCGGGCAAGCAAAGCGAAGCTGCCTGCGGGCTCGAGCACCCGCCCTATCGCTGTGGTACTCCACTCGTCGTCAAAACACTCGGCGTAGAGCGTCTCAATTATCCCGTAAGCGGTCGGCCCTACCGTCGCGATGCGAATCCCCTGATCGCTCATCGCTCTCAGCCGGGCAGCGGCTCGTCGGGCGCCTGCGCCCCAGGGCCGCGCAGATAAAGCGGTGAGACCTCGTGACCGGGTCGGGCCCGCTCGTCCTGGCGCACCGCCAAAGCGGCCACTCGGGCGGCCTCCGGAAAATCGGGCGCGTTGGCCTGGACAAGGCGCGCGCCCTGGTGCGCCGCCGCGACCAGTGCGCTGCCGCTACCAACCAGCAAGACGGGTGGCCCGAGCCCGATCAGCGCCTCGCTCGCGAGGCAGGCTCGGGGCGGCCCCCGCGGCGTCAGGTCCTCTTCGAAGCCCTGGGCATAGACTTCACCGCGGCGCGCATCGAGAACCGCGAGTACGGTGTGGTTCGTGCGTTCCGCCAGCTCAGTTCCCTCAGCAAGCGCCGCCAGCGTTCCGACCCCGACCAGGGGACAGCCAATCGCCAGCGCCAGGCCGCGCGCAGCCGCCAAGCCGACCCGGATGCCGGTAAAACTGCCCGGCCCGACGGTCACCGCAAGGCGGTCGAGAGCGTCGAGCCGTTCGCCCGCCGCCACCATGACCTCGCCGAGCATGGGCATCAACGCCTCGGCGTGGCCGCGTGCCATCTCCCGGGTCTGTTCCGCCACAATCGCCCCATCGCGCCACAGCGCGGCCGAACAGGCCAAGCCGGCGCAATCCAGGGCCAGCAACTTCATAGGGTCATCCCCGTGAGCGTGTTATACTGGAATATTATAGTCATTCCGCCGACCCAACACTCGCCATGCTACTGGTTTCCATTGCGCCTCCCGACTTCGATGTCGAGCTTGATCTGGCCTATGCCGGACCCGGTAATTTTACCGCTCAGCCGATTTATACCCGGTCCGCCTGTTTTCTTCACCCGAATGGCGCCAAGCGATTAGCCCGCGCGATCGAATTCGCAGGCCGCCTCGGTTTGCGCTTTCGCCTGTTCGACGGGTTTCGCCCGACCGAAGCGCAATGGCGCCTGTGGGACCATACGCCCGATCCAGACTACATCGCCGATCCCCGGCGCGGCTCACCCCATTCGCGCGGGGTCGCGATCGACCTCACCCTGATCGATGGCGACGGAACGGCCCTCGACATGGGTACCCCATTCGACGCCCTGACACCCGAATCCCATCACGGCAGCCCCGAGGTTCCCCTCGCCGCCCAGCGCAACCGTCATCTCCTGCTCGGGTTGATGAGCGCGGCAGGCTGGGATTTCTATATGAACGAGTGGTGGCATTATCAGCTTTTTCGCCCCCGCAGCTACCCTGAGTTGAGTGACGAGGCCGCGGAAACCCACCTAATGGTGTAACTGATTCAGACCTGGGAACGGCCCAGGGAATCTCAAACAGATTATTGTAATTACTGCATTTTTCTGAATTATAATGCCGCCATGATAAGCCTTGTTCGACGTCTTTCCCGAAGCCGCGTGGCAGCACTGATCCCCTTCGTACTCGGACTTGCGCTTGCCCTTCCGCTTGTGACACCCGCGCATGCCACCGATTCTGCTGTGGTCGTGATGTATCATCGTTTCGGCGAGGATAATTACCCAGCGACCAACATCGGGCTTGCCCAGTTCGAGGAACATCTGGCCCATCTCAAATTGGGCGGCTATTCCGTGCTGCCCGTACCTCACATCATCGCCGCCCTGCGCGCCGGGACACCGTTGCCGGAGCGGACCATCGGCATCACCATCGACGATGCCTACGCCTCGGTCTACGACGAAGCCTGGCCCCGCCTCACCGAGGCGGGATTTCCCTTCACCCTCTTCATCGCCACCGATCCGGTCGATGCGGGCACGTTTGGCACCATGAGCTGGGACCAGCTTCGCGAGCTTACCGCGGCGGGCGTCACCATCGGCAGTCACGGCGCCTCTCACGGCCACCTTTGGCAGGGCGACCCCTCCTCCGCGCGTGACGATATTACCCGGGCCGAACAGCGGTTCGAGCAGGAGCTTGGCTTCAAACCCAGCCTGTTTGCCTACCCCTATGGCGAGTACGATCTTCCAACCCGCCAGGTCGTGAACGAGTTCGGTTTCGAGGCTGCGTTCGGCCAGCATTCTGGAACGGTCCACCCTGCTGCCGATTTCCAAGGCCTGTCGCGTTTCGCACTCAACGAGCGGTTCGGTGGCATGGACCGGTTTAGCCTGATCGTCGGCACGCTACCGCTGCCGGTCACGGACGTCACCCCAGCCGATCCTTTAATTTCGTCGCCCAATCCGCCGGCCTTCGGCTTTACGGTCACAGCGCATCTGAACGAGGTCGGGGCACTGGCCTGTTTCGCCTCCCATCAGGGCGAGGCGCGGATCGAGCGTCTCGGCTCCAGCCGTATCGAAATTCGGCTCGACGAGCCACTTCCGCAGGGCCGCTCTCGAATCAACTGCACCATGCCGGCGAGCGAGGGCCGCTGGCGCTGGTTCGGCCACCAGTTCATCGTCGCCGCGCCCTAGCGCACAACCGATCTCGCAGACCCGGATAAAAAAAGGGCCCGGCTTAGCCGGGCCCTTTTCGTTCGGCATCTCCGCCGGTGGTTTACTGATAAACGGACTCCAGCCGGACCAGCCGCACACGTTCAAGCCGAGCATAATCAAACTGCTCGAGATCATTCTCATTGATTACCCGCTTGAGGATGCGCAGGTATTTTTCCCGCTCTTCCGAATAAGACACAAGGTCCATAAGCAGATCACCGGCCTGCGGCCGCTGACCGGACGCGCGCACCTCGGCGCGGTTGGCGCGGAAATCGCCATAGGCCCAGTGGCTGTTCAGATTGTGCAGGTAAGCCAGCACCGAATCATACAGGCTTTCGAACGCGCGGACTTCGTGAGTGCCGCTCGAATCCCGCCCTTCGGGTACAATGCCGGACCCCTCCTTGAACACCCGTTGCCCGAACACCGCGTTGCCTTCACGGGCGAACCGCGAGGTACCCCAACCCGATTCCACGGCCGCCTGCGCAATGGCCAGCGACGTCGGCAGGACATCAACGCGACCCATCAACCCCGCGATATCACCGGGCTCCGTACCGTAGCGTTCGGCCAGGTTCTCGAGCCAGCGGCTCTCGCTGTCCGAAAGCGGCAGGGCCGCATCGATCCGGGCGACGATGTCGATCAGCAGGTCGCGCTCGGCGCGCACGGTCTCGTTGGCCCGCAGGACAAGAGGAAGTATGGTCTGGATAAAGAGCTGCTTGCGCGTCGCCGCCGCGGCGACGTCGGCCAGGTCGCTCGGCAGGCTGACAAGGTAGAGGCGGGGCACTTCCTGATTGCCCGCGCGCACAGCCGCAAGCTCGTAATCCAACTGTTCGAACTCGTCAAGCAGCGCCACGCTGCTGTTGCGCAGGATAATTTTCGACGGCGAGCCGGCCAGCCCGTCGTCATGCTCCGCCTCGATGTCCGTCACCCGGGGCACTGTGCCCGCGCTCGCCACCGAGTGCGCTCCGAAGACTATGCCCTGGGGATCGGCCAGGACCAGCCCAAAGAGGGCGAGCACCAGCACACTGACAAGGCTAACGCCCCAACCTGTACGCGACGGGCGATGGCGTCTCATGTTCGCCATCTATTAGCCTCCGATTATCCTCATCGTCGTGTCGGGAGGTTAGCCCCCGATTATCACTGAAGGAGTCTCTTGGCTCCGTCGTCTTCGCCTTCTGGTATATCTGCCCAGGCCTTTACCAAGCGCCATTGCCGGCTAACTATCGCCACCGAATTCCGGTTTTTTTGTCAAACGACGGCGCGCACCTCGAGAACTTCAGGGACGTAGTGCTTCAGCATTTTCTCGATTCCCATCTTGAGCGTCGCCGTCGAGCTCGGGCAGCCCGAGCAGGCGCCGCGCATTTCAAGCAAGACGATTCCGCGTTCGAACCCACGATAGACGATGTCGCCGCCGTCCTGGGCGACAGCGGGGCGCACCCGGGTCTCGATCAGCTCGCGAATCTGGGCGATAATATCGGCATTTTCGCCCTCGTCAGCCGCGTCGGCCGCCGCGTCGGCCACGTGATCGTCGGTCAGCAGGGGCTGCTGCGAGACGAAATGTTCCATGATGCCGCCGAGAATCGCCGGCTTGAGCACGCTCCAGTCGGCACCGTCCTGCTTCGTCACCGTGATGAAATCGGCGCCAAAGAAGACCGCCTCCACCTGCTCGATGCGGAACAGCTTGTCCGCGAGCGGTGAGCGCTTCGCCGTCTCCGCATCTCCGAAATGAATTGTCCCTTCTGCCATTACGTCGCGGCCGGGAAGGAACTTCAGAGTGGCGGGATTTGGCGTCTGTTCGGTCTGGATGAACATATTCAACGCTCCTTATGAGCGGACGTTAACCGCTCGTTAACTTCTCAAGACATGGCTGAGGAATCGGCGGATATCAAGCCTTCGCGTCAGTATTTCTGAAAAACCGTCACCCCACAAGAGCCTAGAAAATTAATTTCACGGCGCGCGCATCGGCGCTTACCAATTTATCTGAAATTTCGAGTCGGCCCGAAGCGTTCAGGTAAGGTTACGCAACTGCTCGTCGGTCAGGTTGCTCGGCACGATGACCAGGGGGATATTCAGCTTTCCCGCCAGTTGCCCGGCGAGCCACGAAACCAGCTTGCCGTGGCCCTCGCTGCCGGGCACGGCGCCGACCACGAGGATGTCGATGTTGCCATCCTCATCGACCTGATCGAGGATCTCTTCGCCGATCGCGCCCTCTCGAACGTTGATTTCAGGCATGAAGCCGAGCCGCTCCTGGACCTCTCCCGCCATGGTGCGAAGCAAGGCCTCGGCATCCTCACGGGTTTCCTCGCGCATGATTTCACCGACCGCTATCCAGTGCTGAAACTCGGGCGGCGGCAAAACGTGGAGCAACGCGACCCGCCCGCCGCTGTTCAGCGCCCGCAGGCAGGCGAAGTGAACCGCAACCCTGGAGTGCGGATCGTGGCCCACGCAGACCAGAAATTTGACCTCGCCCGCGACGTGATCCTGCCTCACCGATCCGGCGGGATGCTTCGATTTCCATGCCATGCGCGCTTACACCCTGCGGAAGAAATAGCTACCCAGCCATCCTGCCATCAGTGCCGAAGCGATAGCAAGCAAGCCATATAGCCACGGCTGGTTGTGCGCAAAGCCCTCGATCTGTGCCGAGAGGCCGGTCTTGCGCACCTCGAAATGCTGGGTCTGGCTGGCGACGATCGCACCCGCCTCGATCACGTGGATATTCACGTCGTAGCGCCCGATCGGCAGCTTGGGCGGCAGATCGATCGCGACCCGGAAGAGACGGCGGCCTAGAAACTCTATGGCGCCGGACTCGGCGGGGTAGAGCCGCTCCTGCTGCTCGCTGCGCAGCACCGCGTCGCGAAACGGTCCGGTGCCCTCGGCGCTATCGACGTAGAACGCCTGAAAGGCCAGGTTTTCGAGGCCTATCTGCTTTTCCGCCAGCAGCTCGGGTCCCGCGATTTCGTTGAGCGGGCGGGTCGAGGCGACGGCGTAGTAACGGGGAACTCCGGCGAATCCTACCGATTCGCTATTTATCCAGAAGCCCGCGATACGCTGCTTGCGCCGCACCACCACACCGGCCCAGGGCCCGCGCACCACGACGACGATGTCGCCTTCGTGCTCGGTCGCGCCGAACAGCAACACCTCGCTGCCCGAAAAGCGGGCGCCGATCTCGATCACCTCGTCCGACAGCCCGGAGACGATCGGCTCGGCGCCCGCCGGGCCACCGGGGACAGCCCAGCCGAGCCCGAGGGCGGCCAGCAGGAGGGCCGCGCCCCAGCGCGTCGAGGCTCTCGGGAGCGCCATCAGAACACCCCCAGGAAGGTGAACGAGAATTCCTCGTCCAGCGGGCCGACCAGAAAATAGATCAGCCGGCCGGCGACGATCAGCACCACCGCGGCGAGTAGCACGCGCAGATACTCGGCGTGCAGGCGCATCGCCACACGCACCCCGTATTGCGAGCCGATCACGCTGCCCACGGCGAGCAGCAGGACGAGCAGGATATCGACGGTCTGGTTGTTGCCCGCGTGGAGGAACGCAGCTACGGCGGCGACAAAGGCGATTTGGAGCAGCGACGTGCCGACCACCAGGACCGTCGGCATGCCAAGCAGGTAGATCATCGCGGGGATCACGAAGAGGCCCCCGCCGACCCCCATGACCGAGGCCATAAGTCCCATGATAAAGCCAATCGCCAACGGCGGTAGGGCGCTGATATAGAGCCGCGATTTGGGGAATCTCATCTTGAACGGCAGACCGTGGATCCAGGTGTGACTGTGGGCCTTGCGCCGGCCATGGCCGCGCGCGCGCCGGCGGATGGCGCGCAGGCTCTCGACGCCCATCAGCAGCCCTACCAGGGACAGGAAGGCGATGTAGCAAAGCAGGATGACGAGGTCGATCTGGCCGATCGCGCTTAGCCGCTCGAACAGCCAGACCCCGAGCCACGAGCCGCCCGCGCCGCCCGCCAGCACCACGGCGCCCATCTTAAAGTCGACGTTCTCGCGGCGCCAGTGGGCGATGAGCCCTGAGAACGAGGTCGCGACCAGCTGCGCCGCGCCGCTCGCCACCGCGATCGGCGGCGCGATGCCCATGAAAATCAGCAACGGTGTAATCAAAAATCCGCCGCCAACCCCGAACATGCCCGACAGAAAGCCGACCGCCAGGCCCAGCGCGAGAAGGATGAACAGGTTAACGGGCAATTCGGCGATCGGCAGGTAGATGTCCATGGCGTGCTCGGATCACCGGGCCTCTTGTTGCGTGAGTCTCAGGGCCGAAGCAGGCCCATGATGTCCTGGATTTCCCGCAGGGTGGTCTCGGCCAGCGCGCCAGCGCGCGCAACGCCATCGCGCAGGATGGCGTCGAGATAAGCGCCATCCGCCGACAGCCGAGTCATCTCGGCGCCGATCGGTCCCAGCGTCTCGACCGCAACCTCGGTCAGCGCCGCCTTGAAGTCGGAGAACGACGCGTCGGCGTAGCGGGTGCAAACCGCGTCAAGCGGCTCATCGGCCAGTGCGGCATAGATGCTGAGCAGGTTCGAGGCCTCGGGCCGCGCTTCCACATCGTAGCGCATGCCCATCTCGGCGTCCGACTTCGCCTTGCGGATCTTCTTGGCGATGGTATCGGCATCGTCGGTCAGGTTGATCCGCGAATATTCCGAGCTGTCCGACTTGCTCATCTTGCTGGTGCCGTCGCGCAGCGACATCACCCGCGTTCCCGGCCCGAGGATAATAGGCTCGGGCGGCGGCAGGGCGTCGCACCCGTAGCGGTGATTGAACGCGTTCGCGATGTCGCGCGCGAGTTCCAGATGCTGCTTCTGGTCTTCGCCCACGGGCACGTGGGTTGCCTTGTAGAGCAGGATGTCAGCGGCCATCAGCACGGGGTAGCCGTACAGGCCAAGAACCGCGTTCTCGCGATGCTTGCCCGCCTTCTCCTTGAACTGGGTCATGCGGTTGAGCCAGCCCAGCGGGGTCAGGCAACCGAGCAACCAGGCCAGCTCGCAATGACCGGGGATCTGACTCTGGTTGAAGATAACGCTGCGCGCGGGATCGATCCCTGCCGCAATGTAGGCGGCGGCGATGGCGCGGGTGCTGGCGCGTAAAGTGGCTGGGTCTTGCTCGGTGGTCAGCGCATGCAGATCGACGATGCAGAACAGGCAATCATGCTCGTCCTGCATCCGCACCCAGTTGCGGATCGCTCCCAAATAGTTACCGAGATGCAGGTTCCCGGTGGGCTGGACGCCCGATAACACTCGCTCCATGGAATTCATTCCGTCCCGCGCCGCGCCGGCGCTGTTATCGCGCGGGGCTGCGGGCCGGTCAAGCGTCACCCACGTCCGGGGATCGGCGCATCAGCCGGCGCAGCTCGTCCAACCGCCAGGCGCCCGCTAGCCGACCCACGCAACCATAGACCGCAAGCCCCGCAACAATCAGCGCCAGCAGGGCTACGATGCGCAAACCTTGGCCGCTCGCCAGCACGTCGTCCAGCGCCCAGGCCAGCGCCCATAGCGCCGCGCCCATTGCAGCACCCGACAGCATGATTGGGCCGATTCGGGCGGCCAGCCGCTCGTCAACGGCGAGGTAGCCGCGCGCGCGCAAGGCGCGGATCAGCAGAGCCACGTTGAGCCAGCCCGAGATCGAGGTGGCCAGCGCCACCCCGACATGGCCCAGCGGCCAGATCAGCGCGCCGTTCAGCGCGACGTTGACGAGCACGCAGATGATTGCAATACGCACAGGGGTACGGGGTTCCTCGCGAGCGAAGAAGGCAGGCACCAGCACCTTGATCAGCACGAAGGCGGGCAGGCCCCCGGCATAGGCCATCAAGGCCCACGCGGCAGCGCCACTCGCCTGCGCATCGAACGCGCCGCGCTCGAACAGCACCGTGATAATCGGCCCCGCGATGACAATCAACGCGACCGCCGCGGGCAGGGCCAGCAGGCAGGCCATCTCGATCGCACGGTTCTGGTTTTCCCTTGCCGCCTCGGCGTTGCCCGAGCGAAGCTGGCGGGTCAGCATGGGCAGAAGCGCGGTGCCCAGCGCCACACCGATCACGCCGAGCGGCAACTGGTTGACCCGGTCGGCGTAATAGAGCCAGGAGACCGCGCCATCGATCTGCGAGGCGAAGATCATATCGACCAGCACGCTGATCTGGGCGACGCCGGCGCCCAGTGCCACCGGCGCCATAATCACGAATAGGCGGCGCACCGCCGGGGTCAGGCGCGGCCGGCGAAGGCCGAGCGAGACGCCGGCGCGCCGACACGCGAGATAGAGCCAGACCAGTTGCACGACGCCCGCCCCCGAGACCCCCACTGCCAGGGCGTGGCCCGGGGTTTCGAGCGAATCCGTAAGCCCCAGCAACGCGCCGATCAGGCACAGGTTGAGCAGGATCGGCGTCGCCGCGGGGGCGGCGAAGCGGTGCAGCGAGTTGAGCACCCCGCCCATCAACGAAACCAGCGAGATGAACAGGATGTAGGGGAAGGTGATGCGGGTAAGCTCGACCGCGAGAGCAAATTTTTCCGGGTCACCTGCGAAGCCTGGCGCGAGGCCGTACATCAGCCAGGGCAAGGTCAGCTCGGCCAACCCGACCAGCCCAACCAGCGACCACAGCAGCACGGCGAGCGCAGAGTTGGCGAACTCCCGGGCGGCCTCCGCGCCGTCCTCCTCGAGCCGGCGTGCAAAGAGCGGCACGAAGGATAGGTTGAATGCGCCCTCGGCAAACAGGCGGCGCAGCAGGTTCGGAATCTTGAACGCGATAAAGAAGGCGTCGCCGACGGGGCCGGCGCCGACCATGGCGGCAATCAGGATATCGCGAGCAAAGCCGACAACACGCGACACCATGGTGTAGCCGCCGACGGTGGCTGTGAAGCGGAGCAACGCCATGGCCCTGATCTAAAGGATTTTTGCCCGCCGGGGAAGCGAGACGCGCAAGCCCCCGATTTCAGCCCGCAACCGCCCCGTCCGAATTACTCGCCGTTTCACTGCCCTCGTCAGGATTAGCCAGCACCGCGAGCAGGCGGGCGCGAAGCGCATCGATCTTGGCCGTGTGGATCACTTTCAGACCGAACCGGTCCTTGACGTAGAAGGCATCCACCGCGCGGGCGCCGAAGGTTGCGACATGCGCGGTCACGATCGACAAACCTAGCCGGCTCAACGCCCGCGTAACGTCGAACAGCAACCCCACCCGGTCGGTTCCGTTGACCTCGACCAGGGTATGGTGCCCGCTCGCCCGGTTATCGATCAGCACCCGGGGCTCGACCGCGAAGAGCGCTCGCGCCCGGCCGCGAGCGCTGCGTCGGCGCCGCCGCAGGGCCTCGTCGACGTCGAGGGTTCCCGCAAACGCCTGGGCAAGATTGTTGCGCAGCCGCTCAAGTCGCGCGGGCTCAGCCGGCGCGCCGCCGCCTGCGTCCTGGACCCAGAAGCTGTCCAGCGCCATGCCGTCCTCCGTGGTAAGAATTTGGGCATCGACGATGCTGGCCCCGCTCGCGGCCATGGCGCCGGCGACCTCGGCGAACAGCCCGGCATGGTCCGGGGCGTAGAGCGTAACCTCGGTGACATCGCGAAAATCGTCAACCTGGGCGTCGAACCCGAAGGCAGCCTCGTCCGCGCCCGCCGCGCGCAGCAGCCGGGCATGACGCTCCTGGCGCGTGGTCTCGCCGCTCAACCAGTAGGGCGGGTGCAGGCGCGCGAAATGCGCCGCGATCTCCGCATCCGGCCAGTCGGCAAGGCGCCCGCGCAGCGCCTCCTTCGCCCGCGCGACCCGCGCGGCCTTGGCCGTCGCCTCGTGGCCACCCGAGAGAACTTCCTCGGCCCGGGCGTAGAGCTCGCGCAACAACGAGCCCTTCCAGCCGTTCCAGCGCCCCGGCCCGGTCGCCCGGATATCGGCCGCGGTCAGCACCAGCAGCAGGCGCAGCCGTTCCAAGGACTGAACCTCGGCGATGAAGTCGCTCACGGTCTTGGGGTCGTTGATGTCGCGCTTGAACGCGGTATCGGAGAAGCGCAGGTGATGGAGCACGAGCCACGAGACCGTCTCGGTTTCCTCCGCCGAAAAACCCAGCCGCCGACCTACCCGCAGCGCCACCCGCGCGCCCTCCTCCGAGTGATCCCCGCCGCTGCCCTTGGCTAGGTCGTGGAGCAACACGGCGATATAAAGTGCGCGCCGCGAGATCACCTTGTGGGTCACCTCGCTCGCCAGTGGCAGCTCATCGACGAGCGTGCCCCTCTCGATATCCGCGAGCGCGCCGACGGCCCGGATGGAGTGCTCATCGACCGTGTAGACGTGATACATGTCGTGCTGCGCCTGGGCAATGACCCGGCCGAATTCGGGCAGGAAACGGCCCAGAACGCCGGCCTCGTTCATCCGCCGGAGCGCGGTCTCGGGATCGAGGGGCGAGGTCAGGAGCTCGACGAACAGACAGTTGGCCTCCGCGTCTGCGCGTAACTCCCGGCCCACCAGCCGGCGGTTCTGGTGAATCAGGCGCAGCGCCTTGGGGTGGATGTCGATGCCCAGCTCCTGGGCCAGATGGAAGAGGCGCAGGATACGCGCCGGGCGGTGCTCGAAGACGTCGTCGGCTGCGACCGAGAGTCGCCCCTGCTCGACCACGAAGCCGTCCGCGTTCGCCGTCCCCAATCCCGCGCCCGTGCTCTGTCCCGGCGCGGCGCGGTGGTGTTCGGCCTCGAGCTGGGCGCAGAGGATGCGCGTGAGATCGCCAACGTTCTTGGCCGCAAGGAAATAATCCTTCATGAACCGCGCCACGGTTTCGTTGACGCTTGCGCCTGCGTAACCCATCCGGCGCGCGACCTCGGGCTGAACGTCGAACGAAAGCCGCTCCTCGGCCCGCCCGGCCAGCACATGCAGGTGGGCCCGCACCCGCCAGAAAAAATCCTCGGCCCGCGAAAAGCGGCGCCACTCCGCACCGCTGAGCACGCCGCGCTCGACCAACTCGGCAAAGCGCTCGACCCGGTAGATATACTTGCCTATCCAGTAGAGCGTGTGCAGATCACGCAAGCCCCCCTTGCCTTCCTTAACGTTGGGCTCGAGCACGTAGCGCGAATCGCCGATTTTGCGGTGGCGCGCATCGCGCTCGGTGAGCTTGGCGGCGATGAACTCGACCTCGCTGCCCGTCGCAATTTCGTCGAAGAAGCGCGCGCGCAGGGATTTGAACAGCGCGGCCCGCCCCCACAACAACCGGGATTCGAGCAGGCTAGTGCGAATCGTCATGTCGGCCCGCGCCTGGTCCAGGCAGTCTTCGAGCGTGCGCGCTGCGTGGCCGACCGCAAGCCCAAGGTCCCACAGCAGGTGGAGGACCGCCTCGACCAGCCTGCGCAGCGCCACATCGGGCTCGCGCTCGAACAGGAACAGCAGGTCGATATCTGACGCCGGCGCGAGCTCGGCGCGGCCAAAACCACCCACCGCGACCAACGCGAGAGGCGGTTCGGTTTTCGCTATTCCCGCGGCCGCCGTCTCGCGCTCGAGCACGGCACGAAGCAGGCCGTCGATCAGGTAGCTGTTTGCCGCCACCACCGCCGCCCCGCTCTCGCCCGCTTCGAGGCGCACCCGGACCTCCGCCTGGCCCTGCTTGAGCGCGGCCTTGAGCACGCCAAGCCGGCGGCTTCGCGCAGAGCCCGCCTCGGCCAGCGCGCGGGCCAGTGCCCGGCCATCAAGGATGCGGCGTTTTCGCTTGAGCGTCGCCATGCGCCACTTTGGAGCGCAAGCGCCCTTCAATGCAACCCTCAGAGAAACCGCGACAGAGCAACCGGTTTTGCCGCAACTCGCGAGTCGATTTTTAAGAGTCTGGGCGAATCCCCGTGAGACTCAGTCCGCGTCCGCGACGTCCCGCCTGAGGCAGTTCGTCATACAAGGCCCGGACATTGCTCGCCAAGAAATTGATTCTAAGCGGTTTTCTCTACTCTCTGCCGGCGGCACGAATTTCCTTGCCTCGGCGCGCGCCCCCCGGCAAGTTGACGCCATGCGCGGCTATTTTGGAATTGGCGTCGAGCGCATCAGCAAGGCGATGAACGTGGGCACCCTGTTCCGCTCGGCTCATGCCTTCGATGCAAGCTTCGTGTTCACCATCGACGCCTGCTACGATCCCGAGCACACCCCGTCAGACACCGCCAAAACGCCGGGTCAGCTTCCGTTCTACGAGTTTGCGAGCGCGGCCGATCTGCGCCTGCCCGGCGGCTGCAAGCTGGTCGGCATCGAACTGATGGACGATGCAGACGAACTGCCCTCCTTTCGCCACCCCTCGCGCGCGGCCTACGTTCTCGGGCCCGAGCGCGGCCGGCTTTCCGACGGGTTACTCGCGCGCTGCGACAAACTGGTCAAAATTCCGACAAAATTCAGCATCAACCTCGGGGTATGTGGCGCGATCGTGATGTACGACCGGATCCTCACCCTGGGCCGGTATGCCGCCCGCCCGGTCTCCGAGCTAGCGCTGCCCGAGCCGAACCCCAACCACGTCTTTGGCGAGCCCCGCGCCCGCTCCAGAAAGGCCACCTCATGACCGACGAAAGCCGTTATTCGGAGCTTCGCGCCCTTGGCGTGGACAGCCCGATCGCCGCCTCGCCGGATGAGGCCGTGCTCGAGCGGGTCGCGAATGCAAACGCGCAAACCCCCTATATTGTGCGTTTTTCCTGCCCCGAGTTCACCTCGATCTGCCCGGTCACCGGCCAGCCCGACTTCGCCCATCTGGTGATCGACATCCTGCCCGGCGAGTGGCTGCTCGAAAGTAAGTCGCTCAAGCTCTTCCTGGCGTCCTTTCGCAACCACGGCGCGTTCCACGAGGACTGCACCCTGCTCGTCGCCCGGCGCATCGAGGAGGCTGTCTCCCCGCTCTGGCTTCGGATCGGCGGTTACTGGTATCCCCGCGGCGGCATCCCGATCGACGTGTTCTACCAGTCCGGGTCGCCGCCCGAGGGTGTCTGGATTCCCGACCCGGCCATTCCCACCTATCGAGGGCGGGGCTGACTCCCGGCGCTCGTGACGAGATCGACGGATCAGAACGGAACCGACATGCGCACGATCATATCACGCACCCTGGCGACCCTCCTGCTCGCGGTCGCTCTTTTCGGCCTTGGCGCTGGCGCCGCGTCCGCCCAAGAATTCCTGGGCAAGCACGGCGACTGGAACGTCATCGGCTATGTCGAGAATGGCAAGCGCTACTGCTATATCCACAGCTCGCCCACCGAGCAGAGCGGCAACTACACCAAGCGCGGCGAGCCCTACATCCTCGTCATCCGCGGTCCCGACGGCGCCGAGAACGTCTCCGTCACCTCGGGCTATCCTTACAAGCCGGACGCCGACATCGAGGTCACGATCGGGAGCACGGCGATCATACTCTTCGCCGACGGCGAAAAGGGCTGGACCACGTTGGCCGACGACGACAAGGCGCTGGTCAAGGCGATGCGCGCGGGCTCGAGCCTGACCGTACGCGGCACCTCGCAGAAGGGTACCTATTCGCTCGATTCTTATTCCCTTGCGGGCGTTACCGCCGCGCTCAACGAGATCCGCTCGAGCTGCGGCAACTAGCGCGAAATCTCTGTCAAGGGAACCGCTTGGGTTTCGCGAGCCCGCAAGCGGGGGCCGCCGCTTATGCGGCGAAAGCCTGAGTGGCGACTGAACGCCGTTTAGCTTTACTCTGTAAAGCTAAACGGAAAAGGCTGTAACTAATCCGCCATACGGCGTTGGAAACGCGCCCAGCAAGGCGTATATCTCCCCCATGGACAAGCCTTCCCCTACTGCGCCCGCGGACGATTCGATAGCGCGCGAATCCCTGATCGGCCTTACGCGGGCCGAGCTGGCGACCCGCATGACGACGCTGGGCGAACGTCCGGAGAAGGCCCAGATGCGCGCGAAGCAGATCTGGCACTGGCTCTATCACCGCGGCGTTTCCGACTTCGAGGCTATGACCAGCATCGACAAGGGCCTGCGCGCCGCCATGGCCGAGCGCTTTCACGCTGGCCGACCCGAGATTACGCGCGCGCAAACCTCCGAAGACGGCACGCGCAAATGGCTGCTCCGGCTCGATGACGGCCAGGAGGTCGAAACCGTCTACATCCCCGAGGAGGGCCGCGGCGCGCTCTGCATCTCGAGCCAGGTCGGCTGCACGCTGACCTGCAAGTTCTGCCACACCGGCACCCAGAAGCTGGTGCGCAACCTCACCGCTAGCGAGATCGCCGGCCAGATCCTCGTCGCCCGCGATGCGTTTAACGAATGGCCCAGCCCCCGCGACGGCCGGCGCATCTCGAACATCGTTATGATGGGCATGGGCGAGCCGCTCTACAATCTCGACAACGTCGCCACCGCGTTGCGCATTGCCATGGATAACGAGGGCATCGCCATCTCCCGGCGCAGGATCACCCTCTCGACGTCGGGCGTGGTGCCCATGATCGGGCGCTGCGGCGCCGAGCTCGGCGTCCAGCTCGCGGTCTCGCTCCATGCCGTGCGCGACGAGCTGCGCGACGAGCTGGTGCCGATCAACCGCAAGCACCCCATCGCCGACCTGCTCGACGCATGCCGCGCCTATCCGGGGGCGAGCAATGCGCGGCGCATCACCTTTGAATATATCCTGCTCAAGGGCGTGAACGATAGCCCGGCGGACGCGAAAGAACTCGTCCGCCTGATCGCGGGCATCCCCGCCAAGGTCAACCTAATCCCGTTCAACCCGTGGCCGGGCGCGCCCTTTGAATGCTCCGAGCCCGAGGTAATCGAGGCCTTCGCCAATATCGTGAACCGCGCGGGCTATTCCGCACCCGTTCGCCAGCCCCGCGGGCGCGACATCCTCGCCGCCTGCGGCCAGCTCAAATCCGCCAGCGTGCGGGCGCGCGGGCAGAAAACCGGCACCGCGGAAGCGTCGTCCGCCGCGCCCTGAGCGCGAGCTCTTGCCGCACCTGGCGGTTGGCCTATACTGCGCGGCCTTGTCTCAATCCGAAGGAGCGCTGGAGATGTCCGGCGACATCAAGAAGGTCGTGCTCGCCTATTCCGGCGGCCTGGACACTTCTGTCATCCTGCGCTGGCTGCGCGACACCTATCGCTGCGAAGTCGTTACCTTCACTGCCGACCTCGGCCAGGGCGAAGAGCTCGAGCCCGCACGGGCCAAGGCGGAAATGCTGGGCGCCGCGGGCATCCATATCGAGGATCTGCGCGAGGAGTTCGTGCGCGACTACGTCTTTCCGATGTTTCGCGCCAACGCGATCTACGAGGGCGTCTATCTGCTCGGCACCTCGATCGCGCGCCCGCTGATCGCCAAGCGCCAGATCGAGATCGCCCACGAATGCGGCGCCGACGCCGTGTGCCACGGCGCCACGGGCAAGGGCAACGACCAGGTCCGCTTCGAGCTCGGCTATTACGCCTGCGACCCGGACATCCGGGTTATCGCGCCGTGGCGCGAATGGGACCTCGATTCCCGGGCCAAGCTGATCGCCTACGCCGACGCCAACCAGATCCCCGTGACCAAGGACAAGCGAGGCGAGGCGCCCTATTCGACGGACGCGAATCTGCTCCACATCTCTTACGAGGGCAAGGTGCTCGAAGACCCCTGGGAGGGGCCCGACGAGGACATGTTCGAGTGGACCGTCTCGCCCGAGGCTGCGCCCGACACGCCGACCACCATCACGATCGGCTTTGAGGGGGGCGATGCGGTTTCGATCGACGGCACGGCGCTTTCGCCGGCCACCCTGCTCACCGAGCTTAACCGGCTGGGTGGGGCCAACGGCGTGGGCCGCGTCGACATGGTCGAAAACCGCTTCGTCGGCATGAAATCGCGCGGCGTCTACGAGACGCCCGGCGGCACCATCCTGCTCGCCGCCCACCGGGCGATCGAGAGCCTGACGCTCGACCGGGGTGCGACCCATCTCAAGGATGAGTTGATGCCACGCTACGCCGAGTTGATCTATAACGGCTTCTGGTTCTCGCCCGAGCGCGAGATGCTCCAAGCCGCGATCGACGAAAGCCAGACCCGCGTCGAGGGCACGGTGCGGCTCAGGCTTTATAAGGGCAACGTCATAGTCGAGGGCCGGCGCTCAGGCAGCAGCCTCTACGACGCCGACATCGCAACCTTCGAGGAAGACACGGTCTACGACCAGCGCGACGCCGGGGGCTTCATCAAGCTCAACGCGCTTCGCCTGCGCCTGCGCGGGCGGCTCTCTTAAGGCGCCACCCCGACGGGGTTTTAGTCCTCCGCCGGCACCTCGACGCCGTGCTGATGACACGTCGCGTGCAGCGTGTTGCGCAACAGGCAGGCGATGGTCATGGGCCCGACCCCGCCCGGCACCGGCGTGATCGCGCCGGCGACCTCTTTCACCTCGTCAAAGGCAACGTCGCCGACCAGCTTGTTCTTGCCGTCGCGCTCGATCCGGTTGATGCCCACGTCGATCACCGTGGCGCCCGGCTTGATCCAGTCGCCGCGCACCATCTCGGGCCGCCCGACGGCGGCGATCACAATATCGGCGCGCCGGCACTCGCCGGGCAGGTCCTGGGTCTTGGAATGAGCAACCGTCACGGTGCAGCTTTCCTTGATCAGCAGCGAGGCCATCGGCTTACCGACGATATTCGAGCGGCCCAGCACGATGGCGCTCTTGCCCGCAAGGTCGCCGACGTAATGGCGCAGCATGAGCAGGCAGCCGAGCGGCGTACAGGGCACCATGCTGTCCTGCCCGGTCCATAGCCGGCCGGTGCTGATGACATGAAAGCCGTCGACGTCCTTGTTCGGGTCGATCGCGTTGATGATCACGGTTTCGTTGACCTGGTCGGGCAGGGGAAGCTGAACCAGAATGCCATGCACGGCGGGGTCGGCGTTGAGCTCCTCGACCTTGGCCAGGACCTCGGCGTGGGATGCGGTTGCGGGCATGTCGAACTGCCGGCTGTTCATGCCCGCC